>Ga0210386_10004889_pt1 | contig 10987 bp, 10 predicted proteins | sample IncBWH32OmetaG_FD_160091 | JGI IMG/M metagenome (GOLD analysis project Ga0210386, IMG submission 160091) | Forest soil microbial communities from Barre Woods Harvard Forest LTER site, Petersham, Massachusetts, United States - Inc-BW-H-32-O ... | reverse complement strand
GACAGATAAAGTAAGCCTGATCACAGGTGGCGCGGCCGGGATCGGCCGTGCGATTTCGACATTGTTCGCCGAAAAGGGAGCAAAACTGGTTTTAGCAGATCTCAATCCGGCCATCGGAAAAATCGCACAGGAAATATGTCCGGATGCGAGCCGAGTTGAGACCGTGACCGCTGATCTGACGAGTACCGCAGATCGGGAACGAGTAGTAGAAGCCGCCATCAGCCGGTTCGGTCGAATTGATATTTTAGTTAACAACGCCGGCATCGTCCTGCTGGACGATGCACTAACATTGTCTGAAGAATATTGGGACAAGACGATGGCAGTAAACCTGCGGGCGCCGTTCTTTCTGGCTCAACGGGTTGCTCGCGAGATGGTAAAAACTGGTGGAGGGAGAATTGTCAACCTGGCGTCACAAGCCGGGGTCATCGCCCTGGATAAACATGCTGCCTATTGTGCTGGAAAAGCGGCAATCATTAGCATGACCAAAGTTCTCGCGCTGGAATGGGCCCGTTACAATATTCAAACTAACGCGATCTCGCCAACCGTGGTCCTGACTGAGCTCGGGCGCAAAGCCTGGGCGGGTGAAGTTGGAGAAGTCATGAAAAAGAAAATTCCCAACGGCCGCTTCGCTTACCCGGAAGAGATCGCCGCGTGCGCTTTATTTCTGGCCAGCGACGCTGCAGCCATGATCAACGGCGAAAACCTGGTGATTGACGGGGGCTATACTATTCAGTGAGACGTTGAGAAGTGGAGCGCTGCCTCGCTTGCGAGGCCGACAGCGGTCGGCACCGCAGTTCCCGTAACGTGGCCACCAACCATCGGGCAAGGCGACAAGAAAGGCCCATCGTGATGCGCACTCATTTCTATCGATGTTCGATGTTGCGATACGCAGAAAACGCGAGCGGTGCCGACCGCTGTCGGCCTCGCAAGCAAGGCAGCGCTCCACGATTTCTCGCGGGCGGGGCGGTTTAATTTGCGTACGGATGGTCCTCAGGTCGTTTCGAACGCGCCTTCTGCTCTAGAACGTTATTTTAAATCAAATAGTTGGGAATATTTCACGGGCGACACGGCTCTAATTACGCAGGAGGAAGTCTGCTTTGCGCGAGATTTTGTTTTTGCCTGTGTGTGAGCTTTCACTCTCTGCGTTCGGCGGTTTCAAACGACCGTCCTTAGCTCATTCCGAGCCGCATGAATAAAAGATCCTTGCGCTTTGGCTCTTGCTCGGCAACGGTTCCAGCGAGGCTCAAACCGCATCCGCGGCTTCTGAGCCTTGCTTTAACTAAGGATAAGTACAAATGATAAGGACTGTTAAAAGTAAAACCCTCATTGCCTCGGCTGTGATCGCGTTCTTCGGACAAACCGCGGTCATGTGGGCGGGACCAACGGAACCCAGTTCCAAAGAAGTTGTTCCGCCAGCTGCACCGCCGCCAACCTCGTTCTTCCGGGCTAACGAGTTGGATATCGGCATATTCGCAAGCTACGACAAAGGGGTGGGAGACGTATCAAACCTGGGGATCGGTGAACACGGCTGGGGAGGCGGTGTCGATGTCGCCTATTTCCCCTGGCTATATGGGGGCTTCAGATTCCAAGGATCAGCTCTTAATATCAGTCGCGCAGATCAAACCGCTGGAATTGTCACTTACGACGCGGTTCTGCGATATCCGTTAGACTTGGTGATCCCCAACTTTCACCTGGCGCCGTATGCATTCGGTGGGGTAGGTGGATTACTCGGTGGTCTCGACGGAACCAATCGAAATGGCAACCTGCGAACCGACAGTAAGGTTCTAGGTAATTTCGGTGGCGGACTCGAGTACCGTTTGACTCCACGCGTCGGGCTCTTCACCGAAGCTGCTTACGACCTCATTGACGGTCCGAGTAACAACGCGGTCCAGATCAACTGGGGTGCCCGCTTCGCGTTTTAAGCGTCCATCAAGTTAAGAGACAATATTTAACAGGGAGAGCACGAACTAGGCTCTCCCTGTTCTCCGCTACGCGGTTGTGAGAGGTGGAAAACTTTATTAGCCGCGAGAAGGCACAAAATGGACTAAAAGGACGAACCGCAGTCCTAGTCTGATTTCTGGTCGACGATCTTATCGGCTCGTAATTGCAGCTCGTTGCCCCGGTCAGTCGTGAACGCCTCCTTTTGTTTCGCTGACTTAGTTGCGTCTCGTTTTAGTAACCACGTGCGTTCTTCCTCGACCAAGGCTTTCTGTTCATCAGCTGACAGCAGACCGCGCAGTTTTCGGTAAGTGCGATTCAAGTAGCGTTCCGAAGATTCGCCGTCCGTATCCGTGGGGACTGCTTTTGCTAGCTTGAGCGTTTGGCCGGCCTTACCGAACTCGAAATAGAAATCGTACTCACGTTCCCCGGCGTCGCCGACTAACAAGAAACGATCAGCAGCAACGAACCAAGGATTCACGAAATAGGAACCGTCGTAATTCTTGTGTAACTTTTTTATCGCATCGGTAATGGGATCGGTAAGGTCCGTAGCTTTCCCGGCGGCGATATCCGCCAGCTGCACCAGGATGGTCGTGTTATGAAGGCTAAAATGCTGATTTAATAATATGAGAAGGTAACGGCTATCGTCAGACCAGACTGTATCAAGAAAATAGTGATCGAGTGATTCATGTGTGGACCACCAAAAATGAAGCTCTGGCAGATCGGCCATCTTTTTCGAAGTAGCGATTTCAATTAGCCAATTCGATACCGGATTGGGATCATCGTACGGATCGGGTGCGGCTTCAGGGTTGCTCGTCGCCCAGGCAATCGCGTATTTGCCGTCCGACGAAACTGTGTTCCATAGGATATGAAACTGGTGGTCCTCAGCGCGGACAGAAATAGGAATGGCGAGAGTCGCAAGGAGGAGCGAAAGGCACAACGCCCGCAGCGTCATAGTTGAGTTATGCCCGCTCCGTGGGAAAAAGGCAGCAAAAATCGCACACAAAGCAATCACCCCTTCGACGCGCTCCTAGATCCTTTTTCAGCCGCCGCTAACGACCCGCGAACGCCTTCCTCGTACGACGTCTTATGCAACGGACCCAGTAGATTTGTTAACGCGCTATCATCCAAGAAGAGCGGTTGAGTGATCAGATAATGCATCTCCGCGACCTCTCTGAGAAGGGGATTGAATAAACCAATGAGTTGCAGCATGCGTTTACCGACGACGAATTTCCGCACTGGTTTGCCGGTGATCGATTCGACTAACTTAACCACTTCGCCTAACGTTATTTTACCGGAGCCAGCCAGGTTCCAGGTATGACCGTAGGCCCCATCTTCTTGTATCAGGCGGAATAAGATCTGTGCGGCATCCGGGATGTAGGCAAATTCATGCGGGGTATTAAGCGGTCCGATCAGCTGCGCTGTTTTCTGCTGAGCAGCCGCCTGAAACAGGCTGGAGAGATAACTCCGGTCAACGTTTGGTCCATAGAAATCGGGTAACCGAAGAATCGTTCCGCGAATACGTCCCGCAGCATGGGCAGCCAGCAGGATATCCTCTTGCTGTTTTCGCATCTGACCTTTGAATGTGTGCGGGTTCCGGGGATGATCTTCCCGGACCAAAGGCGTTTGAGCGAGTCCGAATGGATAAACCGTTCCTACCAGCACACAACGCTCGACCCCCCTCTCAACGGCTGCGGTCAACACTTGTTCAAACAGCACCGGATGTAGTCGGAAGTCGGTGTACGGTACTCCAACCAGATAGACGAGGGTCCGGATCCCTTCCAAGGCGGAAGCGGCTGTCTCGGGTTTGGCGGGGTCCCAAAAGGCGAAATCTGCAGCCGGATAGGCGGCGAAAGCGGAGCGGAGCTGGGTTAAAGAGCGACCGGCGACCCGAAAAGGTTGAGCGCCAAATAGAGGTGCTAGGGCTTGTCCGAGGGTACCGGAGCCGCCGAACAAAGCAATCGAGGGTTTATCATTCAGAGTAGACATAAGCGAAGCCGAAAAACTGAACCATAATCAAATTGTGAACATCGTTTACTAAACAGTGTTCAGTTTGCACTGGATTTTGAGGCGGTCAACCTTAATTTATCGTCTCGTGTCCACCATTGATTCCCGCACCCGGCGTAAACAGGTGCTTCGCCAGAAGATCTTAGACGTATCCCGCGAAATCTTGCTTTCCCAAGGATTCGCCGGGCTCACCATGCGACGGGTGGCGGAAGCTATCGATTATTCACCCGCAGCGATCTACCTGCATTTTCAAAGCCGGGAGCAAATTGCTCAGGAACTCTGTTTCGCCGGGCTACGCCGGCTTTATGAGCGACTTCAGAGTGTCACCGCCAAAGACCCGGCAACCCGGTTATCCGGTTATGCTCGTGCTTATCTGGAGTACTCCCAGAGCGATCCCGAGACCTATCGACTTATCTTTATGGCGGATTCGCAGCTCACCAAAGCCGTTTTCACCCATCGCGACTCCGGTGGTGGTGAAGCCGCTCTGAGGCTGATCGTGGCCGCGTTCACCGAGCTCCCCACCGGATCAAAAAAAACATGCGCTAAACCCTCTGAGCTCGCCGAGCTCTTCTGGGCTAGCTTGCATGGATTAGCCAGCCTGCGCATCGCCTGTTCCCAGGCCCTAACCGGCGACGAATTCCGGTTAGCCCAGCTGGTAACGGAAAAGATCACAGGGACGGAATCTCACGCAAAGACCCAAAGGCGCTAAAGGGAAAGGCAATTCAACCGCAACTCAACGCGGATTTACGCACATAGAGTGTAGTGGAGCGCTGCCTCGCTTGCGAGGCCGACAGCGGTCGGCACCGTAGTGCTCTGACGTTGCGGCAGCCACCGGTCAAGGTCGTGGTAACCAGGGCCTGTCGGTATGCGCACCAATTCCCATGCGCACTCGATGTCGCTACAAACGTAAGACGGTGGGTGGCGACCCCTGCCGGCCTCGCCAGCGAGGCAACGCTCCACGAATTACCGGACGAGCAGGAGCTCGTCCCTACCGTTTTACCTTTGCGCTTTTTGTGCCTTTTCGCGGCTATTCTGATTTTGTTTTATCTGCGTTCATCTGCGGTTGAGGTTTTATTCGCGTTCATTCGCGATCCCTATTCGTGTGCATTCGCGGTCGTTTTCTCTTTGTCTACCGTAATCGGGGTCCCGGCTTCGCCGGCGTAGAAGACGATGAGCTCGACTGGCTGATCGGTGGTGAATCCGCGATGAATTGTGCCCACAGTTTCACACAAAGCCTGACCTGTGTGGATTGTTATATGCTCGTTTGTTCCTTGTTTCTCGACGGTTAACTCCCCGGACACGACGTAGCCGGCGCTGATCACTGGGTGCAAATGCCAATGCAAGGCGGTGTGTGCTGGAATCTTGATCCTGAGCACGGTCACCTGCGGTTGCCCTTTCGGATAGCCTTGGTAGGCGGTGCCGTCCCAAGCCTGGGTCGTTTGTAAAACTTGTTGTACTTCGGTTTGAGGCTCACGGGCCTTTACCAAGGTCGGACCTAACACCGAAATCAAACTCAAGGAGACAAACAAAAGCTTTAATCGAGAATTCATGGATAAAAGGAGGTTAAAATCTTACGCAAAGGCGCAAAGACGCAAAGGAAAGAAGGTGATTGATGGAGCGTTGAAGTGTGTCACGACATCTAGCACGGATAGAAACGGTTCAGGGCCGCGGTTCGGTTTTATTTCGTGTCGATTCGCGGTCCCTTTTCGCGTTCATTCGCGGTTGGTCTTTGAGATCTTTTGCGGCCTCGGTCAGACCGTCGCTTCGATCACGACCATGGGAGGACGGATTGGTTTTACCTTGGAGAAGTGGAACCCAGCCTTCTCAATCAATCCGCGGTATTCGTCCAGAGTCCGTTCCCGGCCCGTGCACTCAATCATCATGTTCAGATCCATCAGCGGTCCCAGCGATGGTTCACCCATTTCGCCAAGCAATATCTCGATTACCGCGATCTTGCCTCCGGGTTGGATTGATTCCCGGCACCGCTTCAAGATCGAGACCGCCTCATCATCACTCCAATCATGGAGAATATGTTTGAGCAGATAAAGATCGGCTGCAGGGACGTGCTCGAAGAAGTTCGCTGGAACAGCGGTGCTTCGGTTGCTCAGCCCTAGCTCACGAGCGGCGGTTTCAGCATTCCCGACTGTGTCGGGTAAATCGACCACGATGCCGTGAAGATGCGGATTCGCTACCATCAAACCATGCAACAGCGTGCCACTGGCTCCGCCAATATCCGCAGCCAGCTTTACATTTGATGTGTCGAGCACCCGGACAACATCTTTGACGAGACCGGAAGTAAACCCGTGCATTGCGTGAGTGAAGGCGGCGCCTTCTTCTGGTTGCTGCTTATAATAATTCCATAGACTGCCGCCAAGAGTTGGAAACGTCTGGGGTGCATTAGTTCGTAATGCCTCGGATAATTTGCCCCAAGGCAGCCAATGCCCTGGCGCAACCCAGGCGGCGGCAAGACTATGCAATGAACCGGGAACATCTCTCCGCAGGGTGCCCAGCAGCGGAGTCGCCGTAAACCGGGTTCCATCGTATGTGACTAACCCGAGCGAAGTGCAAGCCCGCAGCAACCGGAAAGTCGCCTGTGGATTAATCCCTTCCCACTTCGCGATCTCATCCGCAGTCGCGGGTCCTTTCGCCAGATGATCCGCGATAGAATAATTAGCGATAGCGCCGGCTATCTGGGTTTGAAAATAGCCCATAATGAACCCCATCATCTGGCCAAAATCTTTCTCGGCTGGCTCTAAGGAGGTCGTCATAGAACCAACCCTTTAGTCCGAAAGCAAGCCGAGTGATCCGATTCTGTCCGGACTGCCGCAAACGAGGTCCGTATGTCGAACCGCGACACCCGTGGAGCGCTGCCTCGCTTGCGAGGCCGATAGGGGTCGTGAAGCAGATGTTTGCTTACCACCGCCTGGTTCAGTGGATGACAAACGTGCGGTGCATTGTGCCGATCGCTATCGGCCTCGCAAGCGACGCAACGCTCGACGTCCACCTGCGGTTCGTCCCTCTTTTTCCACGCCTTACTCGGAGGGCAGATTCGTCGCGTCGAGCAACATATAGGGCAGGACTGACTGGTTCTTGTCCTCCATTGCCTTAGCGGCAGGATCGAAGAACCGATGCCAGGTGGCGCCGAAGTAGCCTTCGGGTGACCAGATAATCTGGCAGCCCGCACTGTATTGATTCACGTCTTCTCCCGGCCCGCCGCTATGGAGATGAATTCCGAATTGGCCGACTTCGTGCGAGACAATCTTCCCTTTCTCGTCCAAGCGGTTAACAGGAAAGTCTTCGGCTTGTACAAATGCGGGAAATTGATTGTTGTGGATACCCGGTTTGAACATATGGATCCCTTCAATCAACTGGGCGCAGCCCCTCGGATTGGTAGGATGATTAATATAGTATAAGCCTGGATTAGTAGAGCCTTTCCATTCTGTACAAACGTCCCCGATCATCAGGATGAGCGCGTCGTCATAGATTCCCAAGATAGGCACATGGTCCGGCGCCAGCTCGCCACGAACACCGATACATTTAACGTGCTCGTTTTCTCCCCGTTGCCCTGACCAAAGACCTAAGTAAATCGCGGGATCCACAACCGTTCCCGGGGCGGCCGAATCAGGGTTTGTTAGGGTAAACCAATCATAGAAAATGCTCATTAGTGTCTCGGCCTTCTGATCGAAATCAGTTTGTTTTGGTTGGAGCGATAACTACTAGCGGAGGGGCGACGAAACTGTAAATAAGCAGAAATGCGTACGTCGTTTAACGTATTCACTTGATCCGTCGGACTCTGGTTCACTGGCGAATCGCGAAAGCATCTATGAGCGGAAAGCGTTCGAACCGTAAAAAGCCAAAGATGGCGGTCAGGAAGGCGTCCGGCGCGATGTCCAGTAAATCGTCAAAGCCAGCCGCTTCGCCTCATTGGCAGCAAACCGGACAACACATCTACCGGTATCATCCGCCGCGAGCGGATCACCCAATGTTACAGTTGGCCCAGCAAGCGATCCAACTCGCTTCGGTACCGCAATCGGTCGACTTGCGTCAGCTTTGCACCCCCATTCGAGATCAAGGGAAGGAAGAATCCTGCAGTGGATTCGCCACAGCCGCGTTTCGCGAGACCAGCTATGTAGCTAAGACGGGTGTCCTTCTCCCTTACTACCTTTCACCAGCTTATCTTTATGGCTGGACCCGGATCAGCATGGAGTTGTTCCAATGCCAAAAAAAGCCACCGAAAAATTGCTGGGCGGCCACGGCGTCTTGGTGTGCGGGTATGATGATGCCAATTCCTATTGGATCATCCGGAACCAATGGGGAGAAGATTGGGGCTACCACGGCTACTGCTACATGCCTTACGGGTATGAATCCTTTTGGATGGAAGCCTGGACAGCCGCGCCAACGGGGTAAGGCCAGAGCGGTGATTAGTGATTTGTGATTGGTGATTGGTGGAGCGTTGCCTCGCTTGCGAGGCAGCGATCCACGGGGGCCCCGTCATCTGCGGTTGATCCGTCTTCCATTCGTGTCCATTGGCGGTCTCTTTTCGCGTCGATTCGTGGTTCTCTCTTGGCGTCTTGGCGTCTTTGCGTGAGATTTTCGTATTATGGAGCATTCGAATACGGCAAAAGGGTCGATGGAGACGGGGCTATTCATACCCTTAACCATTCGCGGGGTGAACTTTCGGAACCGGATCGCGGTTTCTCCAATGTGCGAATACTCATGCCAGGACGGCTTCGCAAATGACTGGCATCTGGTTCACTTGGGAAGCCGCGCCGTCGGCGGGGCAGCATTGGTTCTCACTGAAGCTGCGGCGGTGGAAGCACGGGGCCGGATCACGCCGGCGGATCTAGGGATCTGGAAGGATGAACACATCGATAAACTGGCGCAGATCACCGCATTTATTAAGCGGCAGGGTGCGATACCGGGGATGCAGATTGCGCATGCGGGTAGAAAAGCGAGTTGCCGGGTTCCATGGGAAGGGGGCGCTGCCATCCCGGCTGCGGACGGTGGATGGCAAACGGTTGCACCTAGTGCGGTGCCTTTCCGTAATACTGACCCCGTTCCGAAGGAACTAAGCGTTGCTGAAATCCATGAAATCGTGGAGAAGTTCGGTGCAGCCGCACGCCGCGCGTTAGCCGCCGGGTCCGAACTGATCGAGATCCATGCCGCCCATGGTTATCTGCTGCACGAATTTTATTCGCCGTTATCTAACCGTCGTACGGACGAGTACGGTGGTTCCTTCGAGAACCGCATCAGGCTCACCCTCGAAGTGGCAAAGACCGTACGCGCGATTTTACCGGACAAAAATCCATTGTTTGTCCGGATCTCGTCCACCGACTGGAAAGAAAACGGTTGGACACTCGACGACTCAGTGAAACTTGCTGAACACCTCCGCGGTATTGGGGTGGATTTAATCGATTGCTCGTCCGCGGGCTTAGTGCCCGATGCGAAGATTGCTCTTGGCCCTGCTTATCAAGCGCCTTTCGCAGAACGGATCCGACAAGAAACCGGGATACTAACTGGAGCCGTCGGCCTCATCACCGATGCGGATCAAGCAAACCGGATCATCGGCTCAGGCCAAGCCGATATTGTATTGTTAGCTCGCCAAATGCTCCGCGATCCTTACTGGCCGCTCCACGCCGCCCAGGAACTCAAGGTCCACGTCGAACCTCCCGTGCAATATCAACGCGCTTTCCCGGACGTGGAATAGCCGCGAGAAGGCAAAGAAAAATCTCACGCAAAGACGGACCGCGAATGGACACGAAGGGTCGCGAATAGAATTTCACGCGAAGCCACGACCCCGTGGAGCGTTGCCTCGCTTGCGAGGCCGACAGGGGTCGCCACCTCCCCGAGCGTTATTTAGGTATGTCATAACATTGAATGCGGATAGAAGTGGGCGCACCCCGCAAAGGGGTCTTGTTATCACGGCCTCCTCCGATGGTCGGACCGTTACGGCACTGTGGTGCCGGCCGCGGTCGGCCTCGCAAGCGAGGCAGCGCTCCACGGCTATCGACTTTCACCCTCTTATTCGCGGTCGGCTAGGTAGCCGTCCAGCGCGGACTCGAAGCCCCAATAGGCGTAAATTAAGGGTACCAGCTCACTAATCCTGGTGATCGCTTCGCAGGCGGTCTCTTCTTCAATGGCATTTTCTGCCTGGCGCAGAATCTCTGGGTCTGACATTCCCATGATCAGCGAGATCGCATTCGTGCGCCGGGCGTCTTGGAACCATGATTCCCAGGCCGGCTTATAATGGTCGACTCCAAGCATGAACCCGTTACACCAGGAGATGATGGCGGCGCCCGGCTGGGCCACCATGACACCGGTCTGCTCAAGCTGGGGTTCAAAAGACTCGAATTCGAGCGCCTCAACGATACCGCCGTAAAACCGGCTTAATAAGTCGAGGGTAAGCGCGGAATTCGCCAAGTCGCTAACTGTCCCGCGCTTGGCAGACCCCGTAAGCACGCCCAGGAGATCAGTAGGAGTCATCGTTACCGGTCCGGCCGCAAAAGCCGAATAGAGCCCGTGTAATTTTGCCAGATTAAAATTTGCGTCCGGCAACGATTCAACAAATTCAGTTAACAGCGCTTCCTCTTCTTCCGACAGGAAATCGACGGGTTCACCCTCGTCATCTTCATCGAACTCTTCAAATTCCTCACCGCTATCGCCGTCCATCTCGTCCTCCCCGGAGTCGTCGTGGTCTCCTTCCTCTTGGTTGGCGGCAAGCGCCTCAGCCTCTTGATCTAACAAAGATGGTGCTGCAGGTGATCCCGGTGCAATGGGCTCGACGTGATGATATGCTAACCATTCCAAAGCGATCTGTTGCATCGCTTCGTGATGAAATTCGAACCAACGTTTCCGAAGCGCGTGGTCTTCAGTCACTGTATCCTGGAATCTCCGCACCGGCTTGGCGTTTTCTAACGACGATTTCAATTTCTCTTGGAGAGGAGTGGAAGGTAACGTCGCCACAAAGTCTTGCCTGATCCTGTGTCTTTGCCGCGAATCCATGGGTTCAATATCGATAAACCGATCCCTACTGTTCGGAAAT
>Ga0210386_10004884_pt1 | contig 10991 bp, 7 predicted proteins | sample IncBWH32OmetaG_FD_160091 | JGI IMG/M metagenome (GOLD analysis project Ga0210386, IMG submission 160091) | Forest soil microbial communities from Barre Woods Harvard Forest LTER site, Petersham, Massachusetts, United States - Inc-BW-H-32-O ... | reverse complement strand
CCCAACACCAGAGTTCTGCTCTTTTCCAGACAGGCCGGGATCTCAGAGATTTTGCTTAATGGGTACGAACAAGGATATGAGTTCGAGTTGCTTGCCAAGCCGGTCCATCCAGTCAAATTGATCGAACGTCTCCGGAAGCAACAGAGCTAAGGGAGACGCCGACGTGTTTCATGGGTCGCTGCGTTCATTCCTATGCCGCGACTTTTTCAACGTCCGGAAGCACCCATGTCTTGTCGAACAGTGCCTTCGTGGGCGCATACAGACGAAACATCAGCTCGAATTTGCGAGCCGGATCTGTCGGAATCCACTTGCTGTCCTCACCCGCTGGAGCTTTTGGACCGAAGAAAATATCGATGGCTCGCGACATGTTGCGGATTCCAGACGGTGGCTTGACAGTGCCAAGTGTCACGGCATATAAGAGCGACCCGAAAGATATTTCTCCAGATAAACGATATCTAAGCTTCCCGCATGCCTGCTTATTCAAAAGGCAAAATGTAAGCGAGTACAGAGATGTAAGCGAGTACATTATTGGGCCTGATTGCACGAAAATACGAAGGCAACCCGCGATCATCTCCCAAGGTTCACTCGCGATTCGGCATGGCGCGGACGCAATCGCTGGCCCAAATCTGGCCGAGACCAGAAAGGCAGGCCTTCTTGAAAAGGAGACGGTATATGAAGGGATCAATCCCGATGTTCGCTGCACTAGCGGTGAGCAGCGCCATGCTGGCGCTCGCGCAAGTGCCCGTCACTCAACCTCCGGAACCGGTCGATCCTAGCCCGATCAATGGCGAGACTTATTACCTCATCAATCAGCTCTCGGGTTTGCAGGTGGACCTCAATGACAATTCAAGGCCGAAGGACGATTCTGTTGTCCAGAATGCGCGCAGCTTCTCCAGCCTGAGCCAAAGATGGGCGATGACGAAGCTGACGAATGGCAACTGGAAGATCAGCAACATTGCAAGCGGACTGTGTCTGGATGGCGAATCGGCGTTTTTCGAGGCCGCAGTTACGATTGTTCAGAAGCCGTGCGGCATCGATGTTCCTAATCAAGAGTGGTCGCTCACTTACACCACGAATGGCTATAACACGATCAAAAACATCGGCACCAGACGTGTGCTGGATGCATCGAGTCCGAGCGCCGGCGCAAAACTGATCTTGTCATCGTCCTTCGATGCCCCCAGGCAAAGCCAGCAGTGGCTGCTTCGTCCGGCATATTGGCGGGGAAACGATATGAGCACTGCGGTAAAAGAGGAGTATGACCGCGTCGCCCAGAATCCCACAAATCTTCCCTGGTGGCATGATGCCTATCTGCCCGGGCAGGACATGCTGCAGATCTTCAAGAACGGCGGGATGAATGCAATTCGCCTCCGCCCGGCCTCGATCAGCACTACCGTTGTGCACGGAAGCGTCAGCTTCTCGCTGTCGAATGGCCCGTATAACAACTACACGCTGCCCGCAGGTACCTCGACAACGTTCCCTGCAACGGCGGTGAACCAGATTGTTCCAGTTACGACGGATGGCGGGAGCGGAAACTACGCCCAGACAGACTGGTCAGCCGTTGATTTGGCCAAACGGGCGAAGGAACTTGGCATGGCGGTCTTTATCTGTCTGTTCTATGACGGCTACAACACTTCGGATACGCCAGGACTCTGGGCCGGCAAGACGATCGCCGAGATAGCGGGCGTTCCACCAACGCCAGGCCTGATGTACAAGTACGTCAAACAGGAGATCGAGCTGTTTCGGGCGAACGGCGCCATGCCGGACATGGTTGGCATAGGAAATGAAGTCAACGACGGCATGTTCAACACGACCGGCAGCGGCGGCCTCTTACCCGCCGGCACGAACGCTACTCCGAATACAGCCGGTACGCCGAACGCCAGCTTTGCCAACTTCGCGGCAATCCAGAAGGCAGCCATGCAGGCAATCGTCGATGCCGCTGCTGACCCTGATCTTGGTCCTCCCTTACCGCCGCCTCTCCGCTGCATCGACATCGATGGCGGTCCCGACCTCCAGACGTTTTTCACCACGGCGACACAATTTTATGAAATTCCCGTTGAGAACATCTGCCAGAGCTACTATCCAGGCTGGCACGGACCTCTGACGCAAGCGCAGTTTAGCTGGAACGATTGCGGAGCCGGCGGCGATCCTTCTTGTAATCCAGCTGTAGGTCAGCACGTTGAAGAAGCGAATGTGAGTACAGAAACAACCGGGCTTGAAATACCCGTCTTCACCGCCGAGGATGGTGTGGAATATACCCCTGGCGGGAGTCCGACTGATGATTGGTATGGGAGCGAGCTAACGCCCTATGACGGGTCAAGAGCACACGAACGCCAATTCTTTATCGACCTCAACAAGGTACAGAAAAACGCGCCAAACAACCTTGGTATGGGCATGGACTGCTGGGCTTGCGAGGCATCAGCCATTACCGGGGTCAGGGGCGTTTACGAGTATTGGGTAGATGCTCCATTAGGGCTCTTCGACGCGTCGACCACCCCGGGTAGCGCTCTTGACAATGCAGTGTTGCCGTCGATGCTCGCACTTGGCGGCAAAGTGGATCCCACTCTCACCTACAAGCTTGTGAACGCCGCCAACGGACGTATTTTGGAGACGGCGGACGTGACATTGTTCCAGTCGCCGCAGGCTCATAGTGTTCCGCTGCGTACGGGCGTTGATACCGGGGTTACGGGTCTTCGCCAACAATGGCAGATCCTTTCTCAGGGAGGGGATCCCGAAGTAAACGAGGCCATCTATCCAACTCCGATGGACCACCTGGGCGATGGTTATTTTCAGATCATCAATATGGAACAAAGACACGGGGTCCATGTGCTTGATGCGAGTGGGGGCACTACGCCCGACACTCCCGTGGTGGGAAATATTCAGACCGCTGCGGCGACCGCGATTACCGGAACCAATGCCAGTCAGGAGTGGGACATCATAACGGCAGGAAACTGCGGCGACATACCTGCGAACTGCACATCGCCACCCCTGACGGCGACCGGGGATTACTACATGATCGTTAACAAGGCCAGCGGGCTTGTGCTGGCGGCAGACCCAAAGGGCCCGGACGTCGTAATCCAGCAGCAGACCCCCGCAGCCGCCTCAAACGGCGATTGGATGGTGCCTGCGAACAAGGGACAACTGTGGCAGATCTATCCGGTTCATATCACGGCGGTAGCTTCAAACCGTCCGTGAATCCCGAGTAGACGATTTCCAGACCTCCGACCCAGTGCGGGGCCCGGGATTTTGGCCGATGGGCCCCGCGCGCTTACTGTCGTGGATGACCTTTGCCTTGATGTGACGCAACGAACGCCATGTGTTTGCTCAGCGTGACACGCGGCCTGCATGTTACGCTTTGAGCAATCACAGCCAGTGTTGCTGTACTACTCCGGATCAGCACCCGTATTGTGCACGGAGAAGTGATTCCACCGTTTTGAGGAAATATATGCAACCCGTTCGTATTGTTTCGGTGCTCTTGTTGTGCACCGGCATGGCCATCGCGCAAAATTCCGCCGGAACACGTCCGGCGATAGCGGCAGCAGATCAACCTTCCAGCGCCGCCCCTGTAGAACCTAAGGCTCTGCACAGCTTCGATCTAAACGCGCTGGACAGGACCGCCGATCCTTGTACAGACTTCTTCCAGTACGCCTGCGGTAACTGGCGGAAGGCCAATCCGATTCCCGGCGACCAGGTGCGCTGGGGACGCTTCAACGAGCTGAGCGAGCGCAACCGGTATCTGCTCTATACAGATCTGAAGAGAGCAGCTGATTCCCCAAAAACGGCCTTGCAGCGCCAGTATGGCGATTTCTTTGCCGCCTGCATGAACACGGACGCAGTCAACCAGCTTGGCGTTAAGCCTATGCAGCCGGTACTTGAGCACATTGACGGCATTACCGATAAAAAGCAGCTTGGTATGCTCTTAGGGCATTTGCACTTTCAGGCGGGTGTGAGAGCATTCATGGGATTTGGCGTCGAGCAGGACCAGAAGGACTCTACCCAGCAGATTGCTGTTACCTCGCAGGGAGGACTTTCGCTTCCCGACCGGGACTACTACCTTGAAACCGATGCCCGCATGACGAAGATTCGCGAGCAGTATCACGACTACCTCGTGCAAATCTTCAAGCTTCTCGGCGATTCCGATGAGAAGGCCGCGGTCGAGGCAAAGAGCGTGCTGGACATCGAAACCGCCCTCGCCAAGGGATCTCTCCCTCGCGTCGAATTGCGCAATCCGGACAACGTCTACCACGTCATGAAGGTTACCGAGTTGAACGCGCTTACGCCCGATTTTGACTGGACGGCCTACATCGGTGAGGCGCGTGCGTCTCAATTCACCTCGCTGAACGTGGCTACGCCGGGATTCTTCAAAGCCATGAACCAGGTGATTGTAGACCAAAGCTTGGACAGCCTGAAAAGCTATCTCCGCTTCCACGCGGTCAACAACTTCGCGCCCTGGCTCTCCAGTGACTTTGCCGACGCCAACTTCAACTTCTTCCAGAAGACGCTGCAAGGCCAGGCTGAGCAGACCGCCCGCTGGAAGCGCTGCACCTCCCTTACCGATCGCGCGTTGGGCGAAGCAGTGGGTCAGGATTGGGTGAAGGAGAACTTCCCGCCCTCGGCCAAGGAAAATATGGAGAAGCTGGTCGCGGCGCTCAAACAGGCGCTGGGTGATGACATCCAGGCGTTGCCCTGGATGAGCGAGGACACCAAGAAGCAGGCGGAAGTGAAGCTTGAAGCTTTCCGCCAGAAGATCGGCTATCCGGAAAACTGGCGCGATTTCTCGAAGCTTGAGGTAAAGCGCGACGACCTGGTAGGCAATCTGCGCCGCTCCGCAGCCTTCGAATGGGATTGGGAGATCCGCCATCTTGGCAGGCCCGTCGACGAAAAGGAATGGGGCATGACGCCGCCGACCGTGAACGCTTATTACGACCCCGCCATGAATGACATCAACTTCCCGGCAGGTATCCTGCAGCCGCCGTTCTTCGACAACTCCAAAGACCCGGCGGTGAACTTTGGGGCGATCGGTGTGGTCATTGGCCACGAAATGACGCATGGCTTCGATGACGAAGGCAGCAAGTACGACGCCCACGGCAATGTGAAGGACTGGTGGACGCCGACGGACAAGAAAGAGTTTGAAGCCCGCACCGATTGTGAGGTCAACGAGTATGGCAACTTCGAGCCTGTTCCCGGCGCGAAGCTGAACGGAAAGCTGACACTGGGTGAAAATACGGCGGACAATGGCGGCATTCACATTGCCTTCCAGGCGTTGATGAATACGCTCGCCGCAGAGCACGCGAGCCCCGACACGAAAATCGACGGCTACACGGCACAGCAGCGTTTCTTCATCTCATTTGCCCAAGTGTGGTGTGAAAACCGCACGGAGCAGGCTTCGCGCGTCTCGGCCAAGGTCGATCCGCACTCGCCCGGCATGTTCCGTGTCAACGGCGTCGTGCAGAATATCGACGAATTCGGCAAAGCCTTCGGTTGCCATAAAGGTCAGCCGATGATGCCGGACAACGGCTGCCGTGTCTGGTAGTTTATAAAGATAAGCTACAGGCCCTTACGTAAGGGCCTGTAGCAACTTTTCCGCCGATCTGACTTTGCTAACCACGTTTTTGTCGACTGCTTTCCGCTCTTTTCCCGCTAACCTGCTGGTAAAGCAGCCGTCTCATATGCGTGCATGCTCCCGATTCTCGATTGCCTGTTTTACAATGCAAACGGGAGTAATCCCGACCCAGCTGCCTGCGCCTTCCACGGCCAGGATGAAGGAAGCGCATGAAGTTTAAAAGAATTGGCCAGATATCTTTGGCTGCGGTGGTTTCCCTTGCTTTGATGTTTGGAACCACATCGTGCATGAATGACTTTACCGTCGGATTCGTTTTCGCTGTTGGAACGCAGTACAACCAGATCAGCTCGTTTAAGCAAAGTAATGAGACGGGCGCGCTTGTGAACGCTCCCGGCTCTCCCTTCGGCTCTGGGGGTACGAATCCCCTTCGCATCTTCGTCCTCTCCGGAGGACGCTATCTTTATGTCTTGAATGAAGGGGCACAGCAGGTCGACAGCAGCGGCAATATCACGTATACGGGCGCCAACATTTCGCTCTTCAGCATTGGCGGCAACGGTATATTGGCCTTCCAGGCAAGTTACACGAGCCAGGGCGTGAACTCCATCCGCATCCTGCCTGACTCAACCGGGAAATTTCTTTTCGTGCTGGATAGTTACGCGCCGATCAGCGCCAACGGTGTGACTCCGCAGGCCACCTATAGCGCGGCTTATCCCTGCCAGGGCTCCGACGGCAAATTCTATCCGACCGGCGACATTACGGCGTTCAACGTCGACCCCAATACCGGACGCCTGTCGATTATCACGAACCAGCAGTTTCAGAACCCCAACGGGACGCAATTGACTTATTTCCCGATCGGCTGCTCCCCGATCGACTTCACCGCAACATCGGGCTTTCTCTTTACCGCGCAGGCGGGCAGCGCGACAAACCACGACGTGCAGACGGTCTTCCCCTATGCTTTGAACTCGACCAACGGCCAGCTGACGCTCACGCAGAATGCTCCTCTTGTGATGGGGACGACGGGCATGTCGGCTATCAGCACAGCGCAGGGACAAACCCTTGCTGGCAGCAAGTACATTTATGTTCTTGATGCCGCCGCCAATGGTGGCTCCGGTGAGATCCTGCCTTTCACGGCGGGCACGAACGGTTCATTGCAGGCGCTGACGAATGGCGCAGTGCAGAATGATGCCACCGCATCCAACCCTGTTTCGCTGGTCGTCGACAGCAAGAGTAAATATCTCTTCGTCGTGAATGCGGGACCGACCACGGGAATCGTGAATCCGATCAGCCAGATTACCGGCTGGACGATTGATCCCACCAATGGCACGCTGCAGCATATCGCAGGCGAACCCTTCGGGTCGGGCTCGGGTGTGAATTGCATCGTACAGGATCCTTCGAACCAGTACATTTACACGACGAGCTTTAACGACAGCCAGATTACCGGACGCATTCTCGATCCGAACTCCGGTAGCTTAACGCTACTGCGCAGAGGCTCGACGTTCAACACAGTAGGCAATCCAACCTGGTGCGCGGTCAGCGGACGCACCACCTAAGAAGAAGGCGAGATGCGGGTGCCCCGCATCTCGCGTCTGAGATTGAATCGGAATGGTCCCATGTCTCAAATGCGAGACATGGGGCACCCGGAGACGGGCACCCATCTAAGTAAGAAGAGTCGTTCAATTCGTGCGATGCTAGCCGAAAGCGATTCGAGCTTTTACAATGCAAGCGGGAGCAATCCCTTATACACGAAGCCTGTGCCGCACTGGCCAGGATGAAGGAAGCGCATGAAGTTGAGGAAATCCGGCCGGGTGCTTCTGGCCACCGCAGCATCTTTTGGAATAGGCCTCGGTCTCACGTCTTGCAGTCCCAGCAATACGATTGACTATGTTTTCGTTACCGCCTCAAAGGCAAACCCCGGACAGATCAGTGTGTACAGGGTCGACTCTGAGTCCGGTGCCCTGACGCAGATCCCGGACTCCCCTTATCCTTCGGGGGGCAGAAATCCAGTCTCAGCCGTCACTTCACCGAACGGGAACAACCTTTACGTGGCAAACCGCGACGATAACAGCATTGTCCAGTTCGCCATCGGCACGGACGGCAAGCTCTATCCGCAGCAGACCTGCAATACTCCCGGCGCAGCTCCAGTTTCACTGGCCATCAACTCAGCAGGAACACTTCTCTACGTTGCCGATTTCTATTCGCCTGTCACTCCCGGCGGTCCGGTCTACAGCCCTGCCAACCCTGGCCCAGGCGCCCTGGTGGTCTTCCCGATTACCCCTTCATCGGGCAGCATAGGCGGCGGCAATTGCACTGCTGTCACGCAAACCTTCGTCGATGTGAACAGCAAGGTACAGACAGCCCCTTATGTGCCGGTGGGCTACAGTCCAACAGGAGTCAATGCGCTCGCCAATGGCAACTCCGTCTTTGTCGCATCTCAGGATGGTCCTCCGAGCGCTACGAGCACGCTGGGTGAAGTCGACGACTTCAATGTAGACTCCGGCGGCACGCTGTCCAATGTGACCAGGTATCCAACCGGCACAGCGCCCTCGGCACTTGCCAGCGATCCGACGAACCGCTTCCTTTATGTGACGGATAGCCGTCAGAACCAGCTCATCACCTACACGATTCTGTCGACCGGAGTTTTGAATCCAAGCCTGAATCCGCCCGTCGTAACGGGTACCTTCCCGGTCAGCGTCACGGTGGATCCACGCGGCTTTTACGTCTACGTCTCCAATTACAATGCGGCGAGCGTATCGGCCTATGCGATCGGGGCAACAGGAACGCCTTCGGCAATCTCCGGGGCTGGTACTTTTGCAACAGGCGCGGGTCCTTCCTGTGTGTTGATTGAGCCGGCGCTCGGACGCTTTGTCTACACCGCCAACTTCATCGACAACACGGTGTCCGGCCTTGAGTTGAACCCGAACACAGGCGCGCTGACCGCCAACCAGAACTCCCCGTATCTGGCAGCCGGACAGCCCACGTGCGCGGCAGCCATTCCGCACGGCAACCACGCGACACAGGCGGTTTCCGCAACGGCGGGCAGCGGCAGCTAAACTCACTCCTCCCCCTCAACGCAAAAGGCCTGCTCTCACCAGCAGGCCTTTTCTTGTGATTCAATGAGGAATGTGAGTCATGAATTTGAAGTAGGCAGTGTACACGTGGGCTCGGGCAAGCTGTTTCTGATCGCCGGCCCGTGTGTGATCGAAAGCGAAGCGCATGTGCGCAAAATGGCTGACGCCGTCCAGCGCGTTACAGCCGATCTCGGCGTTCCTTATATCTTCAAGGCCTCATACGACAAGGCCAACCGCACCTCGGTTACCAGCTTCCGCGGCCCCGGCTTGAAAGAGGGTACGGCTATCCTGCGTCGTCTGGCCGAATCGACCGGATTGCCGGTGCTAACGGATGTGCATGAGCCGTCGCAATGCGAAATCGCAGCCGAAGGCGCCGATGTGCTCCAGATTCCCGCCTTCCTCTGCCGCCAGACCGATTTGCTTCTGGCGGCGGGCAAAACAGGACGCGCCATCAATGTGAAAAAGGGCCAGTTCGTTGCGCCCTGGGACATGAAGCATACCGTCGAGAAGATTGAGACGACGGGGAACAGGCGCATCTTCCTCACGGAGCGAGGAGCCAGTTTCGGCTACAACAACCTAGTTGTCGATATGCGTTCGCTGCCTGTTATGCGCAAGCTCGCGCCCGTGGTTTTTGACGGCACGCATTCCGTGCAGACGCCCTCGGCTGCCAATGGTGTTTCTGGCGGCCAGCCCGAATTTATTCCCGTGCTGACGCGCGCCGCCGTGGCCGCAGGCGTGGATGGAGTCTTCCTCGAAGTCCATGACAACCCGGCCGAGGCCAAGTCGGACGGAGCCAACGCTCTCGACCTGAAGTATCTGCGTCCGCTGCTGGAAACCCTGCTGGCGGTTCACGAAGCCGTGAAACAGAAAGCGGTGGGCGAATGACGACCGTCATCCAGCCGGGCCGCATTGAAGTGATTACAGGACCGATGTTTTCCGGGAAGTCCGAGGAGCTGATCCGCCGCCTGAAGCGCGCCCGGATTGCGAAACAACGCATCGTCTGCTTTAAACCGGATATCGACCTTCGTTATCACACAACCGCTATCGCCTCGCATAGCGCGCAGACGCATGATGCTTGTGTCGTTGCTAACGTCGAGCGACTGAAAGAAGCGCTTTTTGCCCAGATTGATCAGGTCGAAGTCATCGGCATTGACGAAGCGCAGTTTTTTGACGAGAGCCTGCTTGCCCTGTCGCTTGAGCTCGTGCATCTGGGAAAGCGTGTCCTCATTGCAGGATTGGATACGACCTTTGCCGGAGAGCCGTTCAGCCCGATTCCCGACCTGATGGCCGTGGCCGATGAGGTCGTCAAGCTCTCAGCCGTCTGTATGCGCTGTGGCGCTCCGGCAATCCATACGCAACGTCTTGGAGGCAGTCAGGAGCTCGTCATGGTAGGAGCGGCGGGCATGTATGAGGCTCGCTGCCGGGCTCATTTTGAGCCATTTGCCGATTCGGAGCAGCTGGAGCTGCCTACGGCAGTAGCGGCGAAGGCATAGCGTCGGCACGCAGCGTCATCCCGACCGCAGCGCAGCGCAGTGGAGGGACCCGCTTTTCAACGATACTAGTGACGAACAGCCCATGCCAGACCATCGGGTTCTCCCCCGGCGTCGATGTGGCCGATTACATCGAGGGAACGCAGATCAACGACGGCGACATAGTTGTCCGGGCCGCAGGAAACAAATGCTTGAGCACCGTCCGGTTGTATGAGCACTCCTGCGGAGCCGTGTCCAATCGCAATTCGCTTGAGCACCTCGCGGGCGCTTGCATCAAGAACAACGAGTTCAGGTCCGCTGGATACGAGAACTCTCTTTCCGTCCGGAGTGAACTTTAGACGGTTCGCGCCCGGAACGTTGGCGGCGATCGTCTCAATCAGCTTCTTTCGAGGAAGATCAATGATAGAGAGTGTGCCGTCCTGCGCATTCGCGACCCAGATTTCCTTTCCGTCCGGAGAGACATCGAATCCTTCCGATCCATTGCCCACGCGAACGACGGTTTCGTTCCAATCCGTGCGAGCCATGGGAGGCCCGAGCGGCCTCGGCTGCTGCATCGTGGCGTCTGCCGGTGGGCGCATTCCCGGTGGTGGCCCTGGCATATGGACAGGCTCCTGCTCGATGATGCTCACGGTACCGGAGCTGACGTTTGTGGTGATGATGCGTTGTCCATCCTCAGACACGTAGATCATGTGGGTGCGGTTCTGTCCCGTTCCAAGTATCCAGTCAACCGTGTGAGTGGATGGATCGTAACGCCCAATTGCTTTCGCGGCTTCGGCAGTGAACCAGGTTTTGCCTCCGGCGAAGGTGAGCCCGTGCGGGCCCCGAAGAGGGCCAAGATCGATCGATGGAAGCGCATTGTGAGCAGCCAGGTCG
>Ga0210386_10004882_pt1 | contig 10992 bp, 16 predicted proteins | sample IncBWH32OmetaG_FD_160091 | JGI IMG/M metagenome (GOLD analysis project Ga0210386, IMG submission 160091) | Forest soil microbial communities from Barre Woods Harvard Forest LTER site, Petersham, Massachusetts, United States - Inc-BW-H-32-O ... | reverse complement strand
CTCTTCGATGAAGGTCAGGAACTAAAAGCCACGCCGGGAGACCAATGTTTCTACTGTCCATTGCTGGCAGACCGTTCGTGCCCTGTTGCGCAGATGAACGAATATATGCAACTCTCAGACGAGGACAGGCTTCGCTTCAAAATCTGGGATTCCGTGTTTGGGCGAGTAAATACAAAAGTTTTGAGCGCGAAAGTCAACGCGACAGGAAGAAATATAGTCGTCAAAGATTACAACGGAAAGGCGTATTCCTACGGTCCTGTGCCTAGCGTGTCTCGCGTCCTTCCGCTCTTTGAAGCGAAGGCCAACGGAATCGTAATGGATGAGAATGGTAATCCATCCATGCCCATAGTGTCGTTGCTTATGGATTACGCTCATTCAACTCCTGACGACACAGCATGGATGGCTAAACTCACCATCTCATCGAGCAGCGCAGGGTCTGCGCTTAAAGCGAAGAGTCGAGTAAACATCGATCAAGCTATTGAGGATACGGCGCAGAAAGTTCCAAAATCGAAACTCAAAGTATCGAAGCCTCTTGATATGGTTCCAGATGAGGAGCCAGAAGAAGAGGAAAGCGAAGAGTGGGGAGAAGAGGAGGATTTCTGAAATGGCAAACGAAATCACTGTACAGACGCCAGAGACTAAACCGGAAACGGACATGGATCTGATTCCTCAGTTTCATGCCGTAGCCGTAAACGGAACGGAGATGGTGCAGGCCAAGGCCGGAATCCAGTCTTGGCTTGAGCGCAAAATCCAGTTGATTGAGAATGAAATAACCTCGATTCAGGCCACCTACGATGCGGCGATCAGGAATAAGTGGAAGTCGAGCACTTTCAAAGGGCAACTGCAACGCGAGAAACAAAAACTCTTGTACTACGGCAAACTGCTTGCCGCGTGCAACGCTGGGTTTACGATTGTGCCCAATATGGATGTGGATGTGTTCGCAATTCGCGTGAAGCGGATGTTGCCAACTGCTAAGGATGTTATTAGCAAGGCGACCGGGTATGCTCCAAATGCACCGCGCATAGACGATGAAACCGAAGAGCGTCTTCCTATTGGAGATGGGCGATATGAGTCTCCCATACAGGAAACCTCGACCGAAAGATGGGATGAAAAGAATGAGAAAGGCGAAATAGTTCACAAAGTAAGAAGTTCTGCTGTGGATTTTGCCGACATGGAGTTCCCTCTTGCTATCGCCCATCCGGTGGTCATGGATGCAACCGCACGAGCCATGGCGATGAAAATCTTTGATCGCATAGGAATTGTCAGAGACAGGAATCAGACGAGCGGCGACCCGATTGTATTAGGGCAGATCACACGTAAAGTTGGCTGGCAACTCAAGACAGCCAGTTTTCTCATTGCATGGTATCTCGATCCACGTACACTGTAAGGAAAGTGAAAGAAATGCGAAAGTTCTGCTATAATAGGGCTGTCGGGACTGTGAATCCCGGCTTACACCTCATCGCTGAAAGGAGCGACGTGACAGCCCTACAAGAAGAATCATACCGCGAAATCCCAGTCGTAGGCCCTAAAGGGTCATACGTGGCCTTTGTAGACGCATCTAAGTATGAAGAAATTTCACAGTTTACATGGAAGCCTTTCGTAGATAGGGCTGGCAACATTTATGCTATTAGATACATTCATACAGATGACAAGAAAAACCAAAATGGAATATTTATGCATCGTCAGGTGCTAGGACTGCACCATTGTGACCGAGGTATAAAGGTATTCCACGTTGATTCATCTGCGCGGATGGATAATCGGTTGTCAAACCTTTATACGGGCAGTCAGAAAGACGTAAAGCATAGGACTAGCGGCATAGTTCCATTAGAGACAGGTATCTGCCCAGTTTGTGATGCCCACTTCAAAACATATCCGTCGAGGTTGAAAGATGGAAGGGGTAAATTCTGTTCTAAAAAATGTGCCGATAAAGCGAAAACTGTACGGCCTCCAAAGTTTGTTCAAGGTCCAGCCATATGCGAAGGCTGCAATATCGTCTACTTCAAAAAACGCGAAAATATGAGATTTTGCAGCGAGAAATGCCAAAAGAAGATAGGTGGCTTGAGATTCGAAACTAATGGAGGCACACTCACACGACATATGACAGGAGAGGTCGCGGAGCATCAGGTAATTATTGATCTTATTCGTAAAGGATACTGGGTATTCAAACCAATCGGATTCGGGTGCGGTTTCGATTACCTAGCAATTCGCGGAGAGGAAATAGAAAAAGTGGAGGTTAAAGCCGGAAGGATGCAGAACAAAACCGGGTATATCTCCGTTAACCGCCCCGGAGGGTCGCGTGGTCCCGCCGTCCATACGTTATTAGCCGTTGTGATCGGCGACAAAATCATTTACGAGCGCAGAGAAAAGAAAGAGGAAAAGACAGCATGAAAATAAGAGGCTTAAGATTGCAGAATTATCGGAATCACGTCGATTCGACGCTCTCCCTAGAAAACACCACGTTCTGCATCATAAGGGGAGCCAATGCCTCAGGCAAGACTTCGATCTCACAAGCAATAAGTTTGAGCCTCGCTGATACCACCATGGGACTCCAAGCAGACGGCAAGGGGTATCAAAGCAAGATCAGAGACGGACAGAAATCAGCAACCATCACCACAGAGATTCAGGGCCAACATATCCTTGAAAAGACCGTAACTCTTAATCTCAGCGCGGCAGGCAGGACACAGGTAGTCAAGTGCCTTGATGCGCCAGATGACAAGAAGATCGTCAATGGCTTTGAGAACTTTCTCGCACGGTATAACGATGCGTTGCGCATAGCGCTGAACACGGACTATTTCGCGAAAATGGACAGCAAGGACCAAAAGAACTTGCTTGCCAAACTCGTTCTTCCCTCGCGCTATGACTTTCCTCAAGACAAGATTGAGGCCGTCAACGCGTTACTGGACACCGCCATCGACTTCAACGCGGAGCCGTTCGCCGTCATCGAACTTGCGTACAAGAAGTTGTACAAAGAAAGAGAATCCGTCAACCGTGATGTGAAGAACTTTGTCATTCCTGAGGCGCTGCCCATGCCCAAAGGAATAGACTCAGAATCACTGCAAAAGGAATTGACTGAAGTCCGGGAAGAACGGGAGAAGTTACAGAAAGAAAGAGACGCCGCTGTAGGGGAAGCGAACAAGATTGAAGTCGAGCGCGGCAAACTCCAGACTTCGATCAATAGTCTGCTGACACGAGTCGATGAGGGCAAGAAACGTCTAGTCACGATTGAAGCAAGCATCCTCTCGGATGAGAACTTACGGAAGCTGAAAGCAGTTGAGGGTAAGGCTGAGGAACTGGCGCAGTTGAAGATGAATCACGCTGGAATCCTTGGGTCCATTAAGACCTGCAATCAGCAGATTGACAGGCTGGGAGAACTCTCAGACAAAGGAGCTACCTGCCCAACCTGCGAACAGACAATTGACAAAGCAAAGATCATAGCGTTGATCGGGGAGTTGCAGAAGGAAAGCGCAGAAGCCGACGCGAAACTCCAACAGATAGACAAGCAGATTGCGGCCATTGGCGATTGCGCTCAGGCGACCGCCACCATTCAGAAGCATGAACAGGCGCTCAAGGAAAAAACAGAACTCACGGCATCGATTGTCGAAATAGTTGAGGAAGGCAAGAAGACGCGTGCGGCCCTGAATAAGTTGGGAGAGAAGAAAGAAGACGCGACGCTCTCGTTCAACGATCCTCTAGGCACCTTACAGGCCAAAGAAGACAAGATCATCGAGCAACTAACTCCGGTCATCACGGCAGAGCAACGAGCCAAGGACATCAAGACGAAGACCGAGCAGTTTGAGAAACTGGAAGCCAAGGCCAAAACTCTTGATGAATTGACTAAATTTTTCGACAAAGACGGCATCAAGAAAACCCTGATCGGTCAGTACATCGGGGGCTTTCAGCAAAAGCTGTACTCGGTCATGACGCACTGGGGGTACAAGGCCGAACTGTCGAGCGATCTATCAAGTTTCGATGTGACGACGCACAGAGGCTACACGGGGCCGGTCAAGGAAATCTCTGGGGCCGAAGAGCATATCTTCAAGTGCGCGTTTCAGTGCGCTGTCTCCATCGCCGCAGGAATCAAGATGGTGGTGATCGACGAGGTTGAGCAACTTGGGGAAGATATTAGACAGGCTTTGTACAAGGCGGTTTTTGACCTAATTCAAGACAAGCAACTAGATCAGGCAATCATGATCGGATTCAGTCTAGACAAGACGGTTCCTGATGCAGAACATCGTGCGCCGGGAAGTCGTTACTTCTACGTCGAGGATGGCGAAGTGGAGGTCTTGGGATGACACAGGGAATCGTCTCAATCCGCAAAGATAGCCAGATGCTTTTCAAGATCATCACCGGCCATGATGGCATGAACGCGAGGAAAGTCACGTCTCGCGTCCGGGCGCTAGATCATATCCCCACGGTCGATGAATTGAAGGCCATCTGTGCGGAAGAATCCTTTGGCTGTGCGGACTGTCTGGTTATCTTGGAGAACGATCCGGGGCATTGGAACAAGCCAATTGCCCATTGCAGCAAGGATATTGACTGGGATGTGGTGGAAGGCGCTGACAAGTACAACGATGACCTTAAGCGCTACTACGACACGTTCCACGTAGCCCAATTCAATCCGCGATGGCGTTATGGAACAGCCGATTACGTTGAGGTCATGGACTTAGACGATGAAGAACTGCCGGGACCGAGCCATCTTTGGACTGACGAGCAGGTAGCGGAGATGAAGGCCAAAGGAGTCATCACGGAGGATAAGCCGGAATCGTTTGACAAAATAGAGGATTTGGATATCCCTTTTTGATGTACGATTTTAAGGAAAGGTAAGGAGCAAAAGGAATGATGAACGGCAATATCGTATGGTTCTCAGGCCCCAAGGGGTTTGGCTTTGTGAAGGCAGCGACGACGGGCGACGAATATTTCGTGCATTTCAGCAACATCGAGATGCAGGGATACAAGTCACTCAACCAAAATGACCCAGTAACTTTTGACGTGGAGCTAGGACCCAAGGGGCGACCGCAGGCAATCAATGTACGCGTGGTGAAGTAGGAGAAAGGAGAACGGGCAAATGCTATATCTAGGCATAGATCCGGGTCTTTAGCGGAGCGATAGCGGCGCTAGACTCAACCACAAAACAGATTTCATTCTTTGATACCCCTACCGTACAAATCAAGAGCGGCAAGAAGACGAAGAATCAGCAGGACGTTTACGCGATTGTTACTCTTCTCCGTACTCTCGTTGAAGGCAAGGATGTGATGGTGGTAATTGAGAAGGTGAATGCGATGCCGGGAATGGGCAAGGATGGAGAACGGCAGACCATCGGCGCAACATCAGCGTTCAACTTCGGAATGGGTTATGGGCAGTGGTTAGGTATCTTGGCCGCTCTAGGGATACCCCACCAGACAGTTCATCCGAGGACGTGGAAGAGTTTTATGATGGCCGACATGGGAAAAGAGAAGGATGCGAGCCGGGTAAAAGCGATGCAACTCTTCCCGTGGTCGGCAAAGGATCTGGCACGCAAGAAAGACCATGGACGCGCAGACGCTTTGCTCATGGCGGCTTGGGCTACGAAAGTAGGGGCTAGACCGGCGACGGCTCCTATGCCTTCTGCTGGGCCATTATTCGAGACCGCATTCTAAAAGGGAAGGTCTCCATTGGCGGTAATAAAACAGTACGTTGAGAATCAGAAAAATGTCTAAACAACGCAAGGTGTACAAATTCCGCATGGAGCCTACCGCCAAAGAAGCACAAAAACTCTTGTGCCAAGCGGGGGCGTCTAGGCTGGTTTGGAACCTTGCACTGGATTGCTGCCAGACGTTCTATAAGAACAACAAAAAAGGCATATCTCAATCGCAACTATCCATAGATTTGACTTGTTTCAAGGAATCACGGCCATGGATGTATGATTTCGATTCACAGTCATTGCAGCAGGTTCTAAAGGATCTAAAGCGTGCCTATGACAATTATTTCAACCCAAAGATGCGGGCCGGTTTTCCAAAGTTCAAGACCAAGAAAAGTGCGAAGCAATCCTTTCGCATTCCGCAGCGTGTCACGGTAAAAGATGGAAAGGTGTATGTCCCGAAAATCGGATGGATTAAAATACGTCAATCCCAAGCGATAGACGGGGAGACGAAATCGGCGACATTCAAGCGTACTGCGACTGGGAAATGGTTTGTCACGCTGATTTCTGAGTTTGATTTGACCGAGTGTTTGCCAAAGGTGACGCCAGATCTGGTGCATGGCGGTGATCTCGGACTGAATACTTATTTAACTATTTCCGATGGCATGGAAATTAAAGTACCTAAGTTCTATCGGCAATATATCAAGAAGTTACGCCGTGCTCAACAAACACTGTGTCGCCGTGTTAAGGGAAGCCGTAATCGCGTCAAAGCGGTTCTCGCTGTGGCTAAAGTACATGAACGGATTTCAAATCTACGCAGTAATTTTGCCCACCAACTAACGCACAGTCTGGTTGCAAAGTATCCAGCACTATGCCTTGAAAATCTGAGCATTGAAGGTCTTGCGAAAACCAAGCTGGCTAAGTCGATGCTCGATGCTGCATTCGGTGAAACGGTTAGGCAGTGGAAGTACAAATCGCTTTGGAACAATACGCACGCAATCCAAGCCGATAGGTTCTTCCCAAGTACAAAACTATGCAGCGAATGCGGATACAAAAATAACAATCTAACGCTTTCAGATAGGGAATGGGATTGCCCCGCTTGTGGAACGCATCATAACCGGGACAGGAATGCATCGTTAAATCTGAGAGTGGAAGGAATCCGGCAACTCGACGCCTTGGGATACATGGAGTCGTTAAACGACTGTGGACAGTGTGTACCCTTCAGACGAGGAGATTAAAGCCGAACTCCGAGGCAAGGATCTGCTTTGCTGGTGCAATTTGTGGGAGGATTGCCACGTTTCGCGCCTACTGGAGATTGCCAACTCATGAGGACGATCAGCCTTCATCAACCCCATCCAACCGCAATCATGTTGGGCTTAAAACCTTATGAGACGCGAGGCTTCTCTACCGATTATCGCGGTCCTCTGGCCATCCACGCAGCTAAGAAGAATTTCGACTACCGGCATTATCCTTTGGATTATTATCAGGAAGTCGGGATGAGATTTAAGGAAGCCAAGTTCCCCCTGTACGCGCTGGATTATGGGAAGGTGCTTTGTGTCGTCGATCTGGTTGACTGCGTTCCTACAAGCCGTTTGCGGGGCCGGATAGGACGCTACGAGTTTTGGGGAGACTTCCGGGACAAGGGAGACGACGGCAAAGACAGATACGCTTTTAAGTTGGAGAACGTGAGAGTCATTCCAGCGCACAAGCGGCCATTGGTCACAGGGCGTCAGAAGTGGTTTGATATTCCTGACGGCATTCTGCAATTCAACTGAGGGAGAGGAAATAACATGACAGACACAGTATTTTATTCAACCCAGAACCATCACAATGAACGCGAACTTACCATTGTGAATGTTGCCCTGCTGGTTGGCAAGGCACCCACGAAAGAAAAGCGCATCAGGATAAAAGTCAGGATGCTGCTCTCAGGAACAATCAACATGGGTTCACCCGAATTCTTGGATCACGCTTACAGTTATGTGGCCCAAAATCATGATGTAGTCAGTCCCAAAGTTGAATTTAGGGGTTATGATCTACAGTTTTCAGCCGACAACCTCTTTGAAGCCGAAGGAGTCAAATCTCCACGGTGCCAGATGCGTTCATTCGAAGTTGCAGAGTGTGGAGACTCAGAGAATCCAGACGTGGCCGCAACGTTCACGATCTATATGCCATTCGCATCAGCAAGTTGGGAGTGGCTTGGGAATTTCGGCGGTGAAACCTGCTGGTGTTCCTTTACCCCCGGCGTGCCTACAGAAGACAAGCCAGCCGGTCCCTCAGACGATCAACCCGCACTGACTGCAGGGGATGATGAAGACGAGAACGAGGAAGGCGAAGAGGATGAGGCCGAGGTTCGGGAGATCGACGAGGAAACGGAACTCGACCCGGACAACGAGCACGGAGACGCCAGCGATGTTGTGCTGGAAGACGCTTTACATGTCTTCGAAACTCACGGCAAAGTCTCAGCCGTCGAGTTGCAGAGAGTGCTCTCCATTTCCTACGTCAATGCCGCCCACATCATCGACAGGATGGAGTCAAAGGGGATGGTGACCAAGGGGGATGTGAACGGAGTACGGAGCCTTACTGGCTCAGTAAACGTGCCCCAGAAGTCAGGACCCAAGAACCTTGCAGCGTATCACGAAAAGGTCTTGGAAGCCGAAGCGCCGAAGAAAGGAAGGGGGCGTCCACGTAAGACACCCCCGGTGGACCCGCTGACCGTGGATACGGCTACGGCGTTTTGAGGGAGAGAGCTAAAGTGAAATCAGAAGAGATGGTATTGCGTCCCACGCGGAAATGAGTTCATCATTAGACGCCCACGAACCCAAGAAGACAAGTATTCTGTGCTGGCGTTTGTCTCGCTTGGTGGTTGGCAGGAAACCGAAGAAAAAGCATGGGACGATGCGGCCTCTAAGATGAAAACCGCTGAGCAATATGGGGGAGCTATTCATCCATCTGAAGCGCGTATTGTTGGAAAACTGGATGAGCGCGGTAAACCAGTACCGCTGGCCCCAGAACAATTAGAACCTGAGATACTACGTATTTTCCCGGACTATGACAATTTGGGCAATCCTGTTCGATGAGGAGATTTTCAAGCTGCGATGGATTCAGACTTGTTTCGCGCAAGGATTCTTGAAATCGTCATCCACGACCAGCGCTTCCCGTAGCGGGTGAGAACACCTTCATCGTTGAGGGTCTTGGCGATTCGGTCAACGCTATAGCCCTCTTGATGCTGGAGCGCCAGCATTCGGGCAAGGATGGGTTTTTCTTCGGGGTTGTCGCCGTAAGCTTTCCGCCCTTCTCCCTTGCCGGTCGCGAGGCGTTTTCTTTCTCTTGCCCCACGCAACTTTAGTACGATAACGCAGCGATCAAATTCACTTACCGCCGCAAGTATCTGACGGATAAGCTTTGCGGTAGGATTCGAGTCATCGCCTTCCGTCAGGTCTACGCCCCCGGACGCAGAGATAACCTTGACGCCGATCTTCTGGAATTCTCGGATGATGACCTCGGCCACGATCATGTCACGCGCCAGCCGGTCACTGGACTCGCACAGGACCATACCCACACCGTTCTCCCGGACGTATTGGAGACACGCGGAGAGCGCGGAGCGGCCTTCGAGTTCCATCTTCCCTGTGACGCCCTCTTCCAAGAACTCAGAGACGATGGTGATGCCGTTCTGTGTGGCATAGGATTGAATCTTTTCGCGCTGCCGGGGAAAGCCGTCGCCTGCGATTTGAGACTCGCCACTCACACGCAAATATGAGACGCATTTTAGATGTGTTTCCATGTTTCTCTCCTTACAATCTTGCGAATATTTATTCGGTGAATTCCGAATTGACTGCCCAATGCCTCTTGGCCATAACCCTTGACACCCTTCTGATATAGTCTACGAATCTCAAGGACATCGAATTCCGTCAGCTTCGCCATTGGGTTTTCCTCGCCTATACAAGTGCGCCATTTACTTTTTTGATCGGCGCGATTGTCTCCCTCAGAACCAAGAAATAGGCAATAAGGATTGAAACATGCAGGCGTATCGCAGTGATGTAATACGTGTTTTTCTTCCGGTATCTGTCCAAAGGTTTGAATCCATGCCAAATGGTGGGCGTAATTCTTGACTCCGTTAACGGTAAGACTTCCGTACTTATTCTGACCAGCTTTTGCGTAAGGCCAAATAAGACAAGTGCCCAAAGTTGCTGTTTTCAGAAGTTCCATGAAACGCTCCAAGGACTCGCCGTTTGCCAACTTTACTCTCGGCTTGTCCCACCCTATCGATCCACAGCGCGGACAACTTGAGGGGTGAGCCATCTTTGATGACCAGTTATATTCGCATCTACCGCAGTGGCAAGGATTTGACCCAAGCATCCTAGGCTTTTGATTCTTCCGTCGTGCGCTCATAATTCGTATCCTATCACGAATCTTTTATATTCGCGATATATTTCTTCAGGGATACGTTGTAGTGCATCGCATCAGGATTAAGACGGTGGTATTCGTTGAGATCCTTAGACGCCTGCGGCGTCGAGATGCCAAACTTCTTTTCAAAGTGCTCTCGGTTGATGAACCCAAAGATGCGCAAGGACTCTCCAATCCAGTTGAGGCGATATTGTTTGTACCAACGTTCTGTCATTTCACACGCTCCATAATCGACAGGAACTTGAGAGCATCTTCATACCTGCTGAACATCGGCAGGCGACCGCCAACATCGACAGACTCGCACGTCGGAACATAGTAGGTCTTTTTGAACCATGGAAGCCAGTTCCAACGGCGCAAGGAAATTACTTTGACGTATCCCATCACTGTGCCTCCACTTCTAAAAAGAGATTCTCCAGCCTTGTGTGCCTGACTGAATAATGCGGCGGGATCTGATCGACGCTCATTCCTGCTTTTCTCCACACGCCAACAGTATGCTGCATCTCGAAAAACAGTGATGCAAGCACAGGATTACTATTGAGCGTTATATAGAACTCCTCATTAACGCCATCGTTCACGGCATTCCATGTGAAACGCCATGCTTCTTCCCAGATGCGGTCAATTTCAGCACGCACGATACTGACTGCGTTCATCACTTCCGGCGATGCCTTTAGGTCGTTCATTTCTTTCCCTCTTTCGTCCGGTCGAACATCCGCTGCTCCCGCACAGCCTGCTCTTGATTGAAGACGACGGACCCATCACGCGGATGGTACCAAAGTTCCTTGATATACATGCCGTATTTGCGGCGGGAGAACAATCGCCAGCCCTTAGACTCCAGATACTCGCGGTTTTTGCTCACTGTATCCTCTCCAATCCGAATATGGCCAAGATGCCGATAATCATCAGCACAAAGTAGAACCATGTTGACTCATGAATTGGTTTACGCTTAGAAATCGAATTCTTCATCTGCATGT
>Ga0210386_10004881_pt1 | contig 10994 bp, 15 predicted proteins | sample IncBWH32OmetaG_FD_160091 | JGI IMG/M metagenome (GOLD analysis project Ga0210386, IMG submission 160091) | Forest soil microbial communities from Barre Woods Harvard Forest LTER site, Petersham, Massachusetts, United States - Inc-BW-H-32-O ... | reverse complement strand
CACCGGACTGCACAGAGTATGAGGCCGGGTTCGGTCTGCCGCCATTTGAAGATCGCCGGTCGGGTTCCCATTTCGCGATTCTTTCACGTCACCAGCCAGCCACCCTAAAAGTTGCAACACATCCCAGAAAAGTCTGTCGGTAACAGCAAGGCGAGGATGAGAACGCCTCCGTTTCAAGACAGCAAGTTGTTGCCGGAGAGCCAAATTCTCCAGGAGGAGATCGCGGCGGGAACGAAAGAAGATGGTCACCGGAACAGACAGCAGCTTCACCAGGCACAGCATGCGAGAAGTTGTACACGGAGACAGTCCGGATTGGATACTGGGCGCTTATCGTCATGATTCAACAGCAGATCGCTATTTTGGCGAGCGACATGCGCCGAACCCGGTTTTCAATGCGGCACCCCAGAGAGCACGCCGCATGAAGTGCTGCGGAGCTTTCAGACAAAGTACGAGCCGATCGGGACAGCAAGGGAGGCAGAGGCGATTAACTATGCAGCAATCAATCATGCAGTTTGGTGATAGAGCCGGAGCGGCCACGCCACGCCTCAGAAACCCAAGTGTCGAAGGGCCATCTGGGCAGTCCGGTTGAGTTCAGCCTTCGTCGAACCGTTCGCCGATTGGATGGAAAGACCAGCGATGATCGTCGACAGATACCTTGTGTAGTCATCCACGTTGATTTCCTTCAGCAACTCTCCGCTCTTTCGCGCTTTGAGAAGGCGCTCCCTTAAAGCGACTTGATTCTGTTTCCGTATCGCTGTCATGAGATCTCTTGCCGGTGTAGCGTCCAGGCTGCAGCCCGCCGCCCCCGCCAGCGTCATGCAGGTCGGCGGATGGCCGGGCGTGGTGAGGAACGCAACCGTATTGTCGAAGAGCGCACGAATGAACCTTTCGAGAGTCGGTTCCTCCAGGGCCTTAACTGCGTATTGCGCTCGCAATTCCATATAGCGCTTTACCACGAGTTGAAACAACGCTTGCTTGTCACCGAAGGCTGCATAAATGCTTGAGGGGTTGAGGCCCATCGCGTGCGTAAGATCGGCCATAGAAGTTCCTTCGTACCCGCGTTCCCAAAAAAGCAGCATTGCAGCCTCGAGCGCTGCGTCTCGATCGAAGCCGATCGGCCTTCCCGTCTTTCCGTTTCCTGTTTTCATAATCTTTCTCGCCACTCTTTATATTAGAGTGCAAAATCGTGAATCCGATGCGCTCTCCCGACATCTGTAGTGAGTGTTCCGGAAGATTCCGGACGATGGTCGAACAATCGATGGAGAGGACAATGGGTGCACTTGATGGCAAGGTAGCAGTAATCACGGGAGGGAATAGCGGCATTGGGTTCGCTACAGCTAGACGGTTCGTGAAGGAAGGGGCCTACGTTTTTATTACCGGCCGACGCCAGGAGGAATTGGATAAGGCAGTCTCATCGATCGGAAAGAATGTCACGTCAGTTCGGGGAGATGTCTCGAACCTTGACGACGTCGATCATCTCTACGATGTGGTGCTAAAGGCGAAGGGACATGTCGACATCGTCTTCGCAAATGCCGGCATCGCGCCGCTGGTGCGGCAAATTAAAAATATTTCATCTCATCCGAATTGAGGACAAAATCATGCTGAAACTGAATAACCTCGCACTCTGTGCTCTTACTCTTTTGCTTATAGCGTTTACCGCTCAGACTCCGGTAACGTCCGCAGCCCAAACCCAAACCGCAAACGGTCACCGCGCAGACGAGGCTGCTATCGAGCAGGTAATGAAGCAGTATCACGCCGCGATCCTCGCCCATGATGGAACCACGCTCTCCGGCTTGTTCCTGCCCGATGCCAATCTCTGGCTGAACGTTCTGACAGACTCCGCATACGCTCAGGCGCAGGCAAAGTCGGCTACCGCCCAGAAAGTCCGCATCTGCAGCTATCGCGACTTCGCGAAGTTACTTTCAGCGACACCCAAAAGTTTCGACCCGGCACACAGCAACGTCGTGATCCACACGGATGGCACTATCGCGGCTGTTTACTTCGATTTTGTCTTCAACGTCGACGGGAAGGCCAACAATCGCGGCAGCGAAACCTGGCAGCTGGTCAAAGCGGCTGATGGCTGGCGGATTGCGTCCATCATCTACTCGTCAGAGCCGCCCGTGCAGCAATAGAGACCGGCGAGGGACGCTCATATTTCCGGTGCGCAGATCCAAGCAAAGCTGGGCTGGGACCCGACTGGTCCTGACCTTCTCACAGATCTTGGAAATATGCGTTATACGCAGGCCTGAACGAAGGCACGAAGACACTGAGTACTCGCGGATGTCGAAGGCGGCCGCGCTTCGCCCCGCTCAGCGGCATAGACAACACTAGCTGTCACAGTGTGGTGTTTCGATATCGCGGGGAATAGTCGAAAGCCGCACTTGTTCGTGTACCGATGGCAGTGACAATCACTGCCGATCGATATCGTGCAAGCAATCTTATAAGGATAGCTTCCGGAAACGAGGACGTTGTGATCAAAGTGAGCGTATTCTTAACCCGCAGACCTGACCTTAGCCACGAACAGTTTTCCACGTACTGGCGAGAAAAGCACGCCCCACTCGCGCTGTCTTTAGCCCCCTTCAAGTCACATGTCCGTCGCTACATCCAGCAGCGTCCTGCTGAAGGTGTCCCCAATCAACTTCCGCTGGCACCGTACGACGGTATCGCGGAGGTGTGGTTTGACAATTTGAGTGATGTACTCAAGGTGATCGGCAACGAGCTTTTCCATGCAGTGGTAGCAAACGACGAGGAAAATTTTCTCGATAAGTCCCGAACAGTGATCTTTATCAGCGAGGAGACCGCGATGGTCTAGCGTGGTGCTAAGGCTTCGCCTCTTGACGAAGCAAGTTACGAAACTTACCCGCCAGAATCGAGAGCGGGTGGGGCCGCCGACAAGTCCAAGCGTGAGTCAGTTCGTAGGCCAAACGGAAATTGCGAATTTTGGGTTTGCTAATCCCAAGACTTGAGAAATCGAATAGCTTGCCGGTCGATACGACCTGTATATCGAGCGCGATAGAGGAGAGTAATTGATGAGTATAACTGAGATGCGTACCAGTTCGGCGGTAAGTGCAGCGCGTGAATTGCGCACCGTGATGCAGGGAAGAGTCGTGTTACGCGGCGATGACGACTATGCACGCATGCGGCAGATATGGAATCGGGCAGTGGAGAACCAGCCCGCGCTACTTGCAATATGCGAGACATCCGTGGACGTGCAGGCAGCCGTGCGCGCCGCGCGGCGTTACAAGCTGCCGCTCTCCGTGCGCTGCGGCGGGCACGACTGGGCGGGGCGCGCCTTGTGCGCTAATGGACTCGTCATCGACCTCACCAGGATGAGGGAGGTAGTCGTGGACATGCACTCACGAGTCGCGACAGTTGCAGGAGGCGCCAGTAGCAAGGACGTGGCCGCCGCCGCGGGCGCCCACGGTCTGGTTGCGGCGTTGGGCAACTGTGGCGCGGTTGGCATGTCCGGCCTGACTCTGGGCGGCGGCTATGGCTCTCTCATCGGTCTGTGTGGCTTGGCAGCAGATAACCTGCTTGGCGCCGAAGTGGTGCTCGCGGACGGGCGTCGTGTGACGACCGGTCCCGATGAGGAGCCCGAGTTGTTCTGGGCAATACGGGGCGGCGGCGGAAACTTCGGCGTCGTCACCTCCATGCGGGTGCAGTTGCATGAGATACGGCACATGATCGCGGGGCCGATTGTCTACCCTTTGAGTGAAGCCGAACGGATGCTGCACCGCTACGCGGCGTTTGCGGCGGCCATGCCTGACGAACTCGACATTACTGTCGGAATGACGTCCGGCCCGGACGGCCGGCCCATGCTGATGTTCTTGCCGCTGTGGAATGGCGACAAGCAACGAGGCGAGCGGATCATCAGTGATTTTCAAGCCCTCGGCACACCGCAGCTCGTCCAGGTCGGCCCGATGACCTATGCCGATATGCTTGCCGTGTTCGACGCGTGGATAGATGCAGCGGACGGCTGCCATTGGGAGACCCGGACGCGCTCACTGCCCGCGCTTACGCCCGTCATTGATGTGATTACTCGGGCGGTCGCTGACAGGACTTCGCCCTATTCAATGGTCAACTGGCACCATTTCCACGGTGCCGCCACGCGTATTCCTGCGGAGAAGATCGCTTTCGGCCTACGCCAGGAGCATTTCATGGTAGAGATCATCGCTGGTTGGAAGCCTGACGGGAGCAGCGCCGCAGCGCACAGGCAATGGGCGCAGGACCTTTGGGAAGCCCTCGCTCCTTTTGCACTGCCAGGCGGCTATGCCAACTTCCTGACGCCGCACAGCCGTGAACAGATAAAGGATGCCTACGGCCCCAACGGTGCCCGGTTGGTAGCGTTGAAGCGTCGTTTCGATCCGGACGCTGTCTTCGCCTCTGCCATTCCGTTGCCCGATGAGCATTGATGTCCCAGGCGCGCCTCCAAGGTGACGAACCGACAAGGAGCTGCATAGACACCTTGAAACTCTACAACCGGAGATAGCCTCCGGTTATCTAATAACCGGAGATGAATCTCCATTTCATCGAAAGTACGCGGCTCGATCAATTGAATCCACTGACGGAGAATATTATGCAAATCGCGGAGAAGACAGTCTTGATTACCGGCGCCAACCGCGGCGTCGGTGAGGCCCTTGTCAAAGAAGCCCTCAATAGGGGAGCGAAAAGAGTTTTTGCGGGCACTCGGGGCGCACTTACAAACACTAACCCACGCGTGACGGCGCTGACGCTGGACGTAACCAACACTTCGGAAATCCAACGGGCAGTCGGCCAGGTCGCCGATCTTGACGTCCTCATCAACAATGCGGGCATCGGATTCGCCGACGATCTAAGCGATTTAGAAGTGATCCAAAAACATCTGAATGTCAACTTGCTGGGTCTGCTCAAAGTAACCCAGGCGTTCTTGCCACTGCTGACACGCTCCAAAGGGGCAATTGTCAACATTCTGTCAGTGACCTCGGTAGCTCCTTTCCCAGTAATACCCGGCTACTCAATCTCGAAGGCTGCGGCGCTCAGCCTGACACAATCCCTGCGAGCACTGCTGACGCGTCAAGGAGTCAGCGTGCATGGTGTGATCCTCGGATCCGTCGACACCGATATGACTCGCGGCTACGATCTTCCGAAAGTGTCGCCAGAGTCCGCCGCGGCAGGGATCTTCGATGGCGTGGAGGAAGGGGAGGAGGACATCTTTCCTGATCCAACCTCGCGGACGCTTGCGGACGGCTGGCGCGACGGAATTGCAAAAGCATTTGAGCGCCGGATCAACGCCGTGGTGCTGGAAGGCGCGCAGATAGACCTGCGAGAAAGATTGTGACAACGACCGCGGAGCCCGAGCCCACCGCGATCCCTCTGGTGCTGACGCATGGTTGGCCGGTTCCGTACTCGAGTTCGAGAAAGTTCTCGGACCGCTAACGGATCCAGTCGCGCACGGCAGTTCGGCAGAAGATGCCTTTCGCGTTATTGCCCCGTCCCTGCCCGGTTTCGGGTTCAGAGACCGGCCCCGCGGCCCGAACCCCGGGCGCACCGCGCAAGCCTGGTTTTGGAAGCTCCGGAAACGCGAGCGGGGCGCCTCATCGGAGGAAACATGTCGAAGTTTCTCGATGACTCGAAGTTTTTTGGGACGGAATACCACCGCGGCAAGATAAATGTCATCATGCACTTTGTGAGTTTTTCATTCCTGTTCTATGGATTGAGCATAAAGAGCGTGGCTTTCGTCCTTACAGGCCTTTTCGTCTTCGATGAGATGGGACATGCCTATAACTACTTCTTCGTGCATAACAGAGATCCGAAATTTGGTCTCCGGATGATCCCGTACCAGTTTCTGTACGGGTCGTTGTGTATGGCCGTAGCGCTCAAGCTCTTCCGATGGTTCTAAGACGATTACCGCGAGCGATAATCGTGGCCCTGAGAGGGATCGGCTATCAAGCCAGACTTTCGGCTCGTAAGCTCGACGAACCTCTGTCGGAACTCGCTGCACAAACAGAGCATTGGATAGTTGCTGATGCTCCCCAATGAAAATAGAGGTACATGAACTATGGAGAACTCATTTGTAGTGATCGTTCTATTGTTCGCCGCATTGGCAACCGGCGGATTGATGGTCAACTGGATAGGGCTGGGACGCGCGATGTCCCGGCTTTCGGCCTCCGCTTATGTTGAATTCCACCAGCATACGAATCACACTTTCGATCCCTACATGCCTATCGTGGTTGTGGGTGCTCTGACGGGAGGCGCGGCCCTTGCTGTGATGTATGGTGTCCATTCCATTTCAGGGCAGCTTTCCGCAGCAGGTGCAGTCTGCTATGCGCTGATACTAATCATCACTCTGCCCACAAATCTCCGCATCAACCATCAAATCGCGACGTGGTCTCTTCAGAATCCACCGCGAGAATGGGCCCAAGTGCGCGCGCAATGGCTTCGGTTTCACGTTATTCGTACTTTATTCTCCGTTCCTGCGTTAGCCATTTATCTTCTCGCCGTAATGTCAAATACCGGTCATCAATAATAAGTTAGCAAACCGACTTAGCGCTCTCATTTTCAAATGTGAGCGTTGCGGCCTTCATCTTCAGGGAGACAACATATGAGACGTTTCATCACCAGCATTCTCTCTGCTGTCACGGCTTTGAGCGCACGGCGAGCTTCGCTCAAAGCTCATTGCCTTCTGAGAGCAGCAAGGCTGTCCCTGACAGCACCGCTTCGGATACTGTCGACGTTCAGCATGTGATCGACGCCTATTACGAAGCCGTTCTCAATCACGACGGATCTCGACTAGCGCATCTATTCATCCTTCGAGGAAGTATGTGGCTCAATGTGTTTTCTGATGAGGCTTACGCTCGCGCTAAAGCGAAAATCGCCGGGATGCGGTGAAGATTCGTGTCGGAAGCTACACAGATTTCGCGAACCTGGTTTCGACCTTAAAGGCCAGCTTCTATCCGACGCATACACATCTCGAGGAGAACAGCGACGGGACGATTGCGTCGGTGTACTTCGACTTCGTATTCCTAGTGGACGGAAAGGAGGAAAATCGCGGGAGCGAGACTCGGGTCTTGGTTAATGGAACCGATGGTTGGAGGATAGCCGCCCTTACCTACTCGTCAAATCCACACATGCCATAGGCGTTCGTGCCGATTGAAATTCCAACAATCGTCTCCTCATCTAAATGCACTATTGGCTGTGCGTTTTGGCTTGATCCGTTCGTTTCTTGACAGCTAATAGGCCGAAGCCTGGAAGTCATGTCTGCATCTATGTGTGAAGTACGCATATGAACTCCGGAGGATTCATGACGAAAACACAGGGACTGATAGTTAAGGCTTACTCTGCATTCAATCGTCGGGATATAGACGGCGCCCTGGCGCTCATGAGTGAGAGCGTTAGCTGGCCCAAGGCATCGGAAGGCGGGCGTGTCGTCGGGAAAGAAGAGATTCGGGCTTACTGGACCCGTCAGTGGCAAGAGTTTGATCCGCACGTGGAACCACTTGACGTAATCGACCAGGAGGTTGGGACTACCAACGTTAAAGTTCATCAGCTCGTTAAAAGCCTTGGTGGCGATGTCCTTTCTGATAGCGAGGTGTGGCACGTTTATACCATCGCGAACGGTCTCATTCAACGCATGGACCTCAAGGAAAATGAAGAGAGCTCGGACACAACCCCATCTACGGCATTTTCCAGACATTAGCAAAGTGTGCGTCATCGAATGGGGGCGCGAGTTGGTCGCCACGATCGGGATCGGGCGGGAGAAGAGATGCGCCTCGTCTTCAAGACGTTCAACAACATCGTGGCGGACAGCCGACGAGAGCATGAAGGCGGCCCGTCAGCAGCCGTCGTCGAGCGGGAGCTGACTGTTCGCATGGGGGCGCGGGAAACCAGTCGGAGCGATCACGCCAAGCCTCAGTAACTCGAATGCCGAAGGGCCATTTGGGCCGTCCGCTTGAGTTCCGCCTTCGTCGAACCGTTCGCTGCCTGGATGGAGAGACCGGCGATGATCGTCGACAGATACCTTGTGTAGTCATCCACGTTGATCTCCTTCGGCAACTCTCCGCTCTTCCGCGCTTTGAGAAGGCGCTCCCGAAGGGCGACTTGATTCTGCCTCCGTATCTCAGTCATGAGATCTCTTGCCGGTGTAGCGTCCAGGCTGCAGCCCGCCGCCCCCGCCAGCGTCATGCAGGTCGGCGGATGGCCGGGCGTGGTGAGGAACGCAACCGTATTGTCGAAGAGCGCACGAATGAACCTTTCGAGAGTCGGTTCCTCCAGGGCCTTAACTGCGTATTGCGCTCGCAATTCCATATAGCGCTTTACCACGAGTTGAAACAACGCTTGCTTGTCACCGAAGGCTGCATAAATGCTTGAGGGGTTGAGGCCCATCGCGTGCGTAAGATCGGCCATGGAAGTTCCTTCGTACCCGCGTTCCCAAAAGATCAGCATCGCAGCCTCGAGCGCCGCGTCTTTATCGAAGCTGATCGGTCGTCCCGTCTTTCCATTCCCTGTTTTCATGCCCCTGCTCGCCATTCTCAATATTAGAGTGCGGAATCGTGAATCCGATGCGTCTTGCATTACATCTGTAATGACTGTTACGTAAATGCGCGAACTACGAAGGAAGTTTGACCAAGGAGTGAATCTTATGTCGAAGAACAGCGAACGAATGATTTTGGTGACAGGCGCTACCGGTAGACAGGGAGGCGCGGTGTATCAGCAGCTGCAGAAGAAAGGATTCAAGTTGCGCGCGCTGGTTCGCAATCCCGATAGCAACCAAGCACGTCAATTGATGGGGTACGAGGAGGAAGTGTTTCAAGGAAGCCTCGATGACCCCGACAGCTTGATGCGCGCGATGGATGATGTGTACGGCGTATTCTCCGTGCAGCCCTACACGGCCAATGAGATCCAGCAGGGAGTGGCGGTCATCGAGGCGGCGACGCGGCAAGGCGTCAGCCATTTCGTTTACAGTTCAGTCGGTTCGGCCAATGAAGAGACAGGTATTCCTCACTTCGAAACCAAAGTCAAAGTGGAAGAGCATCTGCGATCGAGCGGACTACGGTATACGATTTTGCGGCCTGTCTTCTTCATGGAGAACTGGCAGAGGGCATTCGGCGAGTCGATTCCAAACGGGCAGCTCCAGCAACCGTTAAGCCCGACGGCAACCTTGCAGATGATAGCGGTGGATGACATCGGCGCGTTTGCAGCGCTTGCGTTTGAGCATCCCGGCAGATGGAAGAACAGGACATTGTCGCTGGCGGGCGATGAATTATCGATGCAGCAGATTGCCGACGCATTCAACCGCGTGACTGCACGAGATGTGAAGTACGTTCAGGTTTCCTGGGATCAGTTCGAAAAGAACATGGGACGGATGGGGCGGGAACTGACGGTGATGTACCGCTGGTTCGAAGAAAAAGGCTTTCACTTCAACATTGAAGAGGTATGGCGCGAATATCCGGCGACCCACACTTTCGATCGATGGCTGGAGGCCTACTGGAACACGACTGCCGTTGCGGCGCGTTAGGCCATCTGCATTTCGTCCATGGTGTTGCTGGTGTTACGGAACAGTGTGAACAACGGACAGTTAAAGGAGAAATTGATGGGTGCACTTGAAGGCAAGGTAGCTGTAATCACTGGGGGCAATAGCGGAATTGGGCTGGCTACGGCCAAACGGTTCGTCAAAGAAGGAGCCTACGTTTTTATCACCGGCCGTCGCCAAGAGGAACTAGATAAGGCAGTCTCATTGATCGAAAAGAATGTCACGGCCGTTCAGGGAGATGTCGCGAAACTCGATGATCTGGATCGTCTCTACGAAACGGTGCGAACGGTGAAGGGACGCGTTCATATCGTCTTCGCCAATGCCGGGGTCGTAGATCCTGTTTCACTCACGGATTCAACGCCGGAGACGTTTGACAAGCACTTCAACCTGAACACACGCGGGATGTATTTTACGGTGCAGAAGGCGCTCCCGCTGCTCGCCGACAACGGATCGATCATCCTCTCTGGGTCGGCCGCATGGCAGATGGGCATTCCGAACTACGGCCCGTATGCAGCGACAAAAGCAGCTTTGGTCTCCTTTGTCCGGAGCTGGACTGCAGAGTTGGCCAGCCGCGGCATCCGTGCAAACGTGATTAGCCCTGGACCGACGGAGACGCCCATGATCCATGTCGGCTCCAAAGGATCTCCCGAGGGTACGAGCGAGTATTTCCGGAAGATGATCCCGATGGGGCGCCTTGGAACCGCGGATGAGCTTGCATCGGCAGCCGTGTTCCTCGCTTCCGACGAGAGCAGCTTCATCACCGGAATCGACTTGCCAGTCGATGGTGGTACCGTCTCCAGATAATTCGCCCAGTGCACAATCCCAATTGATTGGCACCCGAGACTTACCGTTCGTCTCGGGTGTTGTGAGAACAACTACCCTCGTCAATGCTGAACACCCGCCGAGAGACTGGAGAATCTCCATGAAGTACGCCATCATTGGATCCGGCAAGATTGGTGCCGCGCTCGCACGCACCTTCGCACGTAAGAATATCGAAGTCGCCATCGCAAACTCGCGTGGGCCTGAGACGCTCGCGTCCTTGACGGACGAACTCGGTCCCCTCGTCGTCCCCCAATCTATTCAAGACGCTTTCAAGGCTGAGTTCATCTTCCTGGCTGTCCCCTTTCCTGCTCATAAAGATGTTGCGAAGCAGTTCAGGCGGTGGAGCGGCAAGATCGTAGTCGATGTTACGAATGCCTTTCATGTTGCCTCGGAAGAGCTCGGAGCCCTTCTCTCTTCTGAAGTCGTATCTCAGGCGTTTGTCGGTGCGCGCCTCGTAAAGGGGTAGTGTTGCAAGTTTCAAATGCAGACAAGTTTGTTGCCGAGCGTCTGTCGTGGGTTCTTAGGCTGCCAAATCGAAAAGACTGTCGATGAACTGAATCTGACGAAGAAGATCATCTCCTGCCACCCATCGAACTTGCCCCTTCCGGATCATGTGGACTGCTTCGTAGCCTTGAATCGTTCGCCGAGCCGCCCGGAATTCTCG
>Ga0210386_10004880_pt1 | contig 11000 bp, 7 predicted proteins | sample IncBWH32OmetaG_FD_160091 | JGI IMG/M metagenome (GOLD analysis project Ga0210386, IMG submission 160091) | Forest soil microbial communities from Barre Woods Harvard Forest LTER site, Petersham, Massachusetts, United States - Inc-BW-H-32-O ... | reverse complement strand
CATCGTACCCCCAGCCAGCGCGAAGTAATTTCCCGATCGCTGCACACCCCTAAGGAGCAATGAATGGGACACCGTTACGCCAACATCCTTGAAACCGTCGGTCACACTCCCGTCGTCCGCATCAACAAGCTCGCCCCGCCCGACATCAATCTCTACGTCAAGATCGAGGCCTTCAACCCGCTCGGCTCCGTCAAAGACCGCCTCGCCCTCGGCGTGATCGAAGATGCCGAACGCACCGGCAAGCTCAAGCCCGGCCAGACCGTGATCGAGGCCACCAGCGGCAACACGGGCATCGGCCTCGCGATGGTGTGCGCACAGAAGGGCTACCCGCTCGTCGTCACCATGGCCGAGACCTTCAGCGTCGAGCGCCGCCGGCTGATGCGTTTCCTCGGAGCGAATGTCGTCGTCACCCCAGCCGCCGGCCGGGGCACAGGCATGGTTGCCAAAGCCATCGAGCTCGCCGAAGCGCACGGCTGGTTCCTCACCCGCCAGTTCGAGAACGAGGCCAACGCCGACTTCCACTCAAAAACCACCGCCGTTGAGATCCTCGAAGACTTCAAAGGCGAGCGGCTCGACTACTGGGTTACGGGATTCGGCACCGGCGGCACGCTGAAGGGCGTAGGCCGCGTGCTCGCAAAGGAGCGGCCGGAAACGAAAATCGTCGTCGGCGAGCCCGACGATGCAGCCATGCTCTCCAGCGGCACCCCGCAGGAGCGCAACCCCGACGGATCGGGCGCCGGGAGTCATCCCGCGTGGCACCCACATCCGCAGCAGGGTTGGAGCCCCGACTTCATCCCCAAGCTCGCCGGCGACGCCGTCGACATGAAGGTCGTCAGCCAGGTCCTGCGGATCAAGAATGCCGACGCCATGCGCTGGAGCAGGGAACTCGCCCGTAAGGAAGGCATCTTCGTCGGCATCACCTCCGGCGCCACCTTCACCGCCGCGCTGCAGGTCGCCGCAGAAGCTCCCAAAGGATCGACCATCCTCTGCATGCTGCCCGACACCGGCGAGCGCTATCTGAGTACTCCGCTCTTCGCCGACATCGCCGTCGACATGAACGAGGAAGAGCTGGCCATCGCCCGCTCCACCCCCGGTTATGTGCTCCAGCCCGCGCCATAAGTGAGGATATTAAGCAATTGACAACCGCCGCCGCGACCGGCAACCATCAGTAGCTTTCTATAAGGAGAGGACGTTCCGGTCTCCGCAGCCTTCGCCCTCAGGCCCCCCTCAGAGCAAGTTAAGCTGCGTGCTCCGCACCGCCCGTTGCCGATGAATAATCCCGTCCAGGAAATGAGCAAGTCTTCACCGGCATTCCGCAAGGCGCTGCTCGAGAGTGAACGGCTCCGTCTCCGCATCATCATTGCCGCGATCATTGCAGTCTTCGCTATACGAATCCTTAGAACAGCACTCGTCTTCAGCCACGAGAGCTGGTACTCGTTCGCGATTACCAGCCTTTTCCTGACCGTCTTCGCGATCTATGAACTGGTGATGCTGCGGGCGGTAAACCGCTCGATACAGAGTAGCCGCGATCTGCCCCGTGCCGCCTGGATCACGAACATCGTCGTTGAAATGTGCATACCGGCCTTGGCGCTCGTGTTTTTTTCTGAAGGAGCTATCGAGGCGGCATACAAACCACTCGCGAATCCGGCAGTCCTCTTCTACTTCATCTTCATCATCCTTTCCACCCTGCGCCTCGATCCCAACGTGTCCCGAATCTCGGGAATCGTGGCCGCAGTGACTTATCTTCTCGCGGCCGCATATCTTGGCTGGGTGCCCAGGCTGTTTGGCGGCACAACTTTGCTTACTCCCGAACGCGCCGTAGGTGGCTTTGCGATTACGGCGGTCGTCGCCGGATTTATAGCGGGCGCGGTAGCCGCCGAGATACGCAAGCAGGTGGAAGCAGCACTCCGCGAAGCCGAAGCGCAGCGCCAGGTGGAACGCCTCAGGCATGACCTGGAGATCGCCCGGTCAATCCAGCAGTCCCTGCTTCCAGCCGGCGCCCCCGAGATCGAGGGTTTTGAAATCGCAGGCTGGAACCTGCCCGCAGATCAGACCGGCGGCGACTACTACGACTGGCACTTTCTTCCCAACGGCAAGTTGCTGGTCGTCCTCGGAGATGCAACCGGCCACGGAATCGGCCCCGCGTTGCTCTCTTCCGTGTGTCGCGCGTACGTCCGCGCAACATTCACACCCGAACTCGACATGTTGACAGCCATGCAGCGTGTCAATGCAGCGCTCAATCAGGATGTGGGCCCCAGACGATTCGTAACCTTCGTTGCGACAATTTGTACTCCGGGCAGTTCGCGCGTGGAGTTGCTCTCCGCCGGACACGGGCCGCTGTTTCTCTACTGGCTCCGCGATGATCGCTTCGATGCCATGCCTGCTCAAGGTCTCCCGCTCGGGCTTATGCCGGATCTGGGCTCCGATCCGCCAAAGGTCCTTGAATTCAATTCCGGCGACCTGCTCGTAATCACCACCGACGGTTTCTTCGAATGGGCCAACGCGCAGGAGGAGCAATTCGGCGAAGAGCGCATGGAAGACGTAATACGCGCGTCAAGAGAAAAGCCGCCGTCTGAAATCATCTCCGCCCTCTACAAGGCAGTGATCGAATTTTCCGGCGGCACCGCTCAGGACGACGACCTCACCGCCGTGGTCATAAAACGGAAGTAGTCTCGCGAACTTCAATCTTGTAGGATTCCCCGCTCCCGCAACACCGTAGTTATATCCTGATGCGTCACGTAGAACAGAATCTTCAACTCATCCTTCGCATCCAGCACATACGTCGATCCCAGTAGCACATCGCTGAGCTGCCCTTCACCGTGCGCAAACGTCATCCGCCACTTCGTCTCCGCCATCACATACCGGCCATCGAGCTCGGTGACAACCGCAGAATCGAGCTTCGTCGACCGATGGCCCATTTGCTCGAACATCTGTTGACGTTTGGGCAGCATCATCGCAAAGTCGCTCGCTTTCACCGCTCGCGATCCATCCGGCCCGGCGACAAGAAACATGTCAGCGAATTGGGAGACGAGTGGGGCGACCTCCCGATGGTTGTCAGTATGTTCAAAGGCGCGAAGAAAATCGTGGATAGCTTGTGTCGTGTGTTCCACTAAAGACTCCTTGGATAGAAGGGAATTTGAACGAATGGGTCTTTAGCATGATATCACAACTATCATGAAAATCCAAGGAGCGTCGTAAGGGGCTTGAGCTGCCCCCTCGGTTTAGTCCGGGTAAGTGAGAGTACTCGGGGTTGAGTTTAGCAGCGAGTTAAGCTCGCCGCCGTGGCTGTGCGAATGTGGGAAGCGTTCTTTGCTTTCCACATTTGCATAGCCATTTGCGTTTCGAAACTCCTCCGGGGTCAGATAGCCCAGTGAGCTGTGTGGGCGTACCCGGTTGTAATCGATCCGCCACTTTTCGATCGTCTCCCGGGCGTCGTCCAGAGTTAGGAACCAGTGTTCGTTCAGGCATTCCTCGCGGAACTTGCCGTAGAACGATTCGATGTACCCGTTCTCCATGGGACGGCCGGGCGTGATGAAATGCAGCGTGACCTTGTGTTGGTAAGCCCACTGATCCAGCGCCTTGGAAGTGAACTCGGTGCCGTGGTCGATAACGATCCGCTCCGGCAGACCGCGCTCCTGCCGCTGTCGTTCCAGTACACGGATCACGCGCAGCGCCGGCAGCGAGGTGTCCACCTCAATGGCCAGCATCTCCCGCGTGTAGGCATCCTCGATAGACAAGGTGCGCAGCTTGCGGCCGCTGGCCAGGGCATCGTGCAGAAAATCCATGGTCCAGGGTCTCGTTCACCCGACTCGGCGCAGCCAGCAGCACCCGCGCCTGAGCGCAGATCCGCCGCCTCCGCCTGCCTCGGCGCACCACCAACTTCTCCTCTACGTAGATCCGGTACACGCGCTTACTGTTCACCTGCCATCCGTCCCGCTTGAGCAGAATGTGCAGCCGTCGATAGCCCCAGCGTCGCCGCTCCTCGGCCAGTTCCCGCAAGCGCACGCGCAGCCGCTCGTTGGCCTTCGCGTATCGCCTGCCTCGCGCCTGGTATCGAACCAGCGCACGAAGGATTTCCATCTGCCCACAGGCATGCCGTTCCGAGCACTTCGTCGCTTCCCGAAACACCTTCACCGCCTCCCGCTCTGCCTGTGGGCCTACCACTTTTTTCCCAACACCGCCTTGAAACCCACGATGTCCAGCGCCTGCTCGGCCACCAGCTGCTTCAACTTGCGGTTCTCTTCCTCCAGCTGCCGCAGCCGTTGCGCCTCGCTCACTTCCAGGCCGCCGTACTTCGCCTTCCAGCGATAGAACGTCTGCTGACGGATGCCATGCTTGCGGCACAGCTCCGCTGTCTCCATGCCTGCTTCCGACTCCTTCAGGACGCCTACGATCTGTTCTCCCGTGTAGCGGCTCTTCTTCATCCAGTTCTCCTCGCCGGGGCCTCGTTGCTCCCTATTATCGGAGAACTCTCATGCCTACTGGACTTATCGGAAGGATGCAGCTCACCGGTGCTCGCTGCACAGCGGACGCTTGACCGCGATCCACGACGCAGGCAACGTCTCAACGCCAGCGGGGACGTTCTCGCCGCATCCTTTGCAGCGGATCACGAAGTCGCGCCAGCTTTGCGGACCTTGGAATATGGACACAGGATAGGCGAATAAGAGGCGAACATCAATGAGTGCTGCATGCTAGTCTGTGCGTGGACAGCTGCAACATCTTGTTGTCGCGGGTGGGCATTTCCGCATCCGATATGACAGACGCCGCGCTCACGTGAAATCTGAGCAGAATATCAAGGGCGGTCGTCCTCCGAGGTAGCTACAAATGTCTATGGATGAGTCCAAACAAGAAAATGAACATCATTACGGACCGATGCCGAAGTGCGAAAATTCATGGGAGGGCCGCCGCCTGCGCCAACTCGGAATAGATCCCGATGCAGATCCCATTGAAATCTTGATGCAGCTTTCCGATCATTACCAGAATCTCCACTCCAACCTATAATAAGCACCCTGAACATGCTTCTCAGACACCAAGGATGAGGCCGGACACTCTTGTGGACATTCGGGCGAGACGACTATTGTTTCGGGCTTGTCTGCTCACCTGACGTTTGTGCTCGCCTGTAGAAGACCTGATTTGGCAATCGTTGCAATGCCACCGATAAATGCCTTGGAGTTTCAAGAGGGGCCGAAAGAATCCGTAGCGGTGCCACTTATGTAAAGGTTGGCCGCATTTTAGGCACGTCAGCATCGTCATCTCTTCGTCGTGATTGCGCCGTTCCGCAAGCGCGATTCGGCTCCTCCCTTGTCTCCGCAAAGAGCCCCACCCTATCCGACGAAGGTGTGGGGCGCTTCGCCATCCCTTTTACGCAGACCCGGAATACGGGATTCGATGCAGCGGGATAGCCGCATGCGTAGTTGGGGACTAGCGCCTTCAGATGCGCGAGCGTAGGGTCCACTGCTGGCAAGATGACCAAAAAGTAATCGGCTGTTTAACAATGGCGTTTTCGGTTCATCCGGGAAGAGATAGAGGAATACACCGATGCCCGTCCTCCACGTTTGGGGCTCAATCTGTCGCGAATCGATCTTCATTACGATTCCACCGCATTCCATGTCTCACCATCTTCAGTCAGGCACAGCGTGCGACCAGAAGCTGTCCACTCAAGCAAGCCGCGGTTAACCAGCGCGTGCACGGTTCGCGCACTCACGATCTTGTGAACATTGTCATTGGACAGGATGAACCGATATCCGTGTGTCGTGTACTCACCAACGCGATACAAAATCGAACCGCGTTGCAGACTGAACACCACGTCCTTCTGGCTCAACGTCAGTTTGCTGTTGAGCGTCTTCACGCCTGCACCTTAAAATCCCGGCTCTGAACAGGCCGGAGCGCCCCCGTTGAAACGCGCTCGGAAATTGAATGTTGCTGAGAAGCTTTCGCCTTACCTTGAGGACCGCTGGCGGGGTGGGGGATCGATCTGGCCGTCAGGTTAGACGTTTGTATTTTGGTAAACAAGATCACCGGAGTACAGTGACCTATCACGACATCCGTAACCAGTTTCGCGCATCTGACCCCCTATACGACAGCAACTCTCGTCGGTGCGGGAAAGTGTCGATGAAGCTCAAAGTGCTGGTTGCCGACGACGAACGCGTGATTGCCGACACTCTGGCTCTCATCCTCAAACAAAACGGATTTGAAGCCACGGCCGTCTATTCCGGTGAAGAAGCCGTTGAAACAGCGAAGACTCTCCAGCCCGATGTGCTCATCAGCGAGGTCATCATGTTCGGCTTGAACGGGATCGACGCTGCCATAAAAATCCGTAAAATCTGGCCGACCTGCAAAGTTCTGCTCTTGTCGGGACACAACTCGACCGCCGATCTTCTCGACGAGGCAAGTAGTCGAGGCCACGATTTCGAAATTCTCGCCAAACCGATCCCGCCAAGCGACATTCTCGCGCGACTGGAGGAACTGATAAATAGCCCGGATGAAACCGGGCTGGCGAGCTAATTCGCAAACGAATCTTGCCCCAATAGGGATTTGGGGTCTCAATCAGAGGCCAAATAAGATGCCAGAAATTAGGACGCGGTTTGTTCCCGTTGGCGCAATATGGCGCTACAGGTTCCCGGCGCGAAATGGCGCACGATATCCGCCCTTCAGCAGGAAGGTCGTCCCGATGACATCCTCACACCACCCCGGATTCGAGATTCGACGAAACGCCGATGGCAGTTTGGACGCCATATGCCTCACATGCTTTGTGACCGCCGGAACCGCAATGAGCGAATCAGAGTTGCCGACAATCGAGCGGGCACATCAATGTGATATCTACCTGCTTGCGGAGCGTCAACAGTGGTTGTTGCTGCCTAACCGCTGAACCAGAATTGTCCGCGTCCGCGCGGCCCACAGTTGACCCTGTGAGCCGTTTCCACTTGTACGGGGCTCAGAGAGGCGCGTGAACGGCGTCCATGTTTACGCTGTGTTCATTTCTGACCCCAAACACGAAAAAAGCCCTGCCGTCTCCGATGTTCGGTGAACAAGCAGGGCGAGTGAGTCGCTGAGAAAAAACCCGATTTTGACCCCATGGTGAGAGTCCGCGAGAGTACATTCAAGGGTTTGTGAGTATGGGGTTTTCCATGTAAGTTACTGATAAGTAAAGAATGAATGGGTCTGCAAAACCAGTATTCGCGGGTTCAATTCCCGCCCGGTGCTCCATAGAATCAATTATTTACATGGATGTCCGAGGCGATTCGGGGTTTAGGGCGCCGCGTTGGATCGCCGTGAGGTTGTCATCTTTTCCACTAATGGCTCGTCCTGCTGCTTGTGGAGTTCCTTCGCTTTGTCAAACTCCGCTTTAGCGTCCTGCTGACGTCCCATGGAAGCGTAGAGGCGTGCGAGCCGCCAATGCGCATCTACCTGTGCCGGGTCAAGCTGAATGGCGCGTTGAAACGCGGCCATCGCCTCGTCGCGGCGACCCTGGTCGGCGTAGAGAATGCCCAGATCAAGGAATGCGATACGCGGAGGGTTGGCCTGGTGGACTGCCTTCTCCAAAAGCGGCTGTGCGTTGGCGTTCCGCTTGATCTCGATATCGGCAAGATACGCCAAGGCCTGGGAGTGATTTGGATCGTTGGCAAGCTCCAGCTTGAATTCTTTTTCTGCGGCTTCATAGGAGCTTTGTTTCCAAAGCATATACCCAAGGCCGAAGTGGACATTGGGCTCATTGGGAGAGACTTTGGCCGCTGCCTCGAACTGACGGATGGCAGCGTCGGTATCGTTTTCGCCGTCGAGGGCTTCCCCGGCCAGCATGTCGGCCTGTGCCGACTCAGGGTTCAGCCGCAAAATCTGTTTATATTGCTCCAAAGTACAGCCGTATTGCTTGATCCACAGGCAGCTCTGCGCGAGCAGGGTGCGCAACTGGATGTTATCCGGAGTTTTTGTTACCGCAGTCCTGAGATACGGGACCGCCTCCGCATACTGCCCTGTTCCGTAGTAACACATGCCGAGAAGAAGCTGCGCCTGCAGGTTATCTGGAGATTTTGTGGCCGCGGATTTGAGCGGGGCGATGGCTTCATCGAGCTTTCCCTGCTTGAAGAGGGCGAGTGCGAGATTCAGTTCTACACCCGGCAGGTTTGACTTGAGGACCAGTGCCCGTCGGTATGCGGCTGCGGCCTGCGCGTAATCTTCTTCCCGCGAGAGGACGAGGCCGAGATGCGCATAGGCAGCTCCATCGCTGGGAGATTGCTGAATCACTTCGCGCCATGCGGCCTCCGCCTGCTTCCATTGCGCCTGCTGCTCGAGAGCGAGAGCTTTTTGAGTGGGAGTGTCCTGCGCGTTCACGAGCATCGCAGCAAGAAAGAAAGAGCATATGGGCGCAAAACGCATAAATGACGTGTAGCTAAGGTAGCCCGGCGCATGCAGGGAGATCAAACCGCCGGGGTTGATTATGCGTAGAAAAGAAAAACGCAGTGAAGTTTGCACTTCACTGCGTTCAGGACGATCACTTTATCTAGAACTGGAACTTGCCGCCGAATTGGAACGTGCGAGGATCGTTGGTGGATGTTATCTGACCGAAGTTGCTATCCGTAAATCCCGTATCGATACCGTTCCATTGTGTGTGGTTGAAGGTGTTGTAGGATTCCGCGCGGAGCTGGATGTTCATGCTCTCGGTAATCCGGAACACCTTGAAGAGACTCAGATTCCAGTTGAAGAGGCCGGGACCGGTGATTGCATCCTTACCCGCTGAGCCGTAGCCCTGGTTCGGTCCTCCGGCCCACGGAGCAGTGGGGGCTGCGAAAGCCGAAGTATTAAACCATGCCAGTTGCTTCTTCGGATAACTGACGTGGTTCGCCAGGTCAGGACGATTGGTAGTGCCGCCGCCGAGCCCAAGGGTATCCGGGGAATAGGTAGCGTTGATGGGGTGTCCGGAGTTTGCCGCCGTAATGCCGGAGATTTGCCATCCGCCCAGCAGCGAACGTGTCAAGGCGCTCTGGGAGTGCAGGAAGAACGGCAGATCGTAGATATAGTTTGCGCTGAACACGTGCCGTTGATCGATGATGCCCGATCCATGGTCGTAGTAGGTGTTGAACGGGTTGGAAAGCAAACCGCCCGAACCCTGCTGGTTGGTAGAGCCAAGATCGCCGCTCTGGATATCAATTTCGTGCGAGTAGGTATACGAGAATTGAAGAGAGAGGCCGTGCTTCTTCTGCATGCGCAGGGCAGCCTGGAGCGAGTTGTAATTGCTGTTGGTTGAGTTTTCTATCTGGGTGATGTTGCCAAATCCAGGGAAGATCCGGTAGAGATTGGCATTGCCACCCTGGTTTACGGCTTGCCGCTGATCGTAGGGATTTGCTGGGTTACTGGGATCGGTTAGCGGCAGCGTATCAATTGCCCGCTGTACGTTCTGGTGCCAGGCGGTCATGCCAACATACTGGACGACGGCAACAACCGATGGAGCTATTTCGCGCTGCACTCCGAGACTGAACTGATTGGTTCCCGGGTTGTGGTAGTTGTACTGCAGACTTTGGAAGTTGCTGGGGAAGAAAGGCGCAGTAGCAGTCTGCCCGGTCTGGTTACTGGTATTGGGGTTCGAGAAATAGACGGAGCTTACGTTGGGCTGATACGCATTCGGCGGGTTGGTGTCCGTGCCGTAGATATCGTTACCCTGTATGCGCTCGAAGAACACTCCGTAGCCGCCGCGGATGACGGTTTTGCCGTCTCCAAACAGGTCATAGGCGAAACCCACGCGAGGCTGAACGGTTCCATAGAAGTTCTTTACAATGCCTCTGGGGAATCCGTTGACGCCGGCCAACTGCACCCCGTTCAGATAGAACGGAACCGGCGCGCCTGGTGGCTGGCTGAAGCCCGGGCCAGTCGGATCCAACTGTCCGGTTGTACTGTTCGGCGTTTGTGCCTCGGCGGGATTAAAGTCGCCCGGAAGGAAGTTCGACGTCCGGTTGTTCTTTTCATACACATGCGGCAGCAGATCCCAACGGAGGCCCAGGTTGAGCGTTAGTCTGGGAAGCACGTGCCAGTTATCCTGCGCATAGACTGAGTACGTATTGTTCAGCCAGTGAAAGATCGACTGCTCGTTGAGTTGCTGGTAGGTGCTGGCAAAGCCCAACAGGAAGTTGGCATAGGCGTCCTTGGAATATGCGGTCTGACTGAAGGTATAGTCACCCTGCGTATCGGCCTGCTGCTGCTGGTTCTTGTCATTGCGCATGTACCCAAAGCCGAACTTGAAGGCGTGCTGGCCGTGCGTCCACGCGAGGTCGTCGCGAATCTGGTAGTTGAGGTAAGAGTTGCGCCATGGCCAGTAGTTGATCGTCCAGTTGGTGTTTGGCGCGCCGGAGAAGTCGATTGACGGAAGGCGGTTCAGCGCATTGTTGCCGCTGAAGATGCCTGCCGCGCTCCAGCCCTGGGGCTGTGCATAGATGCCCGCCGGGGTGATGTTGATGGTATTTCCATTCACGTCCAGAGCAGTCTCGTTCAGCAGCGTTGGAGAAAGCGACTGGGTGAGCTTGATGACCGTCCCCCATGACGGATTCTTGAAGACATTGCCAGTCGTGACATAGCTGTTGTTGCTCCACATATCGGGGTAAATGGTCTGTGACATCTGATCGTGAATCCAGTGGCCCACCAGGTGATACTTGTCGGTGAAGTTCTGGTCGATGCGAACGACATCTTCGCGGACATCAGTCGGCTGCTTCGGCGACGCTAGATACTGAGTACCGTTGGACGTGTTTGGCTTGGGGATGGCGCCGGTTCCCATGAAGAGCACGGCGTTGGGATCGAGAAGGTTGGCGGGAATGGTGTAGACGCCACCGTTGCTGGGGAACGGCTGGCCCGCAACCAGTCCGTCCTGCGCATAAAGCGCGAGTTTTGCGGGGTCTTGGGTAGCGGGAACGAGCAGCGTGTTCCCGCTGAGCGGGGTGTAGTTCAGGGGGCTGCCGGCGGTGGGGAAGAACGCCGCCGGAATTGTATTTGTAACCGAGGCATTGGCGCCTTGAATG
>Ga0210386_10004879_pt1 | contig 11001 bp, 10 predicted proteins | sample IncBWH32OmetaG_FD_160091 | JGI IMG/M metagenome (GOLD analysis project Ga0210386, IMG submission 160091) | Forest soil microbial communities from Barre Woods Harvard Forest LTER site, Petersham, Massachusetts, United States - Inc-BW-H-32-O ... | reverse complement strand
GAGAGGGTAAACTCCTCGTCTCGTACGCGCACGTCGGGCTGACCGTCAATGCCGTGCAGGAACCACTGCCGCATATTGCCCTCGAGATGAAGCAAGAGGTTGGCGATGGAGTTTTCGTGGTCGCCGCCGCGACACCACATCTGCTCATCGGACAGCCTGTCGAGACAGCGGTTGATGTCTTTTTCAGAGAGCTGCATGCGGGTTACGGAGGCGGAGAGAAACAGTTCACTGATCGGGTCGGCCATAGGTCTCAGATGATAGCGGCGCGGCCGCGAGTTCTTCAAGTGACTCTATTCGAGGATCCGATCGATGGCCTCGACCATGGACTCATAGTCATAGGACCCATCGTGCCTCTGCCCGTTGATGAAGAAGGTCGGGGTCCCATTTACTCCGCTACGCACGCCCGCGGTGAAGTCGGCTTTGACCCGGGGCTCGAACTGCCCCGATTGCAGAGCCTCGGCCAGCTCATCGGGATCGAGATTTAGTTGCTGTGGCAGTTGCAGTAGCAGCTGGTCGCTGAGGCGCTTTTGGTTTTCGTAGAGCAGATCATGCATTTCCCAGAATTTATGATGAGCGCCGGCGAACTCGGCGGTCTCAGCCGCAGGCTCGGCAAAGGGGTGCAATTGGGTCAGGGGAAAGTTGCGAAAGACGAACGCCAGGCGCTTGCCGAAATGCTTTTGCAGACGCTTGACAATGGGGTAGGCCTGCCCGCAAGAGGGACATTGGTAGTCGCCATACTCAACCAGGGTGCAGGGGGCTTCCTGATCCCCCTGACGGTGGTCTTTGGCGCCTACCGGAATGGCCAGCCTCGTCATACGGCGGCTCCAAGTTCTTCGAGGGCCTCGAGAATGCCATCCGCTCCGGGATTTACACCTATCGGCGATAGATAGCTCCAGGTGATGAGACCGTCCTTGTTGATGACGAAGAGTGCGCGCTCGCTGAAGCCTGCGTCCTGATGGTAGGCGCCATAGGCGCGGGAGACGGCTCCTTTGGGCTCGAAGTCGGCGAGCAGGGGGAAGTGGAGATGGTGATCTTTGGCGTAGGCAGCGTGGCACCAGACGCCATCCACGGAGATGCCGATTAACTGCGCGCCGTACTTTTCAAATTCAGGCAGGATCTCGTTGTAGAGAGCCATTTGATCGCCGCAGACCGGGCTCCAGTCCGCGGGATAGAAGGCCAGGATTACTGGCTTTCCACGCAGATCCTTCAGAGAAAGCTTGCGGTCGAGACTTACCGGAAGGGTGAAGTCGGGGGCGAGGGTGCCAGGGGTAAGAATGCCAGCCATAAAAAATCCTCCATCGTCAGATGCATGTTGATCGATTAAGGCTCGTTTTATTGAAGGGCGAGGCGGATAATTTTGTTATGAAACAGCAGACGCAAAGCCATAAAGGAGAGGTTTTTCGCGCGCTTCACGCCCGCGCTGGGGCTTTCATTATTCCCAATCCCTGGGATGTGGGAAGTGCTCGCATGCTGGCCCACCTGGGCTTTGAGGCGTTGGCGACCACCAGCGCCGGGTTTGCCTTTTCGGCCGGAAGGCCGGACTACGGGGTGGGACGCGAGGCCATGATGGCGCATGTTTCGGCGATCGCAGCGGCGACGGAATTGCCAGTCAGCGCCGATCTCGAGAATGGATTTGGGGATGCTCCGCAAGCGGCCGCGGAGACGATTCGGATGGCGGCAGCGGCAGGAGCGGTGGGCGGATCCATTGAGGACGCGACCGGACAGGAGGAGCAGCCGATCTACGAACATGGATTGGCGGCGGAGCGGGTTCGGGCGGCGGCAGAAGCTGCTCATCGGTTGGGTTTCCCGTTCATGCTCACGGCGCGGGCGGAGAATTATCTACATGGACGGCCGGATCTGAAAGAGACGATTGCAAGATTGCAGGCATATCAGGAAGCCGGGGCGGATGTTCTTTACGCGCCCGGTCTGACTAGTAAGGAAGAGATGGCCACGCTGGTGAGAGCGGTGGATCGGCCGGTGAATGTGGTTATGGGGTTGTCGGGCGTTTCTCTGCATCTGTCAGAGCTGGCGGCGATCGGAGTCAGACGGGTCAGCATTGGGAGCGCCCTTGCGCGGGCCGCCTACGGGTGCCTGCTACGGGGGGCACGGGAAATGCGTGAACGGGGATCGTTTGGTTTCGCGGAAGAGGCGCCCAGTGGGCGTGAGATTGCGGCAATGTTCAAGGTTTGAGCGGGGGATCTGGTTGATTTCCTACACCCCCGCGGAGAGGGAAACGGTCCTTTCCCGGAGAGGACTCTATGCCTGCACCGTTTGTTCGGCCGGGAGGGTATAGGCAAAGTCGTAGGAGTGTTTGCCATCGGCGATGATGATGTTCATCGTGCCAGCTATCCCGGCCAGGTTACCGGTGCCAGAGTCCGGTACGACGGACACAGTCAGCTGCGGAACACCGCGGACCATCAGTCCGAGATGATAGAGGATGAGGCGCCAGAGCGGCCGTGGAGTGTTCCCGATACCCACTCCACGGCTACGTAAACGCCTGAACCTTTGACCTCGGTCATGCCGGTAAGCATTTGGCCTCTGCTGGTGGCTGCCAGGTCACCCTGAAACTGCTTCTCGATCAACATGCGGCCGAGGGGGGTTCGAGACTCCGTCTTCTCTTCCGTGATTTGGGGGATGATGTTCACCTGGAACGTTCCATGTGCCGGTGTAGTCATTTACTGAACCTTTCTTCTTCGCGCCATACTCTCATGAGGGATCACAAAGAGGAAACCTCATCATGCCCGAACAAGCACTGGTTACAACGGCCCTTAGTTCATGGAAGTCCACCGTCGAGCGCGCGGACAAGCTGTTTTCACCTTTGACGGAAGATCAGCTGCAAAAAGAAGTAGCCCCAGGCAAAAACCGCTTGATCTACCTGTGGGGCCATCTGACAGCTGTGCACGATCGCATGCTGCCGCTGTTGGCCTTGGGAGAACGTCTCCATCCAGAATTAGATGCGCTGTTTCTCACCAGTCCTGACCGGGCGGTGGCTCAGCTGCCAAGCCGGGAAGAGATCAACAAGGCCTGGGATGAGGTGAACGGGAAATTGTCCGCGGGGATGGCAAGCTTCTCCCCGGCTCAGTGGCTGGAGAAACACGCCTCTGTCTCCGAAGAAGATTTTGCGAAGGATCCGTCGCGGAATCGATTTGCCATTCTGCTTAGCAGGACCAGCCATATAGCGTTCCACCTGGGTCAAACGGCGCTGATTGCAAAGAACTGATCAGTATCGACAATTCATACTTCAAGGCAGAGGAATTTGGCTTACTATGGGGCGGCAGTCCCCACAGCTCTATAGGTAGCCGTGTGGCTTGACCGAATCGCGCGGCGGGGCGATCATAGCATCCGACCCTCGCCCAGTATTCCCCATGCCCCGTATTTTTGCGGGCTCGCGCGGAATCAGCGGACGGCTTTCCAGAAGGAGAGCCGCGGAGTCTTCCTCGGGCCCAGGTTTTCCCCGGTTATTTTTTGCCCCCAGCGGTTGTGTGTCGATCTACGCGGGAACCGCCTGCCTAAGTGGCGAAAGGAGCGATTTTTGATGGGCGTACGGAGAAGCATGTCTGTATGGTTGGCCGCGGGAGCGTGGTCTGCAGCAAGCGCCCTGCTGATTTCGGGAACCCTGGCCCAGGGGCCCCTGGCGGCAAAAATCAACGTGACCCCGGTCGCCGTGTATACCGGCAGCACCAGCCTGCCCAAGCCGCAGAAGATCGTGGTCTATGACTTTGCCATCAACCCCGACGACGTACAGGTGGATAAGGTACATGCACTTCGTCCGAGACACCTGATTGCCGGAGACGAAAGTCAGGACAAAATCGCCGCCGCCGCAAATAAGAAATTCTATGAGGAACTTATCAAGGCACTGCAGAAGACCGGTATTCCGGTGGAGCATGCAGCGATCGGCGCGCCGGCGCCCGACAACGCAATGTTGGTGCAAGGATCGTTCACCTCATTGAAGCAAGGCACGAAAGCAGAGCGCGACACCGTTGGTATGGGCACGGGAAGCGCGGATGTGCAAACGAAGGTCGACGTGCACCTGAAGACGCCTTCCGACACGGTTTTGTTGTCGCAGTTTCAAACCGACACCAAACCTGCAGAGAACGCCGGGGCAGCGTTGCCGGTGGCCGCCGGCCTGAATCCTGCCGCCGCGGTGGCCAAGTCAACCGTCGGAGACCGAAAGAAGACGGTGAGTGCTTACGCCTCTAAGACGGCGGATGCGACGGCAAAGGAGATATTAAAGTCGATGGCCGCACAGGGTTGGATAAAGACCAACGACAAGGGCGAGGTAGCTGACTAGAGCGGAGAAAGAAAAGAAAGAGACTGAGCAAGATGAAAAGCAGACAGATGAGCAAAAGGCAGCGCAGCAACCGCTCGACAACTTCAAACGCTCTTTGTCGCCGTGCCTGGACGCTCGCGGTTATTCGGTTAAATAGGACGGCGATAGGTTCGCTGTCCATCTCTAAAGGGAGAAACTCTGCATGATAAAAGGTCTTCGTACGCTCTCATTGTTGGCTTTTCTGGCGCCTCTTTCCTTAGCTGCCCTGCAGGACACCGCTTCCAGCGCGGCGAAGGACAAGTTTCAACAGGACATGAAGGCGGCCGTTCTAAACGGCAGTATCACCATTCCCCAGTTGAAGGAACTGCAGACAAATGCGGCAACTCTGAAGGCTTACAAGGCAGCGCAGACACCGGAGGCGCCGGTCGATCTGCTCACGCCCTGGCGGGCGGTCTCAAACATGAAGGCGGTGATGGCCACGGTGAAGCAACCGGACCGTGACACGCTGGAACAGGACCTGCAGGTGATGATGGCGAATAAGCAGCCGACCACGGTTTCGACTGAGCCGCCGAATCCGGGTCAAAAGCTGGGTAAAGACATCTTTACCGCGGTGATGCACGGTAAGCCGACCGAGGCCCAGGTGAAAACTTTGCAGGATAGCCTGAACTCACTGAAGGGCATTAAGACCAGTGGAGAAGGTAAGCTGCAACAGTTCAGGACGTTGAAGAGTGCGAAGTCAGACATTGAGTCAACGATGGATGCCGGAGAGTTTCGCCCCCAGGATCGGCAAGCAGTATTGAATGACCTGAACAGCCTGGGACCACAAGGCGGAGGTGGAGGGTTGAGAGGGAGCCGGTCTTAACCAGCCGCTCTTTTTAGCGCTACTGCGATTGTTTCTTCACGATTCGAGGATGATGCTCCCTAGTGTGGTCCGTCATAGATAGAGCTACGTATACATCTTGCCCCGCAACGAACGTGGGTGCCCCATATCTCGCTCGTTTTTGGCGAGATGTGGGACTGACAGATGTTGACCTTAGGATGTTCATAAGGTATCGGGAGTTTCGGGGCGGGAGCAGTGGAATCCCACATCTCGCCAAAAACGAGCGAGATATGGGGCGCCCACATTCGTTGCAGGGTGAGGATAAAGGACGATCTGTGTGACGGACTACACTAGATCGATCAAGCAATTCACCCTCGCATTTGCCGGGATTGCATGGATGGCCGGGATGATGCTGCTGGGGCAAGAAGCGGGAGGGAGTGTGCCGGCCCTATCCCTGTCCCAGGCGATTGAGATTGCCGTCGAAAATAACCGGCCCGTGAATATTGCGAAGCTGGAGATCGTTAAGTCGAAGTGGGAGGTGGCGCAAACCAAGACCAAGCGCTTCCCTGCTATCACTACTTATTTATTCGCTTCGGGAGATATTACCAACCCGATGTTCACCTTTCCTGCAGAGCTTTCTTTCAACAACCAACCGGAAAAGCTGAAGTTGTCGAACGGCATCACGGGTTTAGCATCGGTGGAAGTAGCACAACCGGTTTCACAGCTTTACCAGATCCATCTGGCGATTCGCGCGCAGGAGTTATCCGCGGATCTTTCCCAGCAGCAATACCGCGGGCAGCGGCAGTCGATCGTGGCCAGCGTAAAGCAGGCCTACTACGCCACCTTGCAGACGGAAAGCGCTCTGGATGCGGCGCAGGCCATGGTGAAGCAATATGAGGAGACGGACAGGGTAGCGACCCAATACCTGGCCGAGAAGTCGGTGCTCAAATCCGATAGCCTGCAGGCTAAGGCGAAGCTGGCCCAGTCCCGCTACCAGGTGGTGCAGCTGCGCGATACGCTGCTGACACAAAAGGAGCAGTTGAATGAGCTGCTGGCGCGGGATATCGATACTCCCTTTCGTACTGAGCAGGTGCCTCCTATTTCGGCCGCAGAGATGGACCTGAAAACGGCGCGTCAAACTGCCCTGGCGCAACGCCCGGAGGTGAAGGAAGCGGAGATCGACACCCAGCGAGCGGATTACGACCGCAGGCTTGCGAAGGCCAAGTACATTCCCGATGTGGGCGCGGCGATTCACTATCTCTCGCCGATCAACACTCAGTTCCTGCCACAAAACATTGTTTCTGCCGGCGTGGAAATGAGGTGGGACCCGTTCGACTGGGGCGGACGCCGGGACGAAGTGAAACAGAAAGATGTGTCGGTGAAGCAGAGCCAGTACCAGTTGCAGGAAACGCAGAGCCAGGTGCTGGTTGACGTGGACAACAACTTCCGCAAGCTGGAGGAGAGCCGATCGCTGCTGGAGGTTTCTGCGGCGGCTCGCGAGGCAGCCAGGGAGAAGCTGCGCGAGACCAGCGATCAATTCAAACATTCCGCCGTGCTGATGCGGGACCTGCTGGAACAAGAGGCTTCGGTGGCCAACGCCGATCATGATTACGAACAAAGCCTGCTGGCTTTCTGGAATGCGAAGGCTGCGTTTGAGAAGGCTTTAGGGGAAGAGTGAAGGTATGAAACCCTTATCTGCTCATTTGGGGCTGGCCACGATGTCTGCGGCGCTTACGTTTGGCCTTTGCTCGTGCAAGCAGCAAAATGCCGCGGAGACGTTGCCGCTGCCCGTTCACACGGCGACGGTGCAGCTGGTGGCCGTGGGCAATGGAGCCAAGTATTCGGCCAGCGTTGTTCCTTATGCGCAGGTGACGCTGGCGTTCCAGTCGGGTGGCTATGTCGACAGCATCCGCCAGGTGAAGAGCCCCAGCGGAGGTATGCGCAATATCGATCAGGGGGATTGGGTACAAAAAGGAACGGTGCTGGCCACGGTGCGACAACAGGATTACCTGGATAAGGTGCAACAGGCCAAGGCGCAGCTGGCTCGTTCGCAGGCGGAATACGATAAGGCGAAGCTGAGCTTCGATCGGGTTTCTGCGCTATACGCTTCAGAGAGCGCGACCAAACCGGACTATGATTCCGCGCAGGCGCAGCTGGCGAGCACCACGGCTTCTGTTTCCGGAGCGCAGGCGCAGCTCAGCGAGGCTAACGTCGCGTTGGAATATTGTTCGCTGCGGGCTCCGTTCAGCGGTTGGATTGTCAGCCGTAATGTGGACCTCGGCGCGCTGGTTGGGCCGGCGACCAATGGATTCACGCTGGCGGATACAAAATCAGTGAAAGCGGTGTTTGGGGTGCCGGATGTCTCTATGAACCGGATTCGGCTGGGACAGCAAATTGCCATCACGACTGATTCTTTTCCTACGCCTTTTGCGGGCCGGGTGAGTGCGATTTCCCCGGCAGCCGATCCCAAGAGCCGGGTTTTTTCGGTCGAAGTGACGATCGCCAATCCGCGTGATCGTTTGAAGTCGGGGATGATTGCTTCGCTTGCGCTTGACGGATCGCAGCTGCCGCAATCGGTGCTGGCGGTTCCGCTCTCCGCGGTGATTCGTGATCCTGCGCGAGCCAATGGCTTTGCGGTGATGATTGCCGAAGGGGCGGGCGAGACGGAGACGGCGCGCCTGCGGGCGGTGGAATTGGGCGACATTTATGGAAACATGATTGCCGCTAAGGGCGGTTTGAATGCCGGCGAGCCGGTCATCACCAGCGGGGTTGGGTTGATCAAGAGTGGGGATAAAGTCCGGGTTATTCCTTAACTGCCATGACCCATAAATCCGAATCCGAATACATCGCTCACACGCACAATACGGCGCGCTATTTTACTGAGCACCGCTCAGTTTCGCTGGTGCTGCTGATCGCGGTCTGTATGTGGGGTTGGTTTGGCTACATGCACATGCCCAAGCGCAAGGATCCTAGTATTCCGGTGCGGGTGGCGGTGGCATCGATCGCGTGGCCCGGGGCAACGGCGCAGGAGGTAGAGCAATTAGTCAGCCGGCCGGTGGAACAGATCATGGCGCAGAACGCTTTCATCAAGCCGCCCTCGCCTTCGGATTTTGGCATCCGCTCTATCAGCTTCCCCGGGCTGGCTTTGGTTTACGTTCAACTGGACGATACGGTTAACGATCCGAAGAAGCAGTTTTCTGACATCAACCTCAAGCTGAATGCGCTGAATAGCCGGCTGCCGCAAGGCGCGGGACCGATCCAGTTCAATAGCGATTTTGGCGACACCGCAGCGCTGATGCTGACCATTGCCAGCCCCAAGGCTGGCGAGGTGGATATTGCGCTGCGCGCCAGGGCTATCCGGCAGACTATTGAAGCAACGCGAGCGGCTTTACCGGCGCGGTCGGGGAAACCACGGGTCAGCATTGTGTACGCCTTCCCGCTGTCTGTTTCTCCGTCGTTGGTACACGACGCATTTGTTTCGATCCTGCAGACTGGAAAGCAGGATAAGTACATTTCGGATGCTCATTTTTTCGAAGGCAGCGGCTTCATCGGCGCGGATGTGAGCTCACCTTTGAGCGATGACCAATTGCGGACGCTTGGAGATCGGCTGGTGCTGGAGAAGGTGCACAGCTCAGAGATCCATCCTGATAGCTGGCCGGCTGCATTTATCCGCGATCCCGCCGATACGGAAACGCGGCTGTCGGCGGTGGCCGGGGACAAATATTCGTATCGCGAGCTGGACGACTTTACTGACCTGATTGGAAGAACGGTTCAGGGCGCGCCGGAAGTGGCGAAGATTGACCGCAAGGGAGTGCTGCCGGAACAGATCTACCTGGATTACTCGCAGCAGCGGCTCGCGGCGTATGGTTATACGCCCTCGAATTTGAAAGACATACTGGGCGCGCGCAATATTACTCTCCCTGGCGGCCAGCTGGAGGTGGGGCCACAGAGCATACAGATTGATCCTTCGGGGAAATTTACCAACCCCCAACAGATCGGCGATGTGATCATCGGCTCTTCGAAGACCGCGGCGCAGAGCCCGGTGTACCTGCGCGACCTGGTGGATACCTCGCGCGGCTATCAAAGCCCGGCGAAGTATCTGAACTACCTGACCTGGGCGGACAAAGATGGCCATTGGCGCCGCAGCCGCGCAGTGACGGTGGCGGTGCAAATGAAAGATGGCGAGCAGATCGATGCTTTCGGCCGCAGCGTAGACGCCAAGCTGGCTGCAGTCAGGCAGTATTTGCCGGACGACCTGGTGATCGCTCGCACCTCGGATCAGCCGCTCCAGGTGGAAGAAAACCTCAGCCTGTTTATGGATGCGCTGTACGAGGCGATCATGCTGGTGGTGCTGGTATCGTGGCTGGGCTTTTGGGAATGGCGGTCTGCGCTGCTGATGGCCATCTCGATCCCGATCACGCTGGCGATGACGTTCGGCGTGTTGTACCTGCTGGGCATCGATATACAACAGGTTTCTGTCGCTACTTTGATTATTGCCCTGGGCCTGCTGGTGGATGACCCTGTGATCGCAGGGGACTCCATCAAGCGCGCGCTGGCCGAAGGGCATCCCAGAGTGGTTGCCGCGTGGCTTGGCCCTACCAAGCTGGCGACGGCCATTATGTATGCAACAGTGACAAATATTGTTGCTTATCTTCCTTTTCTGCTGGTGAGCGGCAACACGGGAGAGTTTCTTCACAGCTTGCCGATTGTGATGACGGTGGCATTGATTACCTCGCGCCTGGTTTCGATGTCTTTTCTCCCTACGCTTGGCTACTACCTTCTACGGCCGGAGAAGAAGGTGGAGAAGACGCTGGAGGAACGGCGGAACAGCGGTTTTTTTGGGATGTATGCCCGGGCGGCGAAATACTCTATTGAACACCGGTGGAAGTTCTTCTTCGCCTCTCTGGTCTTCCTGGTGGTGGGAGGATTTATTTTCTCCCGGCTGGCCAGCGCGTTCTTTCCGGAAGATGTTCAGTATTGGTCGTACATCGATGTCTGGCTGCCTAACGATGCGACACTCGAAGCTACGAATCTGACTTCGTATAAGGTGGAGCAGGTGGTGCGCGAGCAGGCGGAGCGGTTTTCTCGCGAGCACCCGCTAAAAGATCATCCCGGCGATGTGCTGCGCTACGTAACCACTTTTGTTGGTGGAGGGGGACCGCGTTTCTGGTTTTCAGCATCTCCGCAGCTGCAGCAGCTCAATTATGCGCAGGTTTTGATTGAGGTGAAGGACAAGGAGATTACTCCACAATTCATACGCGAGCTGCAGCCGGCGCTGACCGCGACTATTCCGGGAGCGCGCATGGATGCCCGCCAACTACTGACCAACCCTATTGACTATCCGATTGAAATTCGGATTTCCAGTAATGCTGATGTGAACGCTAAGGATGAAGCGGCTGATATTCGAGGCCTGCGATCCATCGCCGGCAAGGTGGAGGATATCTTCCGCTCCATTCCACTCGCACAACGCACGCGCAACGAGTGGGGCGATGAAAATGCGCAAATCTCGCTGACCATCGATCCGGATCGCGCCAACCTTGCAGGAATTACTAACATGGACGTTGCCAATTCGTCGACGGCGGGGTTGAGCGGTAGCACGGTCAGCGTTTTGCAGGAGGGGCAGAAGCAGATACCCATCGTTGCCCGGCTGCGTATGGATGAGCGCGCCCAGCTTTCAGATATTCAGAATTTATATGTTTATGGGTCGCAGGATAGCACCAAGATTCCGCTGGTGCAGATCTCAAATATCGATCATGACCTGGTGAACGGGCGGATTGTGCGGTTGGAGCAGTTCAGGACCATGAGCGTTCGAAGTTTCCCGGCTCCCGGCCACTTGAGCTCCGAGATCATGAAGCAGGCGCTGCCGAGGTTGCAGGAGTTGAAGGCTGGTCTGCCGCCGGGATACGAGATG
>Ga0210386_10004877_pt1 | contig 11002 bp, 13 predicted proteins | sample IncBWH32OmetaG_FD_160091 | JGI IMG/M metagenome (GOLD analysis project Ga0210386, IMG submission 160091) | Forest soil microbial communities from Barre Woods Harvard Forest LTER site, Petersham, Massachusetts, United States - Inc-BW-H-32-O ... | reverse complement strand
CTCGCCGCCCAGCCAGTCGGCGACGTGGCGGGCGCCCTCGCCAACTGTCAGCCCACTGAGCCCGACCGTACTACGCCCGTATTGCGCCATCCAGCGTTGGTGCGCACCCAGGAGCAGCAAGATTTCGGCCTCCAGCCGTGATGCGAGCGACTCGTCAGAGCCGTGGACAACCGTCGCTGGAATGAATGGCGGTCGCCAGGCGGGGTCAGGCTGCGCGCGTGGGTCGTCGTCGGGAAAGTCGATGATCCGCACCGGCTCGCCATCTTCGACCAGCATGCGGAGCGCAGCCCGGATGACCCGCTTCTGGAAGGCGGGGTCGCCGGGTGGACCAAATGGCCGGCCCAATTCGAACGGCACCCACAACGCGCGCGGCGGCCTGGTGTTCTCCGCCTGCGGCCGGATCAGCGCGATCGCGGCGGTCGCTATGCCTTCTTCCTCGAGATAATGCCCGAGCGCGCTCACGGCGCGCGTACAGAGCGGTCAAACGGGAGGAAGAATGACGGCGTCGACCGCATCGCCCTTCAGCCGACCGGCAAGTTCGCGCGCATGAGGCTCCATATGCACCGGATCGGTGGCGCCCATGAACGAATAGTGCATCGTCGCGACCGAGCCGATCGTCCCTTCCGCCGCCAGCTCGTTGAGCCGGTCGAGCGGAAAGACCACGTTCCAGTCCTCCTGGAACCCGGTACGGTCGAAGTTGATCGAGATATGGCTGCATAGCAGGTCGCCGGTCGCGACCGTCGATGGGATCGCCCGATAATCCGGATCTCGGCCACGAAACGGATTCTCGCCGCGGACAACGAGACCGGCGGAAGTGACGATCGCAATCCGGCGTTGCGATAGCGCAGGGCCGGTCACCCAGGGTCGTGCCTTAAAGTCCGGACACTCAAGCTCAGCCAGGCGCTTGGCCTGATCGGGAGGCAGATCGCTCAGTCTGGTCACGGCATCTCTCTTTGCATGATCGGAATGCGCCGGCCCATCGGGACGCGAGTGCATCCCGAGCCGTCTCGTGCCATCAGCCTAGCACGAATTTTAGATCGATCAATCTATAATCGTCGATCGCTTTGGCGTTGTTCTCGCGCCTGAGCGATCGCAACTAAGTACGGGTGTCGCGTCGTCGACGCGATGGTTGCCTAGATTTGGCCGACGGTCGCGGCGGCTGCCCGCCGGCCCCAAGCAGCGCCAAAACACTGTTTGCAGCGCCCTCCAAGACCACCCGCTCGGGACGCGTCCGTGCGAGGACGCGCACGCCGATCAGCACGCTCAGGAGCAGTCTGGCCAATCCGTTCGCCGGGAGAGCGCCCGCAATTGTGCCGTCCTTCTGACCAGCATCGACGCAACGGCGGAAGAACGCTTCGATGAAGCTCAGCTCCTCGGCGACGAGTTCCTGGAACTCGGCATCATAGGGCGCCAGTTCCAGCGCAGCGTTGACCAGCATGCAACCGCGGCGCTGCTCGTCGTCAACCGACCGATCGATGATCTCCTCGAAAAACGCCCGGATCGCTGTGAGCGGCGGAAGCTTTTCCAACCGTGCGACCCGATCCCGTACTGTCTGCGCAAGGTAGTGGACAAACGCCTGGCGATAGAGTGACCGCTTGTCACCGAAGGCATTGTAAAGACTGGCCCCGGTGATTCCCATTTGCTCCGCAAGATCGCGAATGGAGGTCTGGCCGAAGCCCCGCGCCCAGAAGCACTGCATCGCCGCTTCCAGGACTGTGCTCTCGTCGAATTCTCTCGGTCGCGCCATCACACGCCTCGCAACGGCCGCCACGATCGGAGCCGCATACCCTTATGATCGAAACGTCAAATTTTAGATCGAGCCGGCTAGAACAGCAAGTCTAAGCCAGGCTTGGCGTTCAGGCAGCCGCGAAGGCTATCCCCAGCCCCCGCCTTGTCGATCATTCTAGATCAATCGATCTAATTGTCCGCCTCGATGGAACAATTCTGAGCCACGCAAGCCGAACCACCTGAAGCGCCCACTCCCTCGGAAGGACCGACAATGATCCGCTTACTACCACCCGACGCCAAACCCCGCGAAAATCGCCCTGTTTCTCGAAGAGGCGAAACTACCCTACGAAATCGTCCCGGTCGACACGGCCAAGGGCGAGCAGCACACGCCCGCGTTTCGCGCGATCAACCCGAACGGCAAGGTGCCGGTTATCGTCGATAACGCCGGCCCGGGCGGTGTCGAAGCGCGCGTCTTCGATTCAACGGCGACCCTGCTCTATCTCGGCGAGAAGACAGGCGAGCTGATGGGTTCGCCCGCCGACCGCGGAGAGCTGCTGTCGTGGCTTCTTTTCATGGCTTCCGGACTCGGGCCGTTCTCCGGCCAGGCCGTGCACTTCCAGCGAGCCGCCCCGGAAAAACTGCCCTACGCGGTCAACCGCTACCGACGCGAGGCCGAACGCCACTATGCTGTCCTCGACAAGCACCTCGAGTGCCGCGAGTTCATTGGCGGCGGCGGGTATACGATCCGCCGATATTTCGGCTTGGGGCTGGATCACGGCCGGCATTGGCGGCGAATCCGAATGGCGGGATAGCGTGCGTTTTTGGAAATCATGCGGCGTCACCCATTTGACTCTGGTCACCCATTCCGGGCGCGGCCTGCGCCGCATCGAGGGCCGGAAGCTGGTTGACCATCTCGCCGCAATCGAGCGCTATTGGAACGACGTCGGCGATCTCTTGTGATTGGTACCGGTTGTGAATTCCGAAAAACGTCCCTTGCGAAAAGCTGGCCCCGGCCAAAACCGGCCCATTCATGCTAATTGCGCCACCGGTTAACCCCCGCCCCCACGAGGCCACAGCAAACGGAGAGCAGCATGCATTTCGGCGGAGCGATGTTCTTTACCGATTATTCGATCTCGGCCGTGGACCTTGCCCTCGCTCTCGAGGAGCGCGGTTTCGAATCGATATGGGCGCCGGAGCACTCCCATATCCCGCTCTCCCGCAAGACGCCGTTTCCAGGCGGGGGCGATCTGCCCAAACCGTATTACGACGCGATGGACCCGTTCGTGGTGCTAGCCGCGGCCGGCCAGGCGACCAAGACCATCAAGCTGGGCACAGGCGTGGCGCTCATACAGCAGCGCGACGCGATCCAGACCGCAAAACTGGTCGCCTCGCTCGACCAGGTGAGCCAGGGGCGCTTCCTGTTCGGCATCGGCGGTGGATGGAACCAGGATGAAATGGAGGACCACGGCACCGTCTACGCAACCCGCTTCAAGCGGGTGCGCGAGGCGATCGAGGCGATGAAGGAAATCTGGACAAAAGAAGCGGCGGAATATCACGGCGAGTTCGTCAATTTCGATCCAATGATCGCCAGGCCCAAACCAGTGCAGAAACCACACCCGCCGATCCATGTCGGCGGCGCCTTTCCATACGGCGCGCGCCGCGCGATCCGCTACGGTGATGGCTGGATTCCAACCGCCCAAGGCGATGTTGCCAAGGTTTTGCCGAAATTCCGGGAAATGGCCCGAGAAGCTGGCCGCGATCCGGCTTCCATCGAGATCACCTCGTTTGGCCTGGGCGAGGATCTCGACCGGGTAAAGCGCCTCGCCGACTTGGGAGTGGCCCGCGTCGTGGCGTCATTTTCGCCCCAGAAGGCGGATGCCGTGCTGCCGATTGTCGACCGGTGGGCCACGATCATGCGGCACGTCAACGGCTAAATCATTTACAGGCCCCGCAGCCGCTCGTCTTCACCGCTTTCGGCGGGCTTTCCATAGGGCTAGCCCGCCATGTTCAAATGGGGTCATTTTAAGTCCTTACGGTCTTAGCACGTATACAAGTAATCCATCACAAATATGGCATACGATCTCTAATATTCGTAACGAGCAACTGGGATAACACGGTTACCGTCTCGGGCATGCATTTTGACTCTGCTCGTTGACCTCGCAAAGACGACCGGATTGTCGGGAAGAGCAGCTATTGCTCCAGTCGGGAACGGTCGCAGACCGCCTTTCGAATGAATGAGCCAAAGCCCGATAGTACCGCGATTGGTCAGCGACTGCGGCCTAAAGGCTGCCCCTGGTAATCGCCATATCTTCCGTGAGATTGCTTACCGAGGTCGATTTTAAACCCCGAGCGCCAGACGCCGTTGATCGCCGCTTCCGGAACGGTCGCTTCGCCAACCTGTCTTGGCAGTGCGATCGAACCCCTTGCACGCGCCGCCCGCCGCGCGAGTGGCGCTTACTACCATGAATCGGATTTTAGACCGTCTGATCGAGAACGGTAGGCCACCCTAAGACGGCGCGCCTTGCTCGCCGGCACCCGGCCCCCAGGAGTGATCCACGAAAGCCATTGCCGGGCCTGAAAGTTTCATGCATTTTAGTTCAACTGATCTAAAATCTGCGAAGCGCAGCGCTTCGCAGCAAAAGGAGGAGCGTAGTGACGCGATTGACCGATTTGCCGCCGGCGCAGGCGAAACGCCTCGCGGAGGCCGAATGTCCTCGTTTCGAGACGACACCCTGGGTGACAGGGCCGGCGCTATCGCAGCGGCGAATAGCGATTGTGTCGTCGGCCGGTCTCTTCGTCAGAGGTGAGATGCCGTTTCGCGGGCGCGATGCGGATTACCGGGTCATCCCGGCGGACACGAAGCCTGAGGAGCTGCTGGTTAGCCACATTTCGATCAATTTCGATCGCACCGGCCTGCAAGAGGATTGGAACGTCGCCTTCCCTCTCGAACGGCTCAACGAGTTGGCGGCAGAGGGGAGGATCGGCTCGATCGCCAACAAGCATTACTCGTTCATGGGGGCGAGCGATCCGCTCCAAATGGAGCCCCACGCTCGCAAGTTAGCCGACCATTTGAAGCGCGATCAGGTCGATTCCGTCCTCCTCAGCCCCGTTTGACCGGTCTGCACGCGCGCCGTGAGCGCGCTGGCTCACTATCTCGAGGAAGAGGGGCTTTCGACGGTAGCGATCAGTCTTATTCGACCGCAAACCGAGAATACAAAACCGCCGCGGGCCTTGTGGGTACCGTTCGAATTGGGCCGGCCGTTTGGGCCGCCTGGCGACGCCGCCTTCCAGAAGCGAGTCATTCTCGCCGCGCTGACCATGCTGGAACGCGACCACGGTCCGGTAATCATCGAGGATTTCCCCGCTGACGATCCGCGCGCGCAGCCCGATCCGGGCTGGCGTGCACCGGCGACACCCGCAATACCCGCTCCCGGCTCGGCCGAAGCGCTTGCAACAGGGCTCGAGGACGAGATCCGGCAGCTGTGTGATGCACACCGGCGCTGGGTGCAGGACCATGGCCGCACGGGGGTCGGCCTTTGCGGACTATCGATCGTCGCGTGTGGCCGCTACGTCGCGGATTGGTTGCGCGGAACGCCGCCGCCAAGCCCCCGGGAGGCGTTCTCTGCGCCGTTGATGCTACGTTTCGCCGTCGACGACGTGAAAGCCTATTACCTGGAGGCAGCGGCAGCCGACCCCCACAGGCCGTCAAGCCGACAGCTCGGAGACTGGTTCTGGAACAGGACCACGGCCGGCGCGGCAATCCATGCCTTGCGTGAGGCTTGCCTGGGGAGCGAGGACGACCGGCTCAAGCTGATCGCCGGCAATTTCCTGGTTCCAGCAGCCCGCATGCGAAGCGCTGGTTGAGTTCAACGGATCGTGGTCGATGAGCCAGTCCCGCCGTCCATGGCAGGTGCGATTCATCGTGGCGCCGAGCCGCCCATTCAAGGCGGCCCAGATGGGCCGCCGGCGGCCGTGAGGGGGGCGCCCGATAACGCCGCCCCCTCGATCAACCGTGCGGCGATCACGATCTCCATCATGCTGGCGACGATCATGCAGGCGATCGACACCACGATCGCTAATGTTGCGCTGCCGCACATTCAGGGCAGCCTATCGGCGGCGCAGGACCAGATCACTTGGATCCTGACCTCCTACATCGTCGCCGCGGCGATCATGACCCCGCTGACCGGCTGGCTTGCCGGCGGGTTTGGCATCAAGGGCGTCTTTCTGATCTCGGTCGCCGGCTTCACCCTGGCCTCGGCGCTGTGCGGCATGGCCCAGAGCCTCCCCCAGATGGTGCTCTTTCGCTTGCTGCAGGGAATTTGCGGAGCAGCATTGATGCCGCTGTCGCAAGCTGTGTTGCTGCGCATCAATCCACCCGAGCGGCACGGCCAAGCGATGGCGATATGGGGCACCGGCGCCATGCTCGGGCCAATCGCTGGCCCCGCTCTCGGCGGCTGGCTGACCGACAACTACAACTGGCGCTGGGTGTTCTACATCAACTTACCGATCGGCATCGTAGCCTTCCTGGGCATTCTTGTTTTCATTCACGAGGCCCGTCAGACGCGGCCCGAGCATTTCGATTTTTTTGGCTTTGCGGCGCTCGGCGTCGCGCTCGGCGCTTTGCAGATGCTGCTCGACCGCGGCGAGCTCAAGGATTGGTTCGACTCGACCGAGATCTGGATCACGGGGACGGTCGCCTCCCTCGGTCTCTATTTATTCATCGTTCATACGGCTACGACGAAAGAGCCGTCGTTCCTCGATCGCGCCCTAATGCGGGACCGCAATTTCGTCGTCGGTCTCGTGCTCATGTTCTTCGTGGGCGTGATCATGTTCGCGACTCTGGCGCTGATGCCGACCATGCTGCAGCAATCGATGAGCTATCCGGTCGCGACCGCCGGTCTAGTCATAGCGCCGCGGGGCATCGGTACGATGGTCGCCATGTTTCTGGTTGGCCGCATCATCGGGTTGGTCGACATCCGTCTGCTAATCCTTAGCGGGCTCGCGTTGACCACGGTCTCGCTTTATCAGATGAGCGGTTTCTCGCTCGTCATGGATCCGCATCCGATCGTGGTCTCGGGGCTAATTCAAGGCTTCGGGCTGGGATTTGTTTTTGTACCGCTGAGTACGATCAGCTTTTCGACCTTGCCGCGTTCGGTGCTGACCCAAGGCACCGCCATCTTCAGCTTGATGCGTAACATCGGCAGCAGCATCGGCATCGCGATCCTCGAAGCCTTGTTTGTCCAGAATACCCAGATCGTGCATTCGCGGCTGGTCGAGCCGCTACGCCCCGACAACCCATTGGCCCATGCGCCCTATTTGGTGGCGCCCTACAGCCTGAGCACAGCCAACGGTGTGGCAGCGCTCAATGCCGAGGTGACGCGCCAGGCGCAGATGGTCGCTTACATCGACGACTTCAAATTGATGATTGTTATTGCCTTTCTATCAGCGCCCCTGTTGTTGCTGTTGCGCAAACCGCGAGGCGCGCACGCCTCCAGCGCTGCCGCTGCCGAATAAGCCGCCGCTCCTCGTCGCTGAGCACTGGGATTTTGTCGCCTTCACGACGTGCTTTGGGCCGCGCATGGCAGGCGCCCGATTGCAAGTTCAGCTGATCGGATAGGTGTTTTATTATTAGATTTATTGGCTATTGACGATCGTCGTCGTGGTCTTAACGAGCGCAATCCACGATACCAAAGTCCGTAAAGGAGAGGCGCATGTCCGACCCGCCTGGCGTAGAGCGGCCGTATCAGATCGACGACGAATGGAGCGAAGCCGTCTTTGCCCGCCGCACTGGCAAGGTGGGCGCATTCCTTACGCCGTATCTACGGGCCGGGATGCGCCTCATCGACTGCGGTTGCGGTCCCGGTTCGATTACCGTTGACCTTGCCCAGATTGTGGCGCCGGGCGAGGTCATTGGCGTTGACCGTCGCGCGGGTGCGCTAATGCACGCGCGCATGCTTGCCCGCGAACGTGGGATTGCCAATGTCACGTTTGAGGTGGCAAGCATCTATCAGCTACCCTTCGCCGATGGCTCATTCGATGCCGCCTTCACCTGTGCGGTCCTTCAGCATTTGGCTACCCCGCTCGCGGCGCTCAAGGAAATACGGCGCCTGCTGAAGCCGGATGGAATGATCGGTATCGTTGACGGGTCTTCCACGACCACCTTCCGCTACCCGACGAGTTCACTCCTGAAGGCATGGGACGGACTCCGCGCGCTCCAGCGCGCGTATAACACCGGCCGCCCATCCGAGACACTCCAGCTCCGTACCCTGCTGCGAGAGGCTGGCTTCGCGCGCACACACGCATCAGGCACCCTTGCTACGGAAGCAGGACCCCCTGCCGGCTCACCTGAGGATACGCGAAGCGCCGCACGGAACGATTTGATCCGGCTCCGCGGGGTGCTTGGAGAGCTGGCAATTGGGCAGGGATGGGCGACGCGAGACGAGCTGGAGGAAATCGCCAAAGCCCTCATCGCCTGGGGCGAGGCCCCCGACGCTTTTTACGCCCGGCCCAGCTTTACAGCGATCGGCTGGGTCGCGTAAGCGCTTTGGGGTGACGCCTCCGCCAAGAGCAAGCCAGCTAAGTTGATCTCTGTCTGTTCTATAGGAACGAAATCGGAGACAGCGATCCGCCCCGCCATGTTCAACCGTCTTTACTCTGGACGGCACCCCGATCGGCGATAACCTCCATGCGTGATACCGGAAATCGACATCTGGCGCGCGGCCACCCTGATGCTTAAGCGGTATGGCGAGAAGGCGCTCGACGAAAGCGGTGCTCGCGCCGAGGAGCTGGCGGCGCAGGATAATTACAACGTCGCGGCGGTATGGCGCCGCATCACCGATGCGGTGGGCCAGCTTGCCAATGTGATGCCGGCCGGCCCGGTACACTGATTTCCAGGGCAGGGCAGGGACCCCTCCGCCGATCTCGTGACACAGGACGTTGCGCGCTTTCACGACGCCGTCCATGGATCGATGACCTCGAGGCCGCAACCGGTAAACCCGCCGATATCGCGCGTGGCGATGCTGGCGCCGGCCGTCAATGTGGTCGCCGCGATCAGCGCGTCAAATTTCTCGATGGGGTTACCGGCCTGACGACGCGCCAACACGATCTCGGGATAGCGCGCCGCCGCGCGCGCCTCGAACGGCAAGATCCTGCCGGCGAAATCCTCGGCGAACATGGCGGTCGCCGCCGCGGCCAAGGCCGTGCGCCGCCGGCCCTCGGGCAGCGCGCCAATGCCATACAGAATTTCCGCCTGATTGACATAGGTCGTGTAGAGCAGCGCGCGGGGCTGCGCCGCCACCCAGGCCAGCACCGCGGAATCCGGCTCGCCGCGCATCAGCTCCGAGATCACATTGGTGTCGACGACGATCACGGATCGAACGACGGCGGCTCGCCGACATCCTCGCGCGGCGGCAGCTCGAGATCGACGCCGCCCAGTGGCGCAAAGCGCCGGCGGATGGCCTCGGCCAGGTTCGGCTCGGACTCGTCAGGCTCGGCCGCCACGGTGTCGCTCAGGATGGTGCGCGCCTCGGCTTCCATCGAGCGGCCATGGCGAGCCGCGCGGACGCGCAGCCGTTCTTTGACCGCCGCATCGACATTGCGGATCGTCAGGGTCGCCATGGTGTCTCTAGCTGCTGCATGCTGTCACATTGTACAAACGCAATGATGATCCTCGCGAGCGCGACCGAGTCGGCGATCACTAGCCACCAAAAGTCGCAGGGTCCAGCCGATATACGACAGCCGCTCATCGTCGAGGGCATTCGTCTCTTAGGCGCCGGGTCGACAGCGTTCGCACTGGCAGGGCAGGGGGTTTACGGATAACTGCCCCCGATCAGATCAGACGATCTTCAAATCGTGATCCTCTCGACCTCGTCGAGCGTGATTTTATCGCTGGTCCGATCGCACAGCTTGGTGGTGCGCGGGCTTTCGTGCGCGGCCATAGCCTGCGCGTTTTCGAGTGTGCCGCCGGCCTCGAAGACTATGCCTGCCGCCAGACGTCCCCTGCTCGTTGTGGATGGCGACAACTTCGCCCACCGCTCCTACCATGCCCTACCGAAATCTATCCGGCGGGCGGGAAATCGCGGCGCCGGTGCCATTGTCGGTTTCGCCAATTTTTTGCTGAGGCGAGAGCGAGCGACCCGCGCTGTGCTCGTGGAATGGGACACCCTTGGCGCGCCAACCTATCGCCAGACGCTCTTCCCAGGCTATCACGGTGGCCGTGAGTTTGATGACGAACTGGTAGGAGCAATTGGACGTGCTCCCGGAATTTGTCGTTGCCTGTGGCTTCGCCGACGCCAAAGCGCCCGGCTATGAAGCCGATGACTTCCTTGCCGCAGCTGCCGCCGAGGAGACGCGGCGCAAAGGGCATGCTCTGGTCGCGAGCGGCGACCGGGACGCATTTCAGCCAGCGTCGGACAGCGTTACCATCCTGCACCCGGTCAAGGCTGGAGAGATGGCCGCCATCGGCCCCGATGAAGGTCCGTGAGCGTTACGGCGTCCAGCCGTCGCAGGTTCCCGATTTCATCGCGCCGCGGGGCGGCCCCTCGGACTAGCTCCCCGGCGCCAGAGGTGTCGGTGCTAAAGGCGCGGCCGCGTTGCTGAGTAAATATGCGACGCTGGAGGATGCCATCGGTGATGGACGGTTCCCGCTGTAAGCCAGCGAGTCGGCGGCTCTACCGGCAAATTGCGGCGATGGACGCACAGCCCCACTTCCCTTACTGCACGACCAGATGCCGAATTGGGGCAGAGCGGCGACCCTCGTTAGAAGTTGGGCGCTGAACCATCTGGCCGACCGGCTGGAGGAATATGCCGCGGCCGGCACGCAGATAAACTGACTGCTCGAGTCGTATTTGCTTCTTCTGGGAACTGGTTATTAATGCGGGGTGGCCGCGCATCTTGACTTGCAGAAACGTGACGCGCCAGCATCGACCGAAGCCCAGGTACGGGTCGATGGCATCTTGATGTTCAGCACCAAGCGGTCGGAGCCGTTGATGAACGTGCCCTTCGAGACCGGCTGGGCGCAGACGCGCTTCGCCTGAGCCCTCGATGCGGGCGAAAGGCTGGGATTACGTCGTGGTCGGCGCCGGCGCCGCCGGTTGCGTCGTCGCCGGTCGCCTGTCGGAGATGCTGCCGGAGGCGCGCATCGCCTTGATCGAGGCGGGCCGCGAGCGTCTGGGCGTAACGACCAAGGTACCGGGCATCGCCTTTGTCGCCAGCACCTTTGCCAAGCAGAACTGGAACTACCAGACAGAGCCGGTGCCAGCTCTCAACGGACGCC
>Ga0210386_10004876_pt1 | contig 11003 bp, 14 predicted proteins | sample IncBWH32OmetaG_FD_160091 | JGI IMG/M metagenome (GOLD analysis project Ga0210386, IMG submission 160091) | Forest soil microbial communities from Barre Woods Harvard Forest LTER site, Petersham, Massachusetts, United States - Inc-BW-H-32-O ... | reverse complement strand
GATGAGCCTAATAAACTTGTTCGCACCTTTGAGTACGAACCTTGGGCCGGGCATGTTATGGTCGAATCAGTAACCCTTGAACCGCAAGCGGATGGTAAGACTAAGGTGATAACTGTTTCTAAATACGAAAACCTTGACGACTTAGAGGGTATGGTCAAGTCTGGTATGGAAAAAGGCGCGGTGGCCGGCATCGAACGTCTGGCCAAGCTAGTCGAACAACGTTAAAATATATAGACGCAAGATAATTAGTCTTGGGTTCGTACGCAAGAAATACTTTAGAATTACGCAAGTAAGGAGCTACTATGAGCGATATTACACTGGACGCCTACCTGTACTTTAAGGGGAATTGCCGTGAAGCAATGGAGTTCTACCAGGGTATATTTGGCGGCGAGCTGCATACGCAGACGTACGGCGAGGTACCGGGCATGAGCAGCGACGAAAGCAAAAAAGATTGGCTGATGCACGCCCGTCTGGAAGGCGGCGACATCAAGCTGATGGCCAGCGATACGGATAAGGCCAGCCCAGCCGCGGGCAAAATCGATCTGTCGTTAGGTGGCAGCGACGAAGCCAGACTACGAGAGATTTTCGATAAACTTGGCAAAGATGGGGAAGTTAGGTCCGCTCTCAAAAAAGAGTTCTGGGGCGATACCTTCGGCTCCTTGACGGACAAATACAGCCTTAACTGGATGGTCAACATTACCGCTCCCAAGCCTTAGCACGCTCTGCCTTCCTCCGCCCGTCATCCTGAACTAGTTTCAGGATCTACACGAACAGACACTGCCTGGAGACATCACCTGACTGTATAGTCTCAATCAACTGTCTTCTTCTCTATCTCTACTTTTGGTGGCAAAAGTAGAACAAAAGCCACCGCATGGGCGACAAACGTTACTAAGCATATAGCCAGTTACATCCGGTTCTTGCGGGACTCACCCTCCTAAGGAGGGCTTAGACAGTCCTCATCACGCGGCTTGCAACTGGCTATATGCTTAATCAGTTTGTCTTGAATGCGGGGATAAACCCATGCCCTGGCGGGCATGGGTATTTAACGGATTCACGTGAACGACTATTAAATAATGCTTAAAAATAGTGCCCAAAGTCTGCAAATATCTACGATCGGCGCGGGGCCGTAGCGTAGCCGTGCTATACTTAAGCTAAGCAAGTGGTTACTACCACCTCTCCGTTGTCATAATTCGTCCCTCCAAAGACTTACTATCACCAAGGTTAGAAGCTAGTAAGCTCGGGCGATATTAGTTAAAAGAAGGACAATCAACATGGCAATGAAACTTTACGTAGGCGGCTTAGCTTACAGCGTAACCGAAGAAGAACTAGAAGCACTCTTCGCAGAGCACGGCACAGTAACCAGTACCGCAGTTATTAAGGATCGTGACAGTGGCCAATCCAAGGGATTCGGTTTCGTCGAAATGTCAGATGACACGGAAGCCAAGGCAGCAATGGCAGCCCTGAACGGCAAAGACGTCAGCGGACGTTCCATCATGGTCAATGAGGCCCGCCCACAAGAAGATCGACGCTCTGGCGGCGGCAACCGGTCTTAACAGCTATTACGTCAACAAGCGTTAATTAGAAACCGGTTTTCCGGATAGTTTTGGCATGGTAAAGAGTAACAAGCATATTGAAATTGTGCGGTCGTCTAAGACAAGTCTGATTTCCATGGGTAAAAAGTCTTGCGATATGATTCGTGGCGTCCTCGAGCAGTACTATGAACAGGTAGGGGTTACTGTCGCCAACGATACGAGCGATCTTGAGGCGCTGGTCGCCAAGCAGCCGGATCTGGTGTTTCTTGGCACCAAGAGAGTGCTGGTCGGAGATAACCCCGACGAAGCATCAGCTGCCAAGGTCTGGGTGTCGGCATACCTTGACGAGCAGGGAGTGAACTATAGCGGCTCGACAGCTGGCGCGATCGAGCTGGATTTTGACAAACCTGCTGCCAAGCGGCTTATTGAAGCAGCAGGCTTGGCCACGACTGCTTATTTCGTCACGCGCCCGGGCCAATATCACGCCGCCGATGAGCTGCCGTTCGATTTTCCGCTTTTCATAAAGCCTCCTAACGGGGGTGGTGGCGCAGGTATCGGCGCGGATTCGGTGGCTCGCGACTTTACTGCGTTTGAGCAAAAAGTGCGCTCCATAGCTGATAATTTCCACTCCCCTGCCTTGGCCGAGACCTACTTACCAGGACGCGAGTTTAGCGTAGCCATACTGGAAACTGCTCATTCCGAAAAGCTGCTGGCGATGCCCGTTGAGCTAATTACTGAGCAAAACCAACAAGGCGACCGCATTCTTGGCAAGAGTATTAAAAACGCCGATACCGAGCGGGTAATTGCGGTACCCAACGGACCTATGAGGCAGGCAATTGTGGAGCTGGCAACAGGTGCTTACGAAGTTCTCGGGGCCCGGGATTACGGCCGGATTGATATTCGCTTGGATGAAAGCGGCACTCCTCACTTTCTGGAAGCTAACCTTGTCCCGGGGCTTTCCCACCATGACTTTATTAGCTACTTTACTCGCGCCTGTTGGGCTAGCCAGGCGATGGATTACGAGGCTATGATCCTCTACATCGTAGAGCTGGGGCTAACGCGCGTGCTGAATATCGAGCAAAGTCTTCCTGGCCTCAGCGTTGTGGCCAATACCCTGCTGCCACCCCTTACAGTCGCCCTCAAACCGGTGTGACGCACATTGCGGATTCTTAACCGCCATACGCGGATTTGCTACACTGAAGATAGGCACATACTAGTTAAGGAGCAAACATACATGCATAAGATCACTCCCTTCTTATGGTTCGATAATAATCTTGAAGAAGCTATGGATTTCTACGTCACCGTCTTCAAGAATACTAAGATCGGGAATGTTGCCCGCGCCGGGGAGAACGGCCCGGTCATATCAGCTACGTTTGAAATTGAAGGCCAGGAATTCAAGGCGCTCAACGGCGGGCCGCAATTCAAATTCAACGAAGCCATTTCGTTCTTCGTCAACTGTGAAAACCAGGAAGAAGTTGACGAACTTTGGCAAAAGCTATCCGATGGCGGCGAGGAAAGGCAGTGTGGCTGGGTGCAAGACAAATTCGGCCTATTCTGGCAAATTATCCCAACAGCCCTCGGCGAAATGCTAGGCGACCCAGACCCCGAAAAATCCAAACGGGCCCGTGACGCCATGCTCCAAATGCACAAAATCGACATCGCGGCCTTGCGCCGGGCCTACAACCAGCAATAACTAGACTGCATAGTAAAACCGGGCTGCATGCGCTAAAATCAGTAGCAACATGGACCAATTCGGATTGTCATCAAAGATAGTAATCGTCGAAGATAATGCCAATCTGGCGGAAATTTACAAAACCAGGCTTGCAGTGCTTGGCTACAAGTGTTTTGTGGCCTATGATGGCCGGACCGCCCTGTCCTTAATAGAGAAAGAGTTGCCAGATTTGGTGTTGCTTGACCTCATGGTGCCAAAGGTGGCCGGCGACCAGATTCTAGAAATTATGCGGGGGAGCACTTGGGGTAAGAATATCCCGGTTTTTATCATCTCCAACCTGAACGAAGCTGATGCCCCAGCAGGACTGCGTAACCTAGGGATTGAAGGCTACGCCGTGAAAGCTAACTTATCAAATAACCAACTCGACCAACTTGTCGACAACATACTTAAGCCTGCCGACCAAAAGGAAGACATACTCTTAGAAACCAAAGACCCACCAACCCTAACCTAGAAGCGTTGGCACTTTCTGGACTGCGAATGCGAGTCTTGGCATCACTATTCGATAAAAAATAATGCGAAGGCCATACAGGCAAGCCCGATGTCTCGAAATGTTGTTATCAGCTGACTGGGGTTAGTTATGACAATCCCGCACAGGGTTAAGGCGCATACTAGGGCGCTGTATTTTAGAAACCTGCCGCTTATTAACCAAGCAACTAACACTAATTCGTAGATTGCAAAGACTTTGATTACGGTAGTTGCAGTAACTATCTTCGTCAGAAAGGCGGGCAGAAACCCAACCCACTCCAGTGGATGCTGGAGTGAGGATATCCCGGCATACAAGAATACGACTGCTAGCCCGATTCTTAGTAACCAAGAAGTTATGTTCGCATTATGTATGTTTTTCTTCACACCAATATTGTACGCGACCTTACCATTTTAGTTAGATTCACTATTCCCAATAGTTGCTAGTAGGGACTGGCTGATGAGGAGTTGCTTGTTGATTGGGCCGAAGAACTTGCAGCTGGCGTTGTTGCTGGTTGTGAAGCGGAAGCCGCGGCCGGTTTAGCCACGCTGAAATTGCTGACACCATTGCCGGTTACTTGTCCCGAGCTATCGCCCACAAAAGTGTACAAGGGCATTCCGTTATAGGTATATTGTATTTCTCCATTGTCAGTTCGCTTAATCGTGCTAATCCCGGTAGGTAATCCTGCCGTTGAGCCTGTGTCTTGGTAGGCTGGCCAGCTGGATAAGCATGATCCAGTGCAGTTACTGGTACCCGAGGTATCTGCGCCGTAAGTGTATAGCGCCATGCCGCTAGGGTTTGTTAGGTAGCTACCCAGGCTTGCACTAGCCTTAGTCAGTAGTACCGCATTATTGACTGCTGGCGCAGTACTACTCTTAGTGGAGGAGCTAGTGCTGGCCGTAGATTTGGATGATTTATGGAAGATGACATAACCTCCAACTATCACTATAAGTACTATGACTAGGCCCATTAGTATTGTTGTGTTCTTTTTCACCTAACACTCCTTTCTTAAATTTTGTATAGCGATCGGCGTTGATGACGTATGCCAAAGATAATAGACCGGGCATCCTTATCTTCCACGGTATATAACGAAGTCATGCCAGTTTTGTTACATGAGCGGTTTTATTTAGGCGTCATGTAAAGAGGAAACAGTCTTATTGATAGCTTGCCGCTCGGAGCTTGGAGCTGTGGCAGCTGCTTGCTGCAAATTAGTTTTGCAATACTCAAACACTGCGTAGTTCGCGGGGGCTGACTTGTAGGCCGCTGCTTCCCTCCGATAATCGGCAAGCGTAGCCAGCACCAGGTTGGGGCTAGCATGCGCGGCTATAAGTTGCTTCACCTCTTGGGCTCGTTTCATCATCACAGTTCCCCTATAGTCTGGATTTGCTGACATAGCGACATTGTCAGAGAGCTTTTGGACGGGGTATAACAAACTACCCGGTAGAACTGTTTGCGAGAAGATAACCACGGCCATTCCAAGGGCTAAGCCGCCCAATGATGTTAAACCAATAGGAATAAAAGCCCTCAATTTACTTTGTAGTTGACCATGTCTCATGGACTTGGCGGCCGAACTCCTTGAGTCTTTGAGGTGTTTAAGACTACTCGCAACTGCTACTAGTTCATGAGCCTCTGTATCAGATGCTCCAGCCAACTTGAGTTCCTCGCTTAAATTGTTGGACCGTTGACTCTTCATTGCAAATATTCTTTCAATTTCTTGAGCGCGCGATATTGCATAACGCGCACATTACTCTCACTCAGGCTTAAATTCTTTGCCACTTGTTTGCATGACATACCTTCGACGAAACGTAGTTTTATGACTGAGCGCATAGCGTCTGGTAAAGTATCCAAGGCTTTCCGCAGATCTTGCAGTTGCAGCTCTTTGTCTAACAGCTCACCCGCGCTTGGTTGAATATCTTCCTGCAGGCTATCGGTATCCTCGACAAATAGTTCTTTCTTTTTTCGCCAATGGTCAATCAGTACATTGCGCGCAATTCGGTACAGCCAGGCCTGCTCTGATCCTCCTCGGAAGCTTTTCCTTGCGACCCACGCTTTTTCGAAAGTGCTACTTGTTAAATCCTCCGATAGCTGAGTGTCTTTAGTGCGCCAAAACAAAAACCTATAGATAGGCTGAGCATGAGATTTATAGGCATCTTCAAAACTGTCGGCTGATTCTAGCATCTCTTTGTTATCTAACGATTCGTTGCCCATAATGTTACATCAATTGTAGCGTAGTAAGGGCTACGTATAGTAATATCGGACGCAGGCTCAAAAGTTTTTTAAAGGCTAGTCTATGACAGCGTCACCGTGGATTAAGGGCACGAATGCTACGCCCTCCATGGCTGTGCGGGTGACAAAGTCCGCTCCATTTCTGGTAATGATGGCGATACTTTGATTATAGTCACTGCTGCCGTGGTTGGCCTTAGTGGCTATGGGCGCTACCATAATGCCGCCACGAGGACTTAACTGCGAGGTTAGCTCGGGGACCCAGTCTTCTATCATGTGGGCCGAGACCAGGATTCTGTTGTACGGGCCTTGGCTGGGCATGCCTAATCCGGTGTCAGTATATTCAATCTTAGCTGATGGGAAGTCATACTTTGCCAGGTTGCCTCTGGCAAACTCTACAAGCTCCGGCACCCGCTCGGTGCCGATTACCCGGCCCTTGCTGCCGGCAACTGAGGCCAGCAGAGCAGTTGTCCAGCCCGAACCAGCGCCGACCATCCAGAATAGCATGGCCTCTCCGTGGTTTCAGTAACTCGAGCATCCCAGCCACTAACGAAGGCTGAGAATTAGTCTGGCCGTGGCTTACCGGGATGGGCCGATCGTAGCCTTCATCGGGCTTTTGATGATCGGGAAGAAAGTCAACACGCCGCACCCTGGAAAAACTACGTATAAGCTCAGGACTGGTTAAGGCATTATCGTGGACAAGGCGTCTCGACCAGTCCAAGCTGCCGCTCCAGCTTTGCATTTCAAGGGCTGCGCGGGCTAAATACGACGCCGTCTCCATGACTCTCTCACGCGTATCGCTCGGTGGAAGTAGCTCTTCTCTCAGTTGCTCGGTCATTATTACTCCTCAAGCCCACCGATTAGTTTATGTGCTGCCTCGGCTGGTTATAAACTGCCAACACTGTTAGCGATCCTTTAGCGGAGGCTGTATTTGGTATTCAGTGAATGACCATGCTCCATCTAGGATACTATCTGTTCGATGAGCAAGCAAAATGCCGCGGTGCTCATACACATGACTTTGGTAACCACGCTGACCCCCATATCAACGGTGTGGCGGCCGTACGCGGTGGCTTGAGTGTTGATAGAGCGAGCTCCTATGTACAGGGGGAGGTCAGGTAACAGATCGACGATGTGGTCAAATCCTGATAGAGCCTGGTTGCCTAATATTTTCTGGAAGCCCGCTTGCAATAGCTTGTCCATCTCCTGGTGGCTCAACCTAATATTGTAGCCTTCTTCGCCATATGGCACGAAAAAAGCTACACCCTCATCCTGGAAGAGAGGTACGCCTTCTTCTTGGTCGACGACCCCAGTTGGTCTGCTTGCTGCACCTATAGCTTCAAGATGACTCATTATGAGTAATATATCACAAGGAAGAAATTAAACTAGCAAATTATGCTGTTGAGTAGCAGGTCTGAAGGGATAAACTTACTATCCAGCACGGCTAGCAAAGTATGACAGGCGGTAAAAGGCGTGAGCGGTCTTCGGCCCCCGTGGTCTTTATAGCGTCGATACGTGCCAGAGACCAAGCAGTACTAGCAGCGCCATAATGCCGCCAGTGGCGAAACAGACAATGGCGGCAATTTCGGCAATATGACCGACAGTCGCAAAGGCGTAAGCATCACCCAGTAATAGGCCACGTAAGGTTTCTCCTTGGAAGAGCGTTTGCGCTTCTTGTTTGAGCTGGGTATTACCTGGGTCAGCTAGCGAAGCGGCACTGACTTGAGCGTAGGTTTGCCCACCAGCTACTTCGGAAAGGTGGACGGCAATAAAGTGATTGGCGTAGGCCTTTGCCTCGGGCCCGGTCAGTAATTGCTTGCCAGCATACTGGTTAAGGTAGGGCCCGATCTGCGGGCTAGCCAGCGCGGGGCTGCCAAGGGGCGGGAAGTAAATCTTTTGGGCCGCTAGCTCGGTGTGAACATTACTCGAAGTGAAGGAGTAGGCCCACCAGGTCAAGCCGCCGATGGCTATAAGCGCGGCAGCCACAATGACCCCAAACGAGATTAAGACTTTATCAATAATTTTACGTTTGCTGGTTTTGGCCATGGTCAGTTCCTTAATGCTTATGCTTTATGTTGACTATGATACATCAGACAGTGGGCGACCGCAAGGAGGCGATCGCTACACGCTCTAAGCACGGTACTAACGAGACGCACCTTTAACCGTACAAAAGCACGCCAATGACTACCGTCAAGTTGACCACTTCCCACAAGGTAAAGCTCACGATAATGCTCTTTTCCTTGTGGGCGACGCCGTACAAAATCCAAGGGAAGGTCACGATAAATATCAGTGACCACGTGGCTAGCGAGACGCCGTTAGCGGAATGTGTCGTGAAGATGCTATAAATTTGCGGCAATACGGTGAAGGGGCCGATCACTCCCACGATAAAGGTGAGCTTGTCGAGGAAAACGATGTATGGTGACTTTCGCTGCTTTTTCAGCCCTTGCCGGCGTTCATACTTATGACGTAATCCAAGATAGTGCATGTCTTGACTATACCATAAGCGTTTTGGCTGATTACTGAGCTTACTGTTTTGATTTTGATTTCCATACAGGGACGCATTATTAGCTATAATAGAGCCTGCATATGAGCGAATCTACATCACAATACCGAGCAAGTTTTGCTCAACCCGGCCGCCACGCGCGGCAGGCATTACGAAAAGTTCCAGAGATTACTGTCTTCTTCTGGATTGTTAAGCTGCTAACGACGGCGATGGGTGAGGCGACATCGGATTTTCTAGTTTTTAGGATCAACCCCTATATCGCTGTCATTCTAGGGGGTGTTGCGCTAGCGGGCGCGCTGTTGTTGCAGTTCTGGGTGCGTAAATATATTGCCAGTGTCTACTGGTTGGCGGTCGCTATGGTCGCGGTGTTTGGCACAATGGCGGCCGACGTCTTGCATATACAGTTCGGTGTACCCTATATCGCGACAACATTATTTTTCGCGGTAGTCCTAGCGGGGGTGTTCATAACGTGGTGCAAGTATGAGAAAACGCTGTCGATTCATAGTATCAACACCCGTCGCCGCGAGCTATTTTATTGGGCTACGGTGCTGGCTACTTTCGCGTTGGGTACGGCGGCTGGGGATATGACGGCGACGACGCTGGGGCTCGGTTACTTTTCGTCCGGCCTGCTGTTTGCGGGGCTGATTGTAATACCGGCTCTGGGCTATTGGCTATTGGGGCTGAATGAGATTTTCGCCTTCTGGTTCGCCTATGTCCTGACCCGGCCACTCGGCGCTTCGTTTGCTGACTGGATGGGCAAACCGCATAGCGTTGGCGGTCTTGGCTGGGGCGATGGCCATGTCAGTCTTATGCTAAGTGCCCTGATTGTAGTCTTCGTAGTGTATCTATCAATGACGCATAAGGATATTAAAGCCTAGCCCAAATTTTGGCGTACTTCTTAGCCTCTTGAGTCCCGAATTGTACGGATGCGCCAACGGTTTCCATGTGTAGTCCGCTACTGACAAACAAGGTCCTGTCTTTACCTTGAAAATAACGCTCGAAGTCATCGTACCAACCAGCCCGAATATCTTTTGGCCTAAGATGCCCAAAGTAATCCTGCCAGTGAAAGACTTTGGCATGCTGAGAATCTACGAGTTCGGCTCCCATGTCGGCATGCAAACTCTTCGCAACAACCTTAACAATTGATTTGTCATCAGATCGGCCACCCTTTTTCACGTACAGATAAGCTGTTATGTAGTCGGAGTCTGGATAACGCTTATAGCCAAAGACAACCCGACCGAGTCTCTTCTTGCTATAGCAGGCTTCTATATTAAAAGTGCCATTGGCCTCTAGGCCGGATGCGCGGCAAAGCACCGATACGTAATGATTATGCTGCATCCGACTGAGAAATTGTTTTTGTTCATGGTCTAGGTCTAGGTATTGTAGGGCGGGCTTGAGAGGCGTCGCTATAACGACATAATCATATATCTCTGTTCCGTCAGGAGTTGTGACAGAAATAGCATTGGACATCCGATTAATACGAGTAACTTCTTGATTAAGACGGATAGTGCCCGTAGGGTAGGTAGCTGCAATTTTGGCCCAAATACCCTGCATGCCGTTATCTAGCTTGTAGATAGGATACTCAAAAACACCGGGCTCAATGTATTGATGATAATAAAGCAAAGCTGGGGTTAGATGCCTGTCCTCCATATCGGCATAACCGAAACCCTGCATGATGCCTGCTAGACGTTCAGATACCTCCTTGGTGTACAGGCGCGATAAGCGCTTGCTAAGCACTGGCGGCCGATTCGTGTAGCCTGCGTGTAGACTGCCGGCGTATTTTAGATAATCAAGAGCATACTCATCATAGCCTTTCAGAGCGTGAAGAAATGTCGGCGGACTTCTTCGTAGATACGCCCAGCTGAGATACTTCATACTAGCGTGCTTACCGCGTTTTACGTAACTGAAGACTGTCCTATTTGCTTCACGAAAGGGTGTTGTTTTAACGTCGTACTTTTCGATAATATCTTTTAAATCTTTATAGCTAGGAGTATGTTTTGACAGTAACGCCGCTCCCATCTCATAGCCGCCAGGCTTATCGTTGCATATTGATCCATCGTCAAATACCGTGCAGCACTTACCACCTACGTAGCCATTCCTTTCATACATAACCACGTCGAAGTAGTCCGCATAACGCTCACTTCTCAATACCTCAGCAACGCTGAAGCCCGAAGGTCCAGCGCCGATTATCGCCACCCTTAGTTTTTTCATTTACCCTAATCATAGCAAATAAGGGTACTTTAAGGGTATGCCACCGAGCGCTTAATTAGGTCTTAGCTTGCAGAATGGAAAAGCGATTATTCTCTGTGTCCATGGCAGAAATCCACAAGCCAACTCCAGGGATCATCTGGGGCTTGAGGGTCTGCTCGCCCTTTTCGTTCATTGATCCGAGAATCTTGCCGCCGGCAGCTTCAACGGCTTTTATGGCAATCTGGATGTCTTGGACCGAAACAACTACTGATGGGGCTTGGCTGAGCGGGCTATCGGTTTTTTGATAAAAGCCGCCGTTAATTGCACCTTTTGTTTGAACCATACGATTTTCATCAGTTTCGG
>Ga0210386_10004874_pt1 | contig 11007 bp, 9 predicted proteins | sample IncBWH32OmetaG_FD_160091 | JGI IMG/M metagenome (GOLD analysis project Ga0210386, IMG submission 160091) | Forest soil microbial communities from Barre Woods Harvard Forest LTER site, Petersham, Massachusetts, United States - Inc-BW-H-32-O ... | reverse complement strand
GTGTCGGTGTCGCCGGAAAAGGAGACGCGCCTGGGTGTCGGTCACTTCGTCCAAACGCTGGAGACCTATCGCCGGCAAGACGGCGTGGTGGTCGCCAAGTCCCGGAATACCCTGTTCAGGTTCACTTCGGGAGCACCCCCGGAGCTGCCCCGTGACGGCTGAGGATCTGGACTGGAACGAAATCAACGTTCCCGTCGAGCTGCCCGAGGTGGTCGACCAGATCAGCTACCAACGAGTGGTCGAGAACGCCGGAGCAACCTGGGACTATTTCCCCGGCCATTTCGATCCCGGCTATGCCCAAAGCCAAGGCAACCCAACGATCTACGTCAACACCATGCACCTCGCCGGATTCGCCGACCGCGTGGCAACCGATTGGGCGGGCCCGGGCAGCCGCGTGGTGCGTCGCTCACTGCGCCTGGCCGGCTCGGTCTACGCAGGCGACACCATGGTCGGCCGGGGACGGGCGGTGGCCAAGCGGTGTGACACTGCGGTCGACCCGGCGCGCTACCTCGTCGACATCCAGATCCAGGTGACCAACCAGCACGGCGAGCTGTGCTGTCCGGTCGAGCTCACCCTGCAGATACCCGGACCCCGGTGCGACGGAGATGGATGACGGGGCGGCCGAACTCCATCTGGCGGTGTGCCGACGGTTCGGCGAGGCAGTTCACGCGGCGAATGGCAAATGGGATCGTCGCTCCCCGTGCGACGCGTGGGATGCCAGGGGAGTCCTAGAGCACGTTATCGGTTTTCACGATGTGCTTCTCTTGCGTCCCCTGGGACTGAAGCCCAACCGGCCACGAGAAGATCCGCAGGTGCGATGGCAGGTGACCTACAACTCGCTGACAGAGGGCTTCGAAACCGGGAGGGCAACATAGCTGAATGCGCATAAGCTGGTGCCTCGCCCACGCGGTAGCGGCCGACGATCGACTGGATCCCCAGTGGTGTGAGCACTTCTACGCCGGCTTACCGGCAGACCTCCAGGACTTGAGCGCGTCGGGAATGTTCAATGCTGCGGTTGCGGTCAGTAGGGAGACCAGCGAGACAGATGCACAGGCCAGACTTCTCGCGCGGCTTGGCCGCGATCCTTCATGGCGACCGGACCCTTTACAGCGGCGGCAATTTTCCTTTGCATACCAGCGTCTGAAGCTCGACGTATTCGTGGAGGCCCTCGGGACCGAACTCGCGCCCGATGCCCGACTGCTTGAAGCCGCCGAACGGGGCGCCGATGTCGAGCGTGTACATATTGATGCCGTAAGTGCCGGCGCGGACGCCGGCCGCGACCTCCAGGCCGTGTGCGACGTCGGAGGTCCAGACCGAACCGGCCAATCCGTAGTCGCTCTCGTTGGCGATCCGGATTGCGTCGTCCTCGTCGCGGTAGCGCAGCACGGTCAAGACCGGACCGAAGATTTCCTCGCGGGCGATGCGCATGTCGTTGGTGGCGTCGGCGAACAGCGTCGGCCGCACGTACCAGCCGTGCTCAGACGGGCTGTCCTGGCCACCGAGTACGACGCGGGCGCCTTCGCTCTGGCCGGACCGGATGTAATCCTGGACCCGGCGTTGTTGCCGTTGAGCGACCAGAGGTCCGATGTCGGTTGCCTCGTCGGTCGGATCGCCAACATTCAGGGCCGACATCATGTCGGCCAGCGCGTCGACCACCTCGTCATGGCGCCGGTCGCTGACCAGGATGCGGGTCTGCGCGACGCATGCCTGGCCGTTGTTCATCAGGCCGGCGGTTTTCAGCCCGGCTACTGTCTTGTCGATGTCGGCGTCGTCGAGAATGATCGCCGCGGACTTGCCGCCCAGTTCCAGGCTCACCCGCTTGAGCTGCTCCCCGCACAGGGTGGCGATGCGGCGCCCGACCGCACTTGAACCGGTGAACGCGATCTTATCCACGCCAGGATGACGCACCAGCGCCTCGCCGATGTCCGGTCCGCCGGGCAGCACTGACACCACCCCGTCGGGCAGGTTCAGCTGCTCGATCATTTCGGCCAACCACAAAGCGTCCAAGGGTGTTTCGGGTGCGGGTTTGATAATGACCGTGCATCCCGCGATCAGCGCAGGGATCAACTTGGGCATGATCAAAAACTGCGGGACGTTCCACGGCACGATCGCCCCGACCACCCCGACCGGGGCCCTGCGCAGGTGCACCTCACCGAGCACGCCCTGGCGGCGTTCCGTCCAAGGAAAGTCGCGTGCCGTAGCCAGCGCCAGGTGCATCAGCGCCGCCGCGGCCGCCGCTTGGCCCAGCCGGCTGAAGCTGCGTGGAGACCCCATCTCGTCGGTGATTAGGTCGGCCATATCGTCGATGTGGCCGGCATAGATCGCGGCGAGCTGTTCGACCTTGGCCATCCGGTCGGCATGGGTCATGCGTGGCCACGGGCCGTGGTCGAAAGCGTGTCGCGCGGCGGCGACGGCGGCGTCGACGTCCTCGGGTCCGGCCACTTGAACATAGCCGACCGGTTCTTCGGAGTGTGGGGAGATCACGGTGAGCTGCTGCGGGTTGGCGGGCTTGCGCCACTGCCCTCCGATGAAGAGTTCGTCATAGGAGCGATGGCCGGAATTTTCTGTCATCGGGGCACTTCCTTGAGGCAGGGTTGGGTGCAGGATGAGGCCGTGACCGTAACTTCGCTATTGACGCTAACATAGCCAAAAAAGCAGGATGGCGCCGTGGCAAGGAAGCCCACCGTGAGCGACGAACTTTTGATAGCCGCAGACGGCGCCGTTCGGATTGTGACGATCAATCGCCCGCGGTCGCACAACGTCATCGACGAGTCTCTGCATAGCCAGCTGCTCGACGTCTGGCACGACCTGGATCGCGATGCCGACGCGCGCTGCGTGGTACTCACCGGCGCGGGCGCCACGTTCAGCGGCGGCGGCGACTTCGCCTTCCTCAAAACGCAGCATCAGTCGTTGGCGCTGCGGTACGCGATATCACAACAGGCCGGGGCGATTCTGAACGCCATGATCAACTTCCGGCTTCCGGTGGTGGCTGCGGTCAACGGCCCGGCCGTCGGGCTCGGTGCGTCACTGGCACTGTGTTGTGACCTGGTCCTGATGTCGGAACGTAGCTACCTCTGCGATCCGCATGTGTCGATTGGTCTCACCGCCGCCGACGGCGGGGCGTTGCTGTGGCCCTACATGATGAGCCTCATCCGCGCCAAGGAGTACATCTATCTCGGTGCCCGTATTCCCGCCGCCGAGGCAGTGAATCTCGGTCTTGCCAATCGCGTGACGAGCGCGGACACCCTGATGGACGAGGCGATGCAGCTGGCCGCCCGACTCGCCACGCAGCCGGCGCGCGCACTGCAGACCACCAAGCGCGCATTCTCCAAACACCTGGCGCAGGCGGCGCTTTCGATCGTCGACTACGGCCTTGCGGCCGAAACCCTCGAACTGGGTGCTGAAGAGCACATCGAGAAGGTCCGCGAATTCCTTGGGTCCGACAAGTACGACGCGATCGATGTCCCGGAGGGGACCGCATCGGAGCCCCCGACACGAGGCAGACATGAACAGTGAGTGGCGCAATTACCCGTTCCAGCTGGTGCCCGGTGATGACCAACTAAAGTTTCCCGCCGCCGAAGGCGAACACCCCGACCAGGAGTCCGATACCTGGTTCATTGCCGGTCAGCTTGACGCCGCCCAGAACGGCCGGTCATTTGCCTTCCTGACGATCTTCAACAAGAACCGGCCGGGGGGCACGCTGGTCGCCGATTTCTACACCCTGGCGCTGTTCGATCTAGACACCGGCGATTACGGCACCTACACGGATTACGACATGCCCCCGGCGAACATGAAACCCGAAGCCCGGCCCAAGCTGTCCATGGCGGTGGGGCATCTCGACCTCGAATACCAAAGCAGCGCCGGCACCGCGTCGTGGACCGCTTGCCACGACGCGGACGGAGAATTGGTGCCCTATGCGTACCGTGTCAGCCTCGTTGGCGAGGACCACGAGGGTCGTGCCATGCAGCTGGACCTGGCCGTAACACCAACGCGCGCACCGACACCGGTGGGCGCATCGACCTACAACGGCAAGATCGTATGCTTCGGCCAAGGCGACACGTACTCCTACTTCCAGACCGGGATGGCGATGACCGGAACCCTGCGCTGGGGCGAGGTGACCGAGCAGGTCAGCGGGTCAGCCGGGCACGTCGACCGGCAGTGGTTCCCGAAATATGCCGGCGGCGGGGGAACCGGGGGAGACCCGCGGGCCATGTCTCACGAATGGCGCACGATCAATCTCGACAACGGCGTCGACATGAGCATCTGGCGGCAATTCGACCGTACGAACGGCAACGCACTACAGCCGTTTACCGGCGTGACCACGAGCTATCCCGACCCCGCAATGGTGCCGGAGTGCGCCGAAGACGTTGAGGTCACCATCAGCAGCTACGTCCGATGGCCGAATTCGATTCGGCCCCTGGTGCGTCCGCTTGCTCCGGCCCGCTACATGCCAGACCGCCACCGGATCAGCTGTGCCACAATGCAACTGGACCTCATCGGCGAGCCGCTGGTCCCTGCCCCGGCCCACGGCCTGCCGATCGAATACATGGAAGGTCCCTACCGCTACCGGGGCACGCTGAACGGCAAACCGGTGACCGGGTTCGCGTTCAACGAGCGTTCGCTGGCGCTGTACCGGGATTGGGAACTGGTCGAGGTGCTGGCCACGACCGTCGCGAACGTCGCGCCTGACTTGCAGGTCACCGTCGATCACGTTAGGCCGTTGGTGCTCTCGGGCCGTCGCGCCGAGGCGCTGGAGGTGTTGCAGAAGCTGCGCCCCGACCAGAAAGAGCCGCTCGCAACCATTTTCGACGATCTGATCGCCGCGCTGCGTCGAGACTGAAACCACGTACACGTCGTGCGGCGTGTCGTGTGCGTGGTTGCAGTGTCGCGAGCGGCGGCCGCTGTCGGCGGAGCGCGTCGAGCGCCTGATCCCACGTGATGTGGCGATGCTGAAGGCCAGGCTCGTTGCGCCCGAACACCAGTTGGTCGCGGGCGCCGGACGCTCTGCTACGCTCGCTGTCGCGAGTTCGAGCAATCTGAGCCTCGGTTCACAACTGCTTCGCCCGACTCTGGGCTGGGAGAGTGATTGGCCATGGCCACTGACCCACTGGACTCGGCAGCAATCGACTCCGCTGTGGCGCATGCCTATTCGTCGCATCGGGATAATTCCCGGGGACGCGCCGCGAAGTACATCCCCGCCCTCGCCGACGTCGACCCGAGCCTTTTCGCTTTGTGCGCGATGACTCCCGACGGCCGCACCGCCGCGATGGGAGACGTTGACCACGAGTTTCCGATTGAGTCCATTTCGAAGGTATTCACGTTGGCGTTGGTCATCGAGGAGCGGGGCCATCGCACGGTGCGCACCAAGCTCGGTGCGAACCCGACCGGATCCGCGTTCGATTCCGTGCTGGCCCTCGAGCTGCACCACGACAAGCCGACGTCGCCGTTGGTCAACGCGGGCGCGATGGCGACGACCAGCTTCATCCGAGCATCTGACCCCGCCGATCGGTGGCGCAAAATCCTGGATATCCAGAGCGCATTCGCGGGGCGCCCGCTGTCCATCAGCGAGGAGATCAACGCTTCCGAGCAGGAGACCAACTCCCACAACAAGGCAATCGCCTGGCTGCTGTACAGCGCGGGATCGCTTTTCTGCGATCCGATGGAAGCCTGCACGGTGTACACCCAGCAGTGTTCGACGATGCTGAACACCGCCGACTTGGCGACCATGGGCGCAACCTTGGCCGCCGGCGGGGTCAATCCCCACACTGGCGTGCGGGTCATGGCGGACTCCAACGTCCGCTACGTGCTGGCTGAAATGGTGATGGAGGGGATGTATACGCAGTCCGGGGACTGGGCCTACACGGTCGGGGTGCCCGCCAAGAGCGGTGTCGGCGGGGGCGTGTTGGCGGTGGTACCCGGCCGACTCGCGGTGGCCGCCTTCTCGCCGAGATTGAATTCGGCAGGCAATAGTGTGCGCGGTTGGTTTGCCGTCGCAGACGTCGTGAACCGGCTGAAGTTGGGTCTGTTCGACACCCCCGAAACGGCACTGTGAAGCGATATAAGGAGTGATCGTGGCACCCCACCCGTCCGCACGACCCGCAGAGCCCCCTCCGCACAATGTGCAGCCGCCTGTGGCCCCCAGCGCCGCACCCGCCCGTACCGCGCCCGCCGAGCTGACAGACGAGCAGAGGGGTTGGCTTGCGAAGGCGGCGCGGCGCGACGCCGACGGATGGGTGCACATCTCGATCGGTGGAGCACCGTTTGAACGTGGATTCCAGTACGGCTATCTCGTCGCCGATGAATATGCCGAGTCGATCCGGGTCTACCGGGAGATGACCTATCAGGACATCGGTATGACCTACGACTTTTTCGTCGGTAAGGCCGTCGAACTGCACGCGGCCAAGGTGCCAGCCGAATTGCGTAGCGAAATCGAAGGTGTGGCAGCCGGTTTGACCGCTGCGGGAGTTCCTTCGACGTTCGGCGACGTGCTGGGGGTAAACGACTGGATGGAGTTGACCGGTTACTGGTGGCCGAAGAACTCTGGCCGCTATACCGCGCTTGCCCCGACCGGCGGCGAGGGCAACCATTGCAGCGCGTTCATCGCGACCGGTAGTTCGACCGCCGATGGCTCAATCGTGGTGGGCCACACCAGCTTCACCGACTTCTGGCAGGGTCAGTTCGAGAACGTGATCCTCGATCTGACTCCCGCGGACGGCAACCGAATGGTCATGCAGACCGCGCCGGGGTGGGTCGCGAGCATGACCGACTTCTGGCTGTCGTCGTCGGGTCTGGCGATCACCGAAACCACCATCGGCGGATACGAGGGTTTCAAAGGGTACGACGAGACACGGACGCCGGAGTTCTGTCGGGCCCGCGTCGCAACTCAGTACGCCAACGACATCGACCACTGGATCAGTCTCATGAACGCCGAGAACAACGGCGGGTACGCCAACTCGTGGTTGATCGGCGACATCAAGACCGGTGAGATCGCGCGCTACGAAGAGGGCCTGCTGTACCAGAGCCTGGCGCGCAAGACCGACGGCTACTTCTGGGGTGACAATGCACCGACCGATCCGCGGATCCGCAACCTGGAATGCTTTGGGACGGGGTTCAGCGATATCCGCACACCCAACGGCGCCCGCCAGGTGCGCTGGCAGCAGCTGCTCGGGGAGGCCGACGGACGGATCGACGTCGAGGTCGGCAAACGCATGATCGGTGACACCTTCGATCCGTACCTCAACTACATGCGCCCGTCGGCGCGCACGATCTGCGCGCATTCCGACGAAGATCCCTGCGAGAACAGCGATTTGACGCCGTTTACTCCGTTCGGATCCGTCGATGCAAAGGTCGCCTGCACCGCCGACATCGCCGGCTTGAGCCTGTGGGGGCGGTATGGGCGGGCCGACGGTGCACCGTTCGACGCCGACGAATTCCTGCGCCGGCACCCGCAGTGGAACTGGCAGAAGGGGTACTTGAAGAGCCGCCCGCCACAGCCCTGGACGTATTTCACCAGCACACCCAACGAGGGATAGCCTCAATGCGCGCGTTCCGCTGCCCGAACTGTGGCTTCGCAGTGGCCTTCGAAGAACAGTGCTGTTCGGCCTGCGCGACTGACGTGGCGTTCCACAAGCCCTGGATGTCGATAGCGCTCGCCCCGGCGACCGGGACGTCCACCATGATCGACGACACAGCATGGGTGCGGTGCGCCCACTGGGATCGAGGCTGCAACTGGCTGGTCGAGGCGGACTCCCCGACCGGTGTCTGCTTCGCCGACGGCTTTGTACGGACCGGACCGGATCCCGGTGACACCGAGGCGCAGAGCGAACTGGCCAGCACCCTGAAAGCCCTGCGGCGGCTAGTCTTCCAACTGCTCGATCAAGGTTTGCCGATCACGCCCTTTCACGAGGACGCGAAGGGCCTGGCATTCGATTTGATTTCCAGCAAGTCCGTGGGGCATCCGGTGACCATGGGACACGCCGACGGCGTCATCACCATCGATCTGGCCGAATCGCTTGAGCTGTACCGAGAACGGCTGCGCATCATCCTCAAAGAGCCCTACCGCACCATGCTCGGTCACATGCGCCATGAGGTCGGCCACTACTACGAAATGATCTTGATCACCGGTGGCACACTCATCGACCAGGCCCGCTCCTACTTCGGCGACGAGCGCCGCAACTACCAGGCCGCGCTGGCGGACTATTACGCCGGGCATGTCCCGGATCACTGGGAACACGAGTACATCTCGCACTACGCCACCGCCCACCCCTGGGAGGACTGGGCGGAGACCTTCGCCCACTATCTGCACATCACGGGAACCTTGGCGACCTCCGCCGACTCCGGGCTGATACTGCGTGCCGATCGAGTGCACTTCGACCTCGACGCCGACATCGACCCACGGGTCCACTACGGCGAAGGCGACTTCGACGCGCTCGTGCACGACTGGGAGGTGCTCTCCGGCGTGCTCAACCGGGTGAACCACGCGATGGGCAAAGAGGCTCTCTACCCCTTTAGGCTCAACCTTCCGGTGGTGGCCAAGCTCGGCTTCGTTCACCACGTTCTCATCACAGCTGCCGAGGACAACAAGACCTCCGCTTCCAACGCGCCCGATAGCGCATGACGCAGCCAGAGTTCGCGCAACGCGCGTTGCGGCAATGTGATGCACATGTGACTGCTGGTGTCGGTGTGGCGGCTGGTGTTTCTGTCGTACCCTGTGGCATATGCCAGTTTCGCGGCGTGACGTGCTCAAATTCGCGGTCGCGACCCCGGGCCTGCTAGGGCTGGGCGTCGCGGCGGCGTCGTTGCGCGCCGCGCCGGCATCGGCGTCACTCGGCACCTTGTTGGACTACGCGGCCGGAGTCATCCCGGCCAGCCAGATCAGAGCCGCCGGCGCCGTGGGGGCGATCCGATACGTTTCCGATCGGCGGCCCGGCGGCAACTGGATGCTGGGCAAGCCGATCCAGGTCAGCGAGGCGCGTGATCTGAGCAGCAATGGGCTCAAGATCGTGTCGTGTTATCAATTCGGCAAGGGCGGTAGCTCCGACTGGCTGGGCGGTGCCGGCGCAGGCCTGCATCATGCGCAACGCGGGATGCAGCTGCATGCCGCCGCCGGCGGTCCCGCCGACGCCCCCATCTACGCGTCGATCGACGATGACCCGTCCTATGACCAGTACAAACAGCAGATAGTTCCGTATCTGCGGTCCTGGGAGTCGGTGATCGGACACCAGCGCACGGGCGTTTACGCCAACTCGAAAACGATCGACTGGGCGCTGCATGACGGTTTGGGCTCATATTTTTGGCAGCACAACTGGGGCTCGCCCAAGGGCTACGCGCATCCAGCCGCGCATCTGCATCAGGTCGAGATCGACAAACGCAGCGTTGGCGGGGTCGGTGTGGACGTCAACGAAATCCTCAAGCCCCAATTCGGGCAGTGGGCCTAACGTTCTACTCCGGTCCGGGCGCCCAGCGCTCCAGCAAACACGTGTTCGCTGGTTTTGCGTCGCCGTGGAAGCCGGCGGCCGCGGGAAGCGCTTCCCGAGGCAGCGTCGCGGGCCCGCCGAGGCGTGAATTTCTTACATAACGATTTGATAACAAAACTGCCTTGATCAGGGCAGTTATGGCTACTCGACCGTAACCACCTACATGCAGGACGTTTGTTCCGCACGCCCGCGCGCGTGGTTAAGCCGGGTGTTACCCACGACACGGTTACCCGTGCGTAGTACTCACCAGTAACCACTCAGCAGCCAAAAGGGGCACTGATTCTTATGACACGCTTAGTACAGCCGATGCAGTGCGCCGCGTCGCTCGAGCTACGGGGCGGCCCGCCGACAACACACCGGTCAGGCGATTTTCGGCTTCGATTCAACGCGGAATCGGCCCCGAAGCAGATGGGGCCCCGCACGGCAAACCCAGACGGCGGAACGAACCGATACGTAAAGACGCATACAGGGAGATACAGAACGTGACGATCCACGAGCACGACCGGGTGTCCGCTGACCGCGACGGGACTGGCCCGCAGACCACCCATGCTCTGGTCGATCGTCTGACGGCCGGCGAACCGTACGCGGTGGCGTTCGGCGGCCAGGGCAGCGCCTGGCTGGAGACGCTGGAGGAGCTGGTGTCCTCGGCCGGGATCGAATCCGAGTTGGCGGCGCTGGTCGGTGAGGTGGAGCTGCTGCTCGAGCCGGTGGCAAAAGAGCTGGTCGTGGTGCGTCCGATCGGCTTCGAGCCGTTGCAGTGGGTGCGTGCGCTCGCGGCCGAGGATCCGGTCCCGTCCGACAAGCACCTGACGTCGGCCGCCGTGTCGATACCCGGTGTGCTGCTCACTCAGATCGCGGCCGCCCGTGCCCTGGCGCGCCAGGGCATGGACTGGGTCGCGACGCCGCCGGTGGCCGTAGCGGGGCATTCGCAAGGTGTGCTCGCGCTCGAGGCGTTCAAGGCCGCGGGCGGCCGCGATGTCGAGCTGTTGGCTTTGGCCCAGCTGATAGGTGCGGCCGGAACGCTGGTGGCCCGCCGGCGCGGCATCTCGGTGCTCGGCGACCGCCCTCCGATGGTGTCGGTGACCAACGCCGACCCCGAGCGCATTGGTCGGCTGCTCGACGAGTTCGCGCAGGATGTTCGTACCGTGCTGCCTCCGGTGCTGTCGATCCGCAACGGCCGGCGTTCGGTCGTCATCACCGGCACCCCCGAGCAATTGTCGCGATTCGAGCTGTACTGCCGGCAGATCGCCGAGAAGGAAGAGGCCGACCGCAAGAACAAGGTCCGCGGCGGCGACGTCTTCGCGCCGGTCTTCGATCCGGTGCGGGTAGAGGTGGGCTTCCACACGCCGAGGCTGGCTGACGGCATCGACATCGTCGGAGGCTGGGCCGAGAAGATAGGCCTCGATGTCGCGTCGGCCCGAGAGCTGACCGACGCCATCCTGGTCAGTGGGGTCGACTGGGTGGAAGAGATCACCCGGGTTCACCAGGCCGGGGCGCGTTGGATCCTCGACCTGGGCCCCGGCGACATCCT
>Ga0210386_10004873_pt1 | contig 11008 bp, 10 predicted proteins | sample IncBWH32OmetaG_FD_160091 | JGI IMG/M metagenome (GOLD analysis project Ga0210386, IMG submission 160091) | Forest soil microbial communities from Barre Woods Harvard Forest LTER site, Petersham, Massachusetts, United States - Inc-BW-H-32-O ... | reverse complement strand
GAGGTGCATCGAGCGGAGGGACACACCAACCCTGGCTCCGCGTTACTTTTTACGGCCACCGCCACTACCGGCACGGCTGCCGCCGCCGTTTTTGGCGCCACCGCCGCCACCATTGCGATTGCCGCCGCCTCCTCCTCCACCGCCACGGGCCTGGGCTGTATTGCCGCCGCCGCGGTTGCCGCTGCCATTCACGCTCTGCTGGCCCCGGGCGCTGTCGTTGCGGGCCTTGCCGCCCTGCTGGTAATTCCCCATCGCGTTGTTACTGGCTCCACGGTTCGGCTGATTGCCGTAACCCCGCTGCTCCGTGCGCTGGTTGCCGGCGCCCTGGTTCCGGTTGCCGCCGCCTTGATTGCGATCGCCGACCCCCTGGTTCCGGTTGCCAACGCCTTGATTGCGATCGCCGACTCCCTGGTTCCGGTTGCCAACGCCTTGATTGCGATCGCCGACTCCCTGGTTGCGATCGCCAACGCCTTGATTGCGATCGCCGACGCCCTGGTTACGCCTCTGATCGAACTGCGGACTGTTGCCCCGGTTCAGGTCGTTGCGATTGACGTTGTTCGCGTTGATATTGTTCCGATTGACGTTGTTCCGATTCGCGTTGTTGTAATTGGCGTTGTTGTAGTTGTTTCGATTGACAAACGTATTGGAGTTGGAGACGTAGACATTGTTGTTGTAGTTCACGCTGGAGTTATTCCAGCCGGTGTTCCAGGAGTTATAGCCCCATCCGCAGCAGTTGTTGTTATTGTTGCTGATTGCCGCGCCCACCAACATGCCAACACCGAAGGAGACTACGCCGGTGGTTACCAGGGCTGCAGTGGAGTAACCCGGCGGCGGCGGGACGGGGGCGCCGTAAACTTCGGTGGGATTGTAGCTGGGCACATACACAACGTCTGGCTGTGCCGGCTGAATCACGATCGTCTGCGGCGGAGACTGCACAACCGTCACCTGCTGCTCCTCGCCTGAGGACGCCGCAACGGGCTCGGTTCCCGCAGGCTGATTCTCGACCTGAACGTTCTGCTGGGGGGTCGATTTCAGATTGCCGGCCTGGTAAGCCCTCTCGCGCATCACCTGCACGGCGTTCATCACGTTTTGGGGCGCGTTGAAATACTCATCGCCCAGGGACGAGGTCCACGACAGGTTAGTGGCCATCTGCTGCAATACGTCAGAGAACTGGGTGAGCCCTTTGACGCTGGCGTCCCACGGCTGCTGATCCACCGATTGCATCAGCTCCGGGCCCTTGAGCCCCCCGTTCTGCTGCATCCACTGCCAGGCCGCGGTGATCTGGTCTGGGTAAGTCGAACTCGCAAGCACTATGGCCACCAGGTTGTCCGGGAACAGGGCGATCGGAGCCACGAGCTGGTAGAGCTGGTCTGGAGTCGGCACGGCATAGGTGGTGGTGGGCGCCTGCTCCTGCTGCCCGGGCTGCGACTCCGATTCCTTCTTTTTGCAGCCGTCGAGCCCCATCGAGCTGACCACCAAAACGACGGAAGTTACAATGGCAAAGACTTGCTGGGAGTTAGGCATCGAAGTTCCCCCGAAACGGAACATACTGCGGAACAGGTCAGGCTACGAGCAGGAATTAGCCTGACTTCAGAGCTATCCGATGAGGCAGGTGATTTGATCATTGCTGTTCCCCTCGCGTGCACAGAGTACGAGTTTCGCGCCTACGTCCGCTGAACGGCGGCGTCCCCATTCTCCAACCAGGCGAGAAACAGTCTGTAGCCCACCGAAAGAACGATCGCACCAATGAACAAGCCGATAAGCCCCATTGCCACGAATCCGCCGATTGCGCCTAAGAAAATGACTGCCACTGGAACCGCCACACCCCGCCCCAGCAACATCGGCTTCAGTACATTGTCCATGAGTCCAACAACAGCACACCAAACCAGAAAGATCACCGCTTTGGTCATACTCGCCACGGCAAACACGTAGATTACCGCAGGGACGAGAACCAGGACACCCAGTTGCAGCACTGCGGCAATGAGAAACGCAATCGCCCACACCCCCGCACCCGGCAAGCCTACGAACACAAAACCCAAGGTCGCGAAAAACGACTGGATAACTGCCACGCCGAGAATGCCGGTGGTCACACTTCGAATCGTAGACCCCGTCAGTTCCTCGAACTCGGACCCCTTATTGCCAAACAGGCGGTTGAAGAGTGAACTGGCAGCAGCGGTGCCTGCTTTGGCCTTGGCGAGCAACACTCCGGCCACCAGGATGGACAGTACAAACTGCAGGGCGGTTAAACCCAGGTCAGCAGACGCAGAAACCAACCGAGGAACCATAGCCTTGACCTGAGGCATAAACCGGTCGAGCGCGGCGGTCAAGTTAGTAGCGGCCAGGCTCCATATGCTGTTCAGTGGGCGCCCGACAATAGGCCACGTCCCGACACTTTGCGGTGGCGGCGGGATGGCCAATTTGCCGTCCTTAATGGAGGCAATTAGGTTCTGCGTGCTGTGCACCAGCGTCCCACCCAGCAAGACTAGCGGAACAATCAAAATGGCCAGCATGAGGAGCGTGCAGATGGCAGCAGCCAGCCCATCACGTCCGCCGAGAGCCCGCTGCAGTTTCCGGTACCCCGGATAGACCGATATGCTGACGATTACGCCCCAGGCAATCAGAAGAAGAAAGGGTCGCAGAATCACAAGACAAACACCAAGCAGCAGAGCGACCAGGCCAATGTGGATGGAAGCTTCGACGGCTCGGGCCACGTAGTCTTTGTTGTCTGCACTTTGTTCAGGAGTCACTGGGGACCCTCCGGAAGGATACTGATCTGCCGGAAAACGATATGATCGCTTTGGGTTGTTAACTGACATGGCCTAATCTCCTTGTCGGTGATTAGAGTTATGTTGGTTGATTGACCGTTGCGGGTGGATGAAAGCGGGTGGAACTTGGATCTGAATGCTTAACCTAGGGCAACCTTCTTATATCCGCTATGGAATCTCTCATCCGGTACAATTACCGGTCCTTGCTTTGCGCGTCGGGTTTGCTTTTGTCGATTCCGACCTGCTCTGCGACGCTGGCCGTCGAGTCCTAGCGAAGGAATTGCCTCGACCTTGGGTAAAGGCTCACTTCTAAAGACAACCCTAGGGTTGTCTCCAGGTTTGCGCAACTAGGGGAATCCCTAAGTACGATGCGGAGCGGAGGTGGACCAATGGGGCCCAACTTCTCAACTGATGAGATCAGAGCACTCATTGAGAATTTGCGGATCCGAGTCGGCAGGGTAGCAAAGACGATTTACACCCTCATCTGCGCAAGGACTGCGCCGTGCATCTTCGGCGGTATGGTTGTCGGGAGCTTCGTAACTACGGTCGTGCTTCGAAGGAACGCTGCGGCAGCTTCTCCAACTTGGCGTCCGGCACGAGACTCCGGTAGTGCTTCACGACGATAGCCTCGGTGTCGCCGATGGCGTCGGCCACTTCAAGAGTCGAGCAGCCGTTATCGAACAGGAATTTCACATACGTGTCACGGAACCTATGGCTCAGGTCGCCATGGGTGTAAACCTTGGCATCCTTCATCACCTCGCGCAGGTTCGTCTGAAAGAGCCCGGTGAGCGACGACAACTTGATGTCGCCGTTCCAGAACACATACTTCGGGTTTCCGTTGGTGACAGTGTGCAGTTCCTTCAGCAGAGCGGAAGTCAACTTCTGCCGCACCGTGCGCCCCGTCTTTTGCCGGGTGATGTTCAGCCACCCGCTCGCGAAATTCGTCTTCTCCAGCTTCACTGCATCCACAATCGCCAGCCCAGTGCTCACCATCAGGTGGATGAGCGCGGTCACCCGAGAACAACGCGGCTCATCAGGGAAATTTTTCGGAACCTGCGCCAGCAGACGATTGAGTTCCTCATCCGACAACGGCTGGGGCTTCGGACGGTCCGCCGCCTTGATGCGGATGCCCTTCAGCTTCAGAAGGTCGAACAAGTTGTCCTTGGTGCAGGCGAACTTCAGGAAGGCCCGCAGACGCTCCTGCATCTTCTGCTGCGTAATCTTTGCGAGGTCGGCCCACGTGGACCGGAATTCTACGAGGTCATCAAGGGTGATGTCGCTGGGATAGAACTTCGAGCGCTTGGACAAGAACGCTTCGAATCGAGGCAGTTCATAGCGGTACTTGCGCAGGACGGCAACGCTCACATTCTCGCCCTCTTTGCCGGTGATAAACAGCGCGACCTTTTCCTTCACCGTGACCCGACCAGCAGACGGCGTCGCAATCTTCGGCGCAGAGTCGCCGTTCTTGAACTGCTCCTCCAGAGTGCGCTTGACCTCTTCAGCGATGGCCCACGAACGGGTCTTTGCGGCAACGCGAACCTGCTTGCCATTGTGAAAATATTCCAGCCATTTCTTACATTCGCAGCGTTTGAAGAACCTGTCACCCTTCTGCTTGCAGTCCTCACTGTGGCGCACAATGATGGAAATCAGCGGAACTTCCATGTCCAAAGCCTCCCGCAACCTAGTACAAATACTAGTACAAAATTGGGACGCTTGTCAACGCTCTCCACAAATGCCAGTGTTTATGTGCGTTAGCGACAGTAGTAAATGGCGGAAGCGAGTGGGAGTCGAACCCACCATCGCCGCCGAAAGACGACGACCGCCGGTTTTGAAGACCGGGACGATCACCGGACCGCATGCGCTTCCGTGACGCGGCTTCTATGTTAGCTGCGAAGCACATTGGCTGCATAGGGCTTGAACGTTTGCTCGCTTTGAAGTGTTCCCCGTGGAAAATTTTGTAGCGCAAATTTATATGGGCAGTTCTATACATATAGGGGCAAATGATGCGGCAGACTAGGGTTACGAACCACCTTGTATCGGCCGATCAAGAAGCCCGTAACCCTGCGTATCGACGCCGACGTGCTGGCCTGGTTTAAGAAGCAAGGGCCCGGCTACCAAACGCGGATTAATCAGGCGTTGCGGAAGTCATGTTGGAATCCAAGAACTGAAAAACTGCCACGGATTAGCACGGATTCTCACGGATCGGAACTAGAGACAGATTCGCATTCATCCGGGCCAATCCACGGTGACAGCTCACTTCGGCTGGGGGACGATTCGCAGATACGGCTTTGGTGACTGCCAGCCTCCTGGGTATTTCTGTTGCGCTTCCTCGTTCGAGACCGATGGCAGAATGATGACATCGCCGCCTTGCTTCCAGTTCACCGGCGTTGCGACTTTGTGTTTGGCGGTGAGTTGCATTGAATCCAGGACGCGCAACACTTCGTCGAAGTTGCGTCCGGTGCTCATGGGATAGATGAGCATCAGCTTGATCTTCTTGTCGGGACCGATGACGAACACCGTGCGTACGGTGGCGTTGTCCGCGGCGGTGCGGCCCTCGGAGCTGTGACCGCTTTCGGCGGGTAACATGCCGTAGAGTTTCGCGATCTTAAGATCGGTGTCGCCGATCATTGGATAGTTCACCTTGTGGCCTTGCGTCTCCTCGATATCGGCTGCCCACTTGCTGTGATTGGTCACCGGGTCCACACTCAGTCCGATGATTTTGGTATTTCGTTTTGCAAATTCCGGCTGAAGGCCGGCCATATAGCCGAGTTCGGTGGTGCAAACAGGAGTGAAGTCTTTGGGATGTGAGAACAGGACCGCCCAGCCGTCACCGATCCACTCGTGAAAATTGATTGTGCCTTGTGTGGTCTCGGCGGTGAAGTCGGGAGCTGTGTCATTGATGCGAAGGGTTTTTGCTGTGTTTTCGGTTAAGGTGTCGGTGCTCATAAATCTCTCCTTCGTGAATAGGGTTAGTCGGGACTCGCCGCGTCCTTCACAGGGTGATCTCTAGGAATAAAAGCGAAACCCACCTCTGTTGTCCGGGTGGGTATGAGAAACCTTGGCCGCCCTACCCACACGCCGGGGCCCGCGTACAACTACACATCGGGGGCGGCGTGGAGCATATGCGCATACATGTCAGGATACGCGGCGGTGAAAATTCAGTCAAACGGGCTCGATAAAAAATTCCATAACCACAAAGGACACGAAGGTACGGAAGACTTACGGCACGGCTGGGAAGCCGTGCCTTTTCAAAAACTCCAACGCCGGAAGTTTCTTCGCAAGCTGCAAAGACCATGGCTAGTCCTAGGCGCTACAATTATCGACATGGCAACGGAACTTCGGCGGCTTCCCTTCGTGCAGTTGGACGTGTTCACCTCGCAGCGTCTTGAGGGCAATTCCGTGGCGGTTTTTACTGATGGCCGGGGGTTGAGCGACGAAGAAATGCAGGCGCTGGCACGGGAGATGAATCTTTCCGAGACCACGTTCGTCTTGCCGCGTGGATCGTCGATCGAAAGCGAACGTGGGGTGCGGGTGCGAATCTTCACGGTACAGGAAGAGTTGCCGTTCGCCGGTCATCCGACGCTGGGAACCGCATTCCAGTTGCGCGGGTCGACGGGAGTGCGGGAGATTGTGCTGGATCTCAACGTGGGCAAGGTTCCAATTCAGTTCGAAGAGAAGCCGGGGCAACCGGTATTTGGCGAGATGACGCAAGTCGATCCCAAGTTCGGCGAGCGTCACGATCGCGAGGCGGTGGTGCGCTCCTGCGGACTTCGGGACGGCGATATCGATCCATCCTTGCCCATCGAGACGATCTCGACGGGCATGCCTTTTACGGTAGTGCCGATGCGCGGACTGGAAATCATCCGCAATCTGCATCTGGACATGAAGGGCGCCGACGAATACCTGCAGCGTTCCGGAGGGAAGTTTTTCTACTTTGTCAGCCGCGAGACCGTAGATCCCACAGCCCGGCTGCACGCCCGCATGATGTTCTACAACGGCGAGGATCCGGCGACTGGCTCAGCGGCGGGATGCGCCGCGGCATGGATGGTCACTCATGGCGTCGCCAAGCCTGAGGAGCGCGTATTGATCGAACAGGGACTCGAGATGAAACGCCCGAGCCGAATTTTTGTTCGTGCTTCGCGCAAGGATGACAGAGTGGTTAATGTGCGGGTCGGTGGAAATGTTGTCGAGGTCCTACGCGGAGAAGTTACTTTCTGAGAGCATGGTGTGCGAATGTGCAGGAAAAATGATGCCATGCACAAGTGGGGAAATTTTTCAATGGGACCGAACTCCCATTAGCATCGACGGCACTTTACATCTGACAGCTTCAGCTTTACGATTCATCTCGCTCTGAAATCTCTATCAAGACAGTTTTCGGATCTCCTCCGGCGCGCGGTTTGCCCGGTTCGCCATTTCGGAAACAAAGAATGAAACCAAAAAGAACGATCCTCTGCGTCGACGATAACGAACAATCGCTCTCCATCCGCAAAGTGATGCTGGAAACCCGGGGCTATCGGGTGGTCACCTGCACTGACGGCGAGGACGCATTGGAGCGGTTTAAGAAGGGTGGAGTCGACCTGGTGTTGACCGATCTCATCATGCCCGGCCTGGATGGAACCAAACTGATCGAAGAGATCAAGAGCCTCTCGCCACAGACTCCGGTAATTCTTCTTTCGGGTAAAGTTAAAATCTATGATCGCGACAGCAAAGCCGACGTTTTTCTGCCCAAAGGAATGTATGCGCCGGCCGAGTTACTGGAGCGTATCCGCCTGTTACTCGTTCGGAAGCGCGGCCCCAAGCGCGCGCAACCGCAAGTAGTGCAATCTCCTCCTCGCAGCAGCGCCGCCTGATGTGTTGAGCAATGAATCAGAGCCTCGTGCTTAGATCGATTCTGTTGGCCACGACGCTGTTGTCCACCAGCCTGGCCAGTGGACAAAAATACTCTGGGCCAAAGTGTCTGGGGCTTTATTGCATTGACCGAGACACGCTGGTCAGCGACCTGCTGAAGAAACTGGGACCACCGCCGGCAAGAAGCTCGGAATTCGCGCCGTACTGTTACGAATCCAAGGAACAAGAAGCCTTTCTGTACCTACGGTCCGCTGAGGCAGTGCCGCCCACAGTCGATGCCATCTTGCTTTCCGATTTTCCAATTTGCGCGAACATGCCGGTGGCATTTGCAAAAGACGAGTTGAATGGATGGAAGACTCCCCAAGGAATCGGGCTTGGGAGCTCAGAGCAGGAAGTCTTACACGCGTACGGAAAGCCATCCCGAGAAGAAAAAATCGATTCGAGAATCTATAAACAACTCATTAAAGGGTACAAAAAAGGAGACCCGCTGCCAGATGCGGGCGAAAAAGAGTTGGTGTACGGCACGGGTGCTACCACCGGAGATCTCAGCTTGGCCCGGTTCGGCATGCGGAACGGGAAGGTATCTCATATCTGGCTTTCTTACAGCGAGTGAGTGGATTTGAGCTCAAACGCATCGAGCGGGTTCTGCATGCCTCGTCAATTCTTCCAGCCGGATTGAGACTACATCGGTCGAGGTGTTGTCGCGACACCGAGGACGAAGAAGTCGCTCCGTTCGGCCCCACTCATCGCGCCCGTGAGAATCCCACTGACACTGTGGCACGCGAAGCGCGGCAGCCCGGCGAGCGGTTGGGAATTCCGAACGGTGACGGTCAGCCGATCAACCTCACGAAGTTCGTCGAGCGTGTCATCGAGCCGACACTTGAAGCGAAGGGTGTCGCGTTCAACACGCTGTACGCTGGACGGCGCAGCTTCGCAACGATTCTCAGGGAGCTCACCGGCGCCTCTGTGGCCGGCCGGGACGCCCTAGGACACGTCAGCACTGCCACGACACTGAGGCTCACTACGAAAAGACCGTTCCTGAGGCCGTCCTGAAGGGGATGCGGTTGCTCGAAGACGCGGCTGCAAAAAGATAACCCCACTTTCCATTGCAATGGCTCGCTTGGAGTCCGTCAGGATGATCGAAGATGGGGCTGCCTCGAAAAACCCGTAGTCTGGGCAGGTCACTCTGATGCACCTGTTCTTGTGTATTGGTTTCTTCATGCCGGTAGCGGCGGCTACGACCGAACTGAAGCGTTCTGGCAGAGGAACGCTGCGCTATCTAGTCGCTGAACCTTCGGGAACTTGTGCTCGGCGGCTTTGATCGTCTCGTTGGACTGGAGGCGAGGGAAAGCACTGTGGTTGAGATGCCAGCGATATTCCAAGCAGGCGCAAAATGCAGTTGCCATCGCTCTATTTGCGGTGGAATTGCTCTGGATTGTTGTTGGGAGCATCTCGGGATTCAAGCTGGCGGCATTTGTCGCAGAGCATGTCGCACGGTGACCTACCTATACGAATGCGCTTAGCTTGGAGCGCACAGGTTCCCGATAGTCTTTCTCGATTTCCAAGCTAATGACTGCGCAGAGTCCTTCGCACGATGATCGCATTCAATCGAATGTCCAGTGAAGTTTTGCACCTGACACAAGTCCTGCAGCCCCGCCTCGACGCATACTTCTAAACTGCGTGTGCAACGCGAGACGTGGCGGCTTCGTGTAATATCGATTGTTTGGATGTCAGTTCTCATCGAAGCCGTGGATGTGCACAAGACGTACCGCGTGGGCAAGGTCCAAGTACCCGCGCTGCGCGGGATTTCCTTTAGCGTCGATAAGGGCGAGTTTATGAGTGTGGTCGGCCCTTCGGGCAGTGGCAAGTCCACGCTTTTTTATCTTGTGGGTGGACTGGCTCGGGCCGATTCGGGGCGCATCGTCATCGACGGAGATGACTTCGCTCAACTTTCCGATGCTGAACGCACGCGCATGCGTAAGCACAAGATCGGATTCGTATTTCAGAAATTCAACCTGCTGCCAACGCTCGATGCGCGTTCGAACATTAATATCGCGGTGGACATTGCTGGAGCGAACAGAAATCGTGACGGCGCTTATTTCAACAAGATCGTGGGCCTGCTGGGATTGGAGAAAAGGCTGTCGCACCGGCCCTCTGAGCTGTCGGGAGGCGAGCAGCAACGGGTCGCGCTGGCACGGGCGCTGATCAATAAACCGGCGATTGTACTGGCCGATGAGCCTACAGGCAACCTGGATTCAAAGAACTCGGTAATCGTATTAGACATGCTGCGGCATTCCAATCGCGAACTAGGCCAGACCGTGCTCATGATTACGCACAACCCGGAGGCTGCGAACTACGGGGGTCGTATTATTCACATGCGCGATGGCGAGATCGTGAGCCCGGAGAAGGATCCGCAGTGGACTGGGGCGAAGATAAATCCACCATGCGAGCCCATTCGCCCACCAGCTGGAGACAAGCAGCATGGATGATTTGAAAAAACCGATTCTGCCAGGCAAGGGCGCTTCCGACTATGAGCGTTACCTGCGCACCGATGAACTGCTATCGCTGCAAAAGCTTCCTGAAGAGTTTCTGCATAAAGACGAGATGACGTTTCAGGTTGTGCATCAGGCGTCGGAGGTGCTGCTGAAGGGGGTTGCGTGGGAACTGGGACGGGCACGCACGCATATCGAAGAAGGCGATTTCGCGAACGCGGCGCGGCTGATTCGCCGCGCCAATCTCATGCTCGATTATCCGATCTCGATGCTGCACGTGCTAGAAACGATCACGCCTTATGACTACCACATCATCCGGGCCGGATTGGGACACGGCAGCGGGTTGGATTCGCCGGGTTTCCTCTCCATGCTTCATGTGGGGCCGCGCCTCGGCGAGGTGTTCCACGCCCAGCTACACAAGGCGAATCTCAGAGTGGATGACCTTTACCGGCGGCATGATGAATTCTTTGGCTTGCATGATGTGGCGGAATGCCTGCTGGATTTCGACGAACGCATACACCTCTTTCGCTTTCATCATCTCAAGCTGGCGCAGAGGATTATTGGAGGCGGCGTGATTGGCACGATGGGCACGCCGGTCGAGGTTCTGCATCAAAGGATGGAGCACCTTTTCTACAAGGATCTTTGGGACGTGCGAAACCAGATCACGGCAAAATCCAACGAAGCGATGCAAAGGCCTAAGACTGGCTGTGCGTACTGACGCTCGCGAATTTCTTGCGGTAGCCAACAATCGTGGCACGAATCGTCATCCTGGGTTGCGCTGGCAGCGGCAAAACTACTTTGGCGCGACGGCTTGGCGAACTCACGGGCGCACCTGTCATCTGTCTGGACGACATCTGGCAGCCTCATTTGGACGAGAAGGACGTTCCCACTTTCCGAACCTTG
>Ga0210386_10004872_pt1 | contig 11009 bp, 12 predicted proteins | sample IncBWH32OmetaG_FD_160091 | JGI IMG/M metagenome (GOLD analysis project Ga0210386, IMG submission 160091) | Forest soil microbial communities from Barre Woods Harvard Forest LTER site, Petersham, Massachusetts, United States - Inc-BW-H-32-O ... | reverse complement strand
ATGAGATTTCTCTAATGGATGTAGAAATCGCATTTTCACCGCGAAATCCGGCGATTTCGGAATAGAAAAGCTCCGGAAAGAGGAGAGAAAGACTCGCTGGCGGAGAGAGTGGGATTCTCCTCTTACTAACAATAAATATCGTGTTTTCAATCCGTCTTTACAATTTTATCCTTCTGTGGCAATGCTGTGGTTAGGTAAAATGCCACGAGGAGGGTTGAGAAATGGCAAATACGCAGGTAACGCTGATCTGGAGATGCAAGACAGATAAGGGCTGGGAGCGCTTCAGGCCAGTCATGGGGGCCAATGGCCGACCACGAAAAGGCTGGGTGATGGCGGGCGATCCGCCCGAGGAGCGCCACTACCCGGAGGGCAGGTTTCAGCTACGTTTTTACGAAGGCAGCAAGGCGCTGTACAAAGACATCGGTCCCAACGCCAACAGGGTTCTGAGTGAAAAGCATGTGCTGGAGAATCTCCTGAAGGCTCACGGCTCTGTCGCCGACACCAAGGGTGCTATTCAGATTGTCGAAGACCCTCAGCGCCGGACTCTGGCCAAGATGTATGGGGCTTTCCTGCAAGCTACCGAGGATCGCGGCTCCATGGAAGCCGCAATTGTTTACCGCACTGCCGTGGATGAATTCCTGAATGGGATTCCTAACAAGACCTACGTGGATGAACTCACGGCAGAGGACATGCTGAAATACCAGCGACACCTGCGCCAGCGCGGCTGTTCGGATCGCACCATCCACAACCGCTGGGCCAACACCAAGGCGTTTCTTCTTTACTGCGGCTTCGATTCCCAAAAGATGCCCTCCGAGGACGGGGAGAAGAGAAGGCTGGCCGCTCCCAAGTTTGAGGAGAAGACCCCGGAAATTTACGAGGCGGAAGAGATGAAGGCTTTGTTCCCGACGATTATCAAAACCCAGCCCCGCCTTTACACCGCCTGCCAGATCATGCTGAAGTGCGGCCTGCGTGATCAGGAAATGCAGTACTTGGAGTGGAAGAACATAAGCCTGCCGAGAGAGGTGCTTCACGTCCGGGGGAACCTGCACTATGACTTCAAACTGAAAGATTACGAACAGCGCGACGTTCCTGTTCCGGAGAGCCTTGTGGAGTGGCTCCGTGAGTATCGCGCCGCCCATCCCCACGACCGGCTGGTGTGCCCTACCGATAACGGTGAACCTAACACCAAGTTCCTGCGCACGCTCAAGCGGGCTGTTCGCCGCGCCGGGTTGAACTGCGGAATCTGCGAAGGGTGTGCGGGAAAAGCGAGGGAATGCTACCGCTGGTACCTACACAAATTTAGGAGTTCATGCGTCACCTTGTGGCTGCGTCCAGTCAGCTTGGGCGGCGCGGCTCTCGACCTGCGGACGGTGATGAAGCTGTCAGGTCATGCAACCCTTGAATCAGTCATGAGGTATCTGTCGCCAGCCAGCAATGACTTCGTGCGCGAGAGTATCAACGGGATCACTTATGGCGACCAACTGAGTTAGTCATGGAGACTAGGTGATGATAAAAAGCTCTAGTACCAAAACTGTGTCAAGACTAAGTTTTCCACATCGCATTCCTCCTCTTCTTCTTCCTCCTCCTCCTCCTCCTCTGCTGTCTTTTAACTATAGAAATATCTTGAGCATGTGAATCCAGTCCTTTCTTGCTTGTCGCTCCGCGTAGTCCGTGTTTACTTCCGGACGGTTGGTTCGGCATCGATAATCAAAAACCGAGTGTATGCTGCGCAGTAGTTAGAAAGCTATCTACTCAAAGCAGTGGTTAGAGGTTAGTACCACTGCCGTAGTATCCGAATTGTTACGCGCAGCATAGGGGTCGGACATGAGACGCAAACGAGGAAACGGGCGAGCACAAACTATCGAGTCAACGCCGGGGAAAAAGCTCACGATCATCGAGATCATCGAAGCCAAGACCTCGGCGTTCCCGCTTGCAGAGTTCGCCGGTATGTACGGCATCGACTATGGCACGGCATGGGACATGGTGAAGTCCGGTCGCCTACCCGCAACAAAAGTCGGATCATCGTGGCGACTCGATCCCGTCATCACCGCTCAGTGGCTACGCCAGCGAACGACAGCTTAATCGCTACAACAGTTATCGAGGCGGGATCGCTCCACATATAAAAAGCGCCCCGCAAACCTTGTTTTTGACCTGTGTCTCAACCGAACGAAAACGGCCCCTACGCCGCTGTTGCGCAAGGGGCCGGATATCACGTGTGCTGCTTCCGGGAGGGTTGCAAAGCACGGAGTTGCTCATGATTATGCATAGCATACCCGCCTTAGCTCCCAAACACGAATTTAAATCGCAGACTTTCCTCCCTGCCATCACCGCCGCGCACGACCAGCAGCAGCACCGCCCGCGCCATACAGGGAGGGCGTCATGAAACGCGAAGCTGTCCACTCGACGAAAATGAAAAAGCTCTGCCGGTTGCTCGACGCGACGCTCTACGTCGCGGTTGGAATCCTGGAACTGCTGTGGCATCTCACGGCTCGTGAGGCACCGCGAGGAGATATCGGGAAGCTGTCGAACGAAGACATTGCGCTGTATTTAGACTACCGCGACGATGCCGACAAATTAATCACGACCCTGATCGAGTGCCACTGGCTGGATGAGTCGTTCGAGCACCGGTTGATCGTTCACGATTGGCATATCCATTCGGACGACGCGGTAGACTCACGGCTCGCCCGCGCAGTACTGCGATACGCAAACGGCGCGATGCCACGCATGGCGAAGCTGGGCAAGGCTGAAAAGGCGGCTATCTCCGCCCAGTACAGCCTTGCACGGCGCACCACGGTTCCCGACGGCTCCCGGCAGCACCCAACGGCACCCAATGGCTCCCTACCAGAGCCTGTGCCTGTGCCTGTGCCTGTGCCGGTGCCTGTGCCGGTGCCTGTGCCTGTGCCTGTGCCTGTGCCGGGGGCATGCGCTCCGAATGGCGCAGAGTCAGTTAGAGATCGCTCCCCTGCGCCTACGGCGAGCTTTTCTTCTACTCATGGAAAGGGAGAACTCTCTCTCCACGATCAGGCAGAGATGATCGCCACTGCCGTAATCGACGAGATCGGTGTGACCACGCGTTGGGCAAGAGAGCAACTCGTCAAGCAGGCCGAGATTGAACTGCAAGGAACCGACTCGGGCAAACCGGTCATCGTGGACGACGTTCGTGACGGCATGATTTTCCAGTGGAAACGATTCTGCAAGGCCAAAAAGCAGGACATGCTCAAACCCACGACGAGCAGCATGAGCGCCGAGAAGTTCTTCGGCGAAGCCATCTGGAAAGATTCGAAATTGTGGGGCTTCAAGAAAGGGTTTAACGCAAATGGAATTAACTTATAACGAAATCCGCACCTACTGGCAGGCCAGACATCCAGGGCAGCGTATTCCGGCCCGCGAGAAGGTCGCCGTGCGCTGCGCCATGCACGACGAGAAGAACGCCTCCTGCACGCTCTTCCTCGACGGCAATGGCGGCTTCCACTGCAACGCCTGCGGAGCCAAAGGAAACCTCTTCCAGTTCGAAGCCCGGTTTTCGAACTGCACCCTGGCGCAGGCGGAACGCAATGTCGCGGACATCACCGGAGCTACACCATCGCCATCACTGGGTGATCTGGGACCGCCTGTGGCGTTCTACGATTACCGTGACGAGAATGGAACCTTGCTCTTCCAGAAGCGCAGGTATGAGCCGGAACTAAAATCCAAAACATTCCTGGTCTACCGGGCTACGGACAAGGGTCTGGTTTCGAAGATCGATCCTGAAACTGGGGCGAAGACGCGGCGGGTGTTATATAACTTACCCGACTTAGTAAAAGCGAATGTAGTTTTCTTATGCGAGGGCGAAAAGGATTGTATTAATCTCGGCAACGCCAACCTGTTCCTCGATGCCGGATTCTCTATAGCCTGCACCTGCACCTTCGATGGCGCTTGGCAGAAAAAGCATTCGCCTAAGTGGCTGGAAAGTTATAACTCACATTTCACCGGTAAACAGGTTTTCATATTCGCCGACAATGACGAACCGGGCCGGGAGTACGCCGAAACCGCCGCCGCTGGTATTGCGCCCTTTGCCTACCGGGTACGCGTTGTGTACTTCCCTGAACTACCAGAGCATGGCGACGTGACCGACTATCTCGCCCTGCATGCGGTTGCCGAGTTAGAAGAAAAAATTAAATCTGCGCCAGTCTGGAAGGGTCAGGCAAGCGACCGCGAAAACTGGCTGGTTGATGCTGTTGAGTGGTCCTCGACTGCCAGCCCGAAAGTGGACTATCGCGTCGACGGCGTGATCCAGAGTGATGCCAACGGGATCATTGCCGCAGAGCCGAAAACCGGGAAGAGTCTGTGCGCCCTCGACATATGCATCAGCCTTGCCTGCGGAGTCCCCTGGCTGGGGCGCAAAGTTCCACGGCGCGTGCGCACGGCCTATATCAGCCGCGAAGACTCACCCCTGCTCACCAAGGCTCGCATCAAGGGCTTCCTGCTTGGTAAGGGCATCTACGTGGACCCCACGGGCTGGCTGTGGTGCAACACGCGGAACAACTGGGCGACTTCAGTATCGACAACGATGAGCACCTCCATAACATGGCGCACGATCTCAAAGAGCGGGGCGTCGAGTTCGCCATCCTGGATGTTTTCAATCGCATACATAATCGCGCTGAAAACGACAACACGGAGATGGCGCAGGTGGTCCAGCGCATCAGCCAGATGGGTCAGGAAGCAGGCTGCTCTCTGGGAGTCGTGCATCACGTGTCGAAGGAAAATGGCTCCAGTGGACGCTTCTTCACGCGTATACGCGGAGCCAGCGCGATCCATGGATGGACCGAATGGAGCATCGGCCTATCGTTGGAGAACCCCAACAGCGATGGACTGAAATTAATGCGCAAGGCAGAGTTTGAGACAAAGGCCGGAGAATCCTGTGCGCCGATCTGCTTCACTGTGGAGTTCGGCGGCGGCGCTCTGCACCTTGAGATCGCAAGCTACGCTACAACAGACGCAGCACATAGCGCCCGCTCGTCGCGTTACCAGTAGGGAGCTATGATTGTCGCCGTCCAATTCGGCTCCCGTTTTAAATCCTGCACGCTCATCGGCGACGGGACGTGCAAGCGCTGCGGCGGAGAGATTATCTGGGCGCAGACCCCGAACGGGACATTTATTCCGCTGGAAGTCGAAGAGCCGGTGCCGGGAATCATGGAGCCGCAGAGCCGGTCTGGACTGATCGAATGCGTGGACACGCAAAAGTGCCGTTTTCACGGAATTTTGCTATGGCAGCTTTGTATCGGCTCTTGGCTAAATCGTCCACAACGTGGTCGTTCAAAGGACTTACTAATGCAGCTTCAGCCGGAGCATAGGCGCAATGGGGCGGCTCTGGAGCAACCTTGGGATAAAACGGCTGCAAGATGGTCGAGTAAACGACTTACTCCCTGTTGCTCACCCGGAAGCATAGGCGCAGTAGGTTGCAGAGCTAGGCGGTACGAAGTGTAGATCGCACCGGTAAACGAAAGAAGGGAGTGTAGATTGCAATGAGACAGTCAGACGTTTCGAAAGCAGAGCAATACATTCGGGAGCGCCTAGTCAGCGGGCCACAGCTTTTCCGCGACCTTCTGGAGGGGACACGAATAAGCAAATGGTCGCTGCAACGTGCGGCCCAGAATTTAAAAATCTCCCGCACCCGCGACGGCAAGAACGGGCCATGGCGTTGGGCGCTGCCACCTGAACCGGAGTACCTGCCAGCACCTGAGCCAGAGGTCGAAGCGAAGGTGATCGCTGAACCCGTAGCTGAACCCGCAGCCGCCCCGGCGCTGATCCTGTCCGAGTCGTCGAGCGGCCCTCCCGATGTCGATGCGCTCATAGCCGCTGCGCAGGAGTGCGGCCTGCAATTTCCGTTGTCGGTAACCCGCCACTCTCCGAGCGGCCAGACGCATATCAGCATCTACACGGACGCACGGACCTCCGAAGTCTTTCTGGAGCGATTCAGCCCCGATGGAAGCGAAACCCGTGTCTCGATTAAGCACTGGGACACAACGCTCCAGCGCCCGTGTCCCAGCGCCTTGATCTGGGATCGTGGAAATCTTGTGTGGCAGGAGAGCAGGGTTCCGCCAGCAGGGTTTTGGCGCGACGATCCTAACTTCCGCCGCAGACACAGCAATCCGTAGTACGGCCCGGAAACACGAAAGGAGATTCAATGCCGACCACCGGAAGAACCAAGCTTCCAGTTCTGAAGATTAAGACACTGCCGCCGCCGCCGCAGTTCGCGCCCGGTGCGCGGGTGGCGCTCAAGAACTGTCCCGGCCCTGCGGGTGTTGTTCGCGGCATGCGCTGGGGCAAGGTTCTGGTGAAGTGGCGGGACGTGAATATTCTCGGAAGACACAAGCCCGAAGCCTTGACGCTCGCAGACGAAGGAGAGATGGACCATGACCAGCAGCAAGCAGAGTAGTCAACCACGTCGGCGGAAAGCCGCAGCCAAGAAACCATCACCTCCTGCGGGGGAACCCCGGCCAAATCCATATCAACGACTGATCGCTGCGCTAGATCGCGCCAACGGGCGGTGAGTATGAGCAAGGTAATCGCCATCGACGAAAAGGAAATGCGTGCCGTCGAAGCACTTTCACACCGCGATCCGGAAGAAGCATTCCGTGAACTGCGCTTGGCCGTCACCGATCTAAATTCCGCGCTGCACGATCTGGCCGCACGCTATCCGGGGGCCGTCGCACTTGGCGGGGTTTGCACCGGAACGCCGGTCGGAGCCGTAGCGTTCGTAGATTCGGCGGCAGGCATTCAGTATTCGCCGGTTGCGCAGGAAAAGGCGAAGGCGCTGGGGCGCATCATCGCGCATCTGCCGCCAGAGTTGCTGAGCGCATTTCAGGCCGAATTTAATTCCACGCTGGAGCGCCGGGTCAGGGCGGAAGAAGCCGAGGGCGCGATCAAGGCTGCGGGTGAAGGAACCCATGACTAGCTGCCCATATCGAATTGACCCGCACGATGGTAAGTGGATCATGACCTGTGCCGGTTTACAGGAGGCCGCGCAATGAAAGTGAAGTTCTATTACGGCAAATGTGCGTATGACCGCGCTTATCGCGATAACAGCAAAAGGGTGGCCGTCGTGGCGATTCAGGAACGGAAGAACGGGTATTACATCACAATCAGCCGCAGGAACACGGGCACAGAGATTACGGCTGCGGCGATAACCGCTATCTTCACCAAGTGGAAAAACGAGATACACCTCAAGCCCCGGCCAAAGGGGATATATTTCGAAGGCGCTGACCCCGCAAACATATTCCACAGGGAAACGTCTTTTTCCATGGTCGTTCCCAAAGCACGGTGGAAGGCTGGAAAGTGTTTCTCATGGAACTTCTGCAACAACCGGAATCGTGGCTGTACAAGCCAGTGCAGGAAGCGGTAACAGACAGGCTTGATGCTCGGCGCAGGAGACAGGAGAAACAGAAGGAAGCAAAACTTCAACAGCAGTCGGTCATACAACTGATTGATACAGGCTACAAGGTATTAGCCACGAGGCTTCACCCTGACAAGGGTGGATCGCACGAGGGTATGGCGCGTCTGAACCGTGCCCGCGACATCTTGAAGGGGGCAATTTGATCCAAGCCGTCCGATCCCGTCAGACGTGCGCGAACTGGGCAAACATGGCGGCGACCGCAAGTCGGAGAAGGCGAAAAATCAACCTTCTAATAGAAGCTTGATCCAGCGCGGTACCACTACCGCCTACACCTTGGCTAAAAATTTAAATTTTCTGCGGCGCGACCTGATTTTACGGGCTGCTGAGCGTCGGGAGGATGGTTATCCCCGTCCGCTGCCTTGGGACGCGTCCTAGTCGCTCCTAGGGGGCTACGGCTGGGGTGCCTGTGGCTGGTAAGCACCGGGATTGCGTCGTGCTGCTTCGGCTTTGAGTTCGCGCAACGTCTTCGCCCGTGGCCGGTTCTGCTGCGCCTGCATGACGCCCACAGCAGGCACGGTGGCTCTCAGCGGCGCTTTCTTCGGGAGAACCTTGCCGACCCGGTACAAGCCCTGCGCTCCGAGGGTCTTGGCGAGGGGGTGCTCAGCAGCCTTTCTGGCCAGCAGCAGGGGTATGGCTTTTGCTCCAAAGAAAGGTATGGTGCCCGCTCCCAGCACCAGATCGAAGAGGCTCACATAGGCTGCTCGTTCAGCTACTGGGGCGCGGCGCACGATGGCCGACTTGGCGGCGGTAAGGTCCGCGTAATCTTTGTTCAACTGCTTCCATTTCGGATCGGCGATGGCGTCGGCGAGCTTGTCTTTGACATTGCTGTATACGCCCGCCAGTGCACCGTTGACCGGCTCGTCCAACGGATTTTGCTCCCAGCGGATGCGTTTGCCGACCATGCGCCTGAACTCCAATGCCTGCTCGGGGGACATCACCATGGGTCTTCGGCCTACGCGCTGGAGTTTGGGCTTCTTCAAACCCATCACCCCTCGCCACTCGGAACGGAGTTCGTTTCTCACGTTCCATAATCTTTCGTATAACGCTGTGTCGCCCGCTTTCTCCGCCGCGTCTATGGCGTCGTTGAGCGGCTTCCATGCCAGATTCAGGTCAACGGTCGTGCCCTTGTACTTGGGGTTCTTGGCCATCGCATCAATCTGCTCGCCGGTCGTCTTCATCTTCACGGCTGTCTTACGGGCCATGGATTCGAGATCAGCGCCCCAGATGCCTTGATCAAGTACGGCCTGCGCCGGGTTTTTGCCGAACTGAACATCTCGGCTCATAGGTCGAATAACCCGCCTGACGGCGTGGAGCGGCAGATTTTCAGTGGCATACTTGATGCCCTTCGCTCCTACCTTCGGAGCCGCCTCCAGAGCCGCAGCGCCGCCTACGGTGCCCGCTGCTCCGGCCCAGTCTCCCGCCCCGGCCTGCTCGCCAGCCTTTTCACTGATCGTTGCAGCGGCGGGGCCAACCATCGGAATCGCCGCCGCCAGCGCGTGTCCTGCTGCGAGCGCCTGATGCCTGATATCCCCTGGAGCCAGCGACAGCCAGTTCGCCTGCTTGGCTTCCCGCCACGCCTGCTTCGCCTGATCTACTTGAGGCTCAACCAGCAAGCGATATTCACGCATAGCTACCGGACCCTGAAAAGCCTGTACCTTTGCCTCTGCCGGATTCTGCGGACCTTGCCAGAGCGCACGCGCCGTTCCTGCAATCGGAGCCGCCAACTGTTCCCCGGCGCTCGACAGGAAGCGCCACGCGGCACTGCCCTTGAGCACGGTTCCCACGGGTCCGAACATCGGCTGACCCGCAGCATTCATGCCCACGATCTTTACGCCTTGCGGCAGCTTCAAGCCGGGAAAGAAGCGGGCTACTTTTTTGTCGGCGGCAGAGTCGCTGAGAAACTGCGACCGGTCTGTATCCTGCATCGCATACCCAGCCTGCGCGGCCTGCCTAACTTTGCTGTAGGACACCTGAAGCCGTCCGCCGTACTTATTCGACATGGAGTAAGTGCCTTCGCCGGTCGGAACATCAAGGCCAGTTACATCCGGCGCTGCCGCATAGGGATTACCAGCCGCATAAGGATTGCCGGTCTGCGCTGCGTAGGGATTGTCGGATGAACGCGCACCAGTGGTTATATCCGCTGCGTAGGGATTCTTAACTGGCATGGACAGCCTCCGAGCGTCTACGGCAGATCGTCCACATAACTCTGGCCGTACTTCTTCAGGTCATTGACGACGGTTTGTTTGCTGACGTTCTTCGCGCCGGGGTGCTGCTGTTTATAAATTTCCATGGCGTGAGAGAGAGTGATGGTCGCGGCTCCTGCGCCTTGTGCCCCTGCGCCCTGTGGCTGCGCTCCTGACGCGGGCGATGGCGCTGTCGTGGGCTGACCCGGCGCTGGCGCTTTGATACCGCTGGCCACCATGGCTTGGTGGTTGACTTCCAACATCAGCCTCGCCCCGTCGGTATCGATTCCGCTCAAAATCTCCACCGTCTTCGGAGCCAGCAGCGGGAAGCCCTTCAGACTGCCGAAAGTGTTCACGTAGTTCTGCGCCTCACCCACCATGCGGCCAGCCATCAGGTCGGTCATGGTGCCGACGCTTTCCCCAAACGCGTCGGGAGCCATGTTGTGATCGAACTGCTCTCGCCACGACTGGATTTCTTGGTCGGTGGCTCCGCTGTTTTTGAAGACCTGACTCATCTCGCCGCTCACCGCATTGGCGGCGGAATCGACTGCGGCCACCCCGCCGTAACCGGTGCGCACCCGTGCTGCGTTGCGCAGACGGTTGGCGTCAGGGAATTCGGTGTTGTCCAAGGCGCTGTAAGCGTTCACCAGTTTGTCGAGGTGGTTCGTGGCGAGGCTCAGCGACTGCATGTTCTTGGCGTCCAGACCGCCAGCGGTAAAGCTCTTGCGAGCCTGCTCGACAGCGTTCCACTTAGTCATGTCATAGGCTGGATTGACTCTCGCCACTAACTCAAAAAACTTCGTCTTCTGACCGCCTCTGGCGGCAGTTACCTGCGCCGGGTTCATGCGATATTCAGCCGTGGCTCGCACATCGCGACCGATGCCCAGCCGGTCTGCCTCGGCCAGCGCTGCCTGCGCGTCGGCGGGATTATCCGGCGCTACCATCACCGGGTCGCTGGGCGGAGTCAGTCCCACGGACTGAAGACGGGTCGCGGCGGCGGGAGTGACCGGGGTGACCGTCATGGGTGTACGCAGCGGCGCTGCTGCCGCGCTCCCAGCGCCTGCCGCCGGTCCTGCTGCTGGAGCACCCGCTGTGGACGGACGCGCTGGCGCAAGCGGGGCTTCGATATCTGGCGGAGTCTGATAGTTTGCCGCCCAGTCCTGCGGCGTCGCCAAGTCGCCACCGGGCGCGGTTGTCTCGGGCGGCATGAGTCCGGCTGGCATCTGCTGGCCGGGGCCAAAGGTCGGCACCCTGATCGCTCTCGAATTGCCTGCCGCATCCACGGTAGTGACGGTTTCCGTGCCGTGCGCTCCCAGCGCCATCCATCTCCGCCGCTCGGCCTCGATCTGCGCCGGGTTCGGATTCTGACCGTACTTGGCGGTCACAGTCTT
>Ga0210386_10004871_pt1 | contig 11009 bp, 9 predicted proteins | sample IncBWH32OmetaG_FD_160091 | JGI IMG/M metagenome (GOLD analysis project Ga0210386, IMG submission 160091) | Forest soil microbial communities from Barre Woods Harvard Forest LTER site, Petersham, Massachusetts, United States - Inc-BW-H-32-O ... | reverse complement strand
TATATGCGCGCGCTGAAGGCCGCGGGCTTTGCGGTCGAGGACATCGATTTCGTGATGTGCACGCATTTGCATGTCGATCACGTCGGCTGGAATACGAGGCTCGAAGGCGGCCGCTGGGTTCCGACCTTTCCCAAGGCGCGCTACGTTTTCGGCAAAGCCGAATATGACTACTGGGCCGAGCAGCACGCCAAGGCCGAGGTGCCGCCGTTCGGCGACAGCGTCTTGCCGGTGGTCGAAGCCAGGCGGGCGGACATCGTGCGCGACGATTTTGCGATCGGCGATCATTTGCGCATTCTGCCGACGCCGGGACATACGCCCGGCCATCTTGCCTTCGCGGCCGGCCGGGGCAAGGACGACGCGGTATTTTGCGGCGACATCATGCATTCGCCGCTACAGACCCGCTATCCCGAATTGTCGTTTAAATTCGATGTCGATCCGGCGCTCGCGGCCAAGACCCGGCGCGATTTCATGGAGCGCTATTGTGACACCGACACGCTCTGTTGCACGGCGCATTTTCCGTCGCCCTCGACAGGAAGAATCCGCCGCCGGGGCAACGGATTTTCCTGCGAGGCGGCAAGCTAAAAGCGAGGGCGCGAGGTGCAGAAAAGACCCTCACCTTACTGGGTCAGTTCTTGATCTGAACTCGTTATTCTGGTGAGATTTCGCCATTTGACGAGCGTGCGCCACCGCGGATTTGATGCTTTAGCGAAGCCGAGCAGAGCGTCTTCTCCTTCACGGATGAAGTGATGGATCTCATCGAAGCGACAGATGCGACCTATGCCGCGGTGAAGAAGAATTTCTCCGACCGCGCCATCACCGAGATGCTCCACGTGATCGGCACTTACATGCTCGTCGTGCGTGTGCTTCGGACGGGACGAGTTCCACTGGACGATGAACCCGCAGCGTCCCCACAGTAAATCACGCGAACGCCAGAGCCGATCACGTTTTGAAGTGCAATTGAAAAGGAGAAAAAGATGTCGGACAAAATAACGTTTGGTACCTTCGGTCGATACACCGAAATTCCAGTCGATCAAATGACCCCCGAACAGAAAAAGGGGTATGAATATGTGGTCAAAGAACGTGGCGAAGCGCCGGGACCATACAAGATCATCCTTCAGAATCCAAACTTGCTGCAGGTTTTGGTTCCTGTCGGCAGGTACTTTCAACAAAGCCACTCTTCTCTGTCGGACGCGGAACGCGAAATTGTAGTGAATTTGATCAATGCCAAATGGCACGCGGCCTATTCGAATTATGAACACGAGATGATCGGGGAAAGAGCGGGCCTGCCGCCTGAGAAAGTGCAAGCACTGATCGCAGGCCTGCACACATCTTTTGACGATCCGCGGCAGCAGGTTGTCTATGACATGACCTGTACATTGATAGCCTCGCGTATCGTACCGCAAGGACTTTATGAGCGCGCCATAAAGTTATTGGGTGATGCTGGTCTTACGGATCTCACTGTACTCATTGGGTACTTTACCTCCATATCCATGACACTCGCAGCGTATGACGTTCCATCGAACGCCATTGGATTGAAGCGGTAACCCCGGCGCCGATGGTGGTGCTATAGCTGCACAACCAAAACGAATTGCAGGGCTATCGCAGTTCGTAATGACCGAATGTCCGCAGAGCCACCGAGTGTAGTCGCCGCAAATTGGGCAAAAATAAAAAGGAGAAATGCAATGACAATGAATGTTAGACGCATCGTGACCGGTCACAATGCCGCTGGAAAAGCGGTGATTAAGACCGATGAACTGATCGCAGCAGTTCCGCGGATAGGAGCAGGCATCTCGGGCGCGGAGATCTGGTCGACTGATCAAATGCCGATCGACAACTCAGCGGCGGCTGACGCCGCCCAACGAGCCGGTTTCGTTAAGCACGCCAATTACGTGGGCGACGGTGCCGGCACGACGTTCCGAATCAACGAGTGGGCCCCCGGCCACGCGAGATTCACCCACCGCACCGAGACCCTGGACTACGCGATCGTGCTGTCAGGTGAGATTGACTGCGAACTGGAAAACGGTGAGGCCGTGCATCTGAAGTCCGGCGACGTCATGATCCAGCGCGGCACGATTCACACCTGGGTCAACAAAGGCTCGGTTCCGGCGGTCACCGCTTTCATCTTGATCGACGCCAAGCCCGTCGAGGTTAACGGTACGGAAATGCGCACTGTTTTCCCGACCCTGCCAAAAGGAAGCAGTCAATAAAACGCGAAAGCATTTACATCCTGCATGTCTATAGCACTCACGGCTTATGACGCTCGTCTGACACTGTTGGACTGGCGCGGTAGGCAACATCACAACCATTTTTCAGGTGTCCCGCACGCGTGCTGGGCGCCTCACATATGGAGTACATCATGTCACCGAGTCCTGTGCCTCAAGTCAGTCTGACAACCGTCGCAACGTTTCCCAAAAACTACTTTCTGGAGAACCTCGCCGTACGTGCAGACAATTCCGTTCTCGTCACCGCATTGAACCACAAAGAGCTGTGGTACGTTCCATCTTCTCCCGATGGCGCCGAGGTTACGCCACGGCTGCTCTTCACCTTCCCTCATCTGGCCATGGGGATCGTCGAGGCCGAGCGGGATATCTTCTATATCGCAACGTCCGAGATATACAGCTGGAGTGCATCGCACCTCTACCGTCTTGATTTGAATGGATGGACTCCCAGCAAGCCGGTTAACCCCGAAGTGATTCTGCATTTCCCGGAACCAGTTCGCGGCCTCAATGGTAGCTGTGTAGTTGCATCGAGAGTCATTTTGATCGCAGACTGTTTTGCAAGCTTGATCTGGCGTGTGGATCTCAACACGCGCGATGGCAAGCCGAAAGCCCGCGTATGGCTCAGGCATGACAGCATGGGTTACTACCCAGGCCAAATGAAGCCTGAGCAGCCGGGTGTCAATGGTGTGCAGTATTCACCGAAGCGCGGCTATCTCTATTACACCAATACTGCGAAACAGCTCTTCCTGCGAGTCAAGGTTGAACCCGAGACCTACAATCCGGTCGGGGAGCCGGAAGTTGTCGGCGGCGGAAGGATGTTCGATGACTTCTGGATTGATCAAGACGCCGGCTCTGCCTATCTGACGACGCACCGACAGAATACGATCGATCGTCTGTCGCTCGAACCCTCAGAAAATAGCGAGAAGAGGATCAGCATCGCCGGCGACCCCTTCACTCCCGAACTCATCGGCCCCTCAGCCGGTCACTGGGCAAGACGGCCTGGCGAATATGGGAAAATCGCGTTCTTCACTACCGACGGAGGTACAGCATCGCCGCCGGAGATTGGACCTCAAACAGCGAAGCTCATGAAGATCGAGTTGTTGGCGTAGGCACCGCTTCATAATGCCGCGGTAACTCTGATTATCGCCACAATCGGCGCTCGGCTCACCGTTACGACCTGGCCGCTTGAACTATGGCTTCGATATTTCTTTTCTGAGTTGAAATAGAACGGTAGAAGTGTGCCCGCTGGTTCATCCCGAGTCCTCGACACAACTTCTGTGACTATCCGCCGTCATCGATCAGCCATTCTTAACCGAGAATCAGTGTCAAAGCTGGCCTCAAATTCATGACCAAGTCCATCTTGAACCGATTGTATTTCGACGACCTACAGCCACTTCGTGAGCGAGGTCTGGCAGTCCTCGATGAAACGACCAGCCATCACGGTGCATGAAGTTCAACAGGGCGCGTATGACAGAGTAAAGCTTTCGCCGGATTACCTGGCGAACAACTGAGTGAGGCTGGTTAGCTTCAGCAGTTCGCTCACGCGGGGCGACAGGTTGACGAGTCCGAGCTTAACCAGCCCCTTGTTGATGGCGGATACCTTCAGGCCAACCAACGCACCCAGGCCGGAGCTGTCTACGAATTGCAGATCGCTACAGTCAATCACGATGCGACGTCGGCCGGCCTCGATGAGCGGCTTGACCAGTTCTCTGATTTCCTTCGCGCTTTCGCTCATCAGCCTGCCGTGGCATTTGATGGTTGTGACCGGTAATCCGTATGCGCCTAACGATTGCTCAATATCAAAATGGATCAAGGGCTCTGCCGTCATTAGGTTTGGATCTCCGAATCTTCGAAGGTGGAAAAGCACCCGCTGACGGATAGAATCTGCGAGTGCTCGTGACTAGTGAGCCCTCCCCCTTGAAGGTCCACTGCACGTTGAGCAGAACCGTACGCCGCGAAGGCAGGACTGACATCCCCCATCGGTTCGCGGCGATTACTCTTCGGTAATCGTTACCGTGGCCCGACGGCGGGCCCCCACGCTGGCCAAAAGATAGCCTTCTGCTGAGAATTTCTCCGGACTATGCTGTGGCCCATGGTTTTGCTCGACGTCATGATGCGCAAGCCCAACTACCAATTCAGGTGCCCACGATGCGGCCATGCCATCACAGTTCTTTGGGCAGAGCCGCCCGAGAGAGAGAGACCTGGGTACACCCTTTGCCTTGGAGTGTTCCAAGGCGGCCGGAGGCTGCGGCGCAGCAGTTACGCTCCCGGGTTCGTGCGGATGCCCGATCCGTTGATCCAGCTCAATAGAAGGATGTGTAGAGGCTAAAGAACGTAGGCGCGCAGCAGCCACCAAACAAGAAATACCGTGATGCTCCACACCGCGATATTGGCAATCCATTCGCCCGCCGTCTTCGGCCTGCTTAAGTCAAACATGCGTGGGTTCCTCCGACTGAGGGAGGTGATGCAAGACTGGACGCCATGGTTGCCCACGCGACCCGCAAAGAAAAAGGGCGCCTCTGTAGCGCCCAAGTCTTTAATTGCAAGGAAGCGATATTGGTATCCGAGACGCACCGCCGCGTCCGAAAGTTTCATCTCGGCCGGAAGCCGATCACGTTTGACGGTCCTGGCGTCGCCGGCGTTGTCGACGTCTGCGCAATCAATGCATCCCGATTGGTAACTGAAATCATTCGTGTTCATAATCCATTTTCCTTCTGGCACGTGGCCATCTGTTTACTCGTTTGCAAACATTCCCACGTGAATGCTGAGGCTTGCGGGAGTTGTTCTCGGAGAGCTTTTTGGAATAGCTCCCGCGGCTGTTTCTCAGGCCCGTTTTCCGCCCGGAAATCGCAGTAGTTTCGGGATGCTGGTTGGGTCTACAAGTGTCTTGCAGCGCGCATCCGTAAGATGGGGCGCCGAATTACTTGCGATGCGAATCCGCACAAGAGCATGAGTTGTTTCCTCGACATGCGCAAGACCGCCAGAGCGAATAGAGGCCCGCGTGTGTGTGTCGGCTGGCCGACAGAAATGAGTAGAATGATCTGCTAATTTGTTGGGCACCTCCGAATTCACGATCATGAAATGCAACCGATGGCCTCAGCTGCTCGTCTTCTCTGCATTGGTCCTGATCCTGTACTGCTCAAGACACGCAAATGGGTTCTCGAGACTCGCTTCCAGGTGGAAATTGCCTTTACAGTCTCCGGAGTGCAAGAAGTTGTCTCGAAGCAGCGGTTTGATGAGGTCGTCTTGTGTCACTCGCTGCGTCACCGTGAACGATTGGCCATAAGTGAACTGGTCAAGCTCAACAACCGGAGCGCGACAATTCTTCAGTTAGGCTTTGCGACAAGCGACCGGTCATTCAGGAATCAGAATGTAGTGGAAGAAATCCCGAGTGCTCTTCTTGAAAAAATTTCTGGGCTAATCGGCCGACTAGGGAGGCTTTTTTCACCATGACTTCTCCCACGATGGGTCCGACCGATATTCGATATTGCAAGGCGTGCCGTTACCCACTCGTTCGCCGCGAGCGACAAGGCGTTTTTCATCGCCATTTCCTATCGCTTTTTGGCTTTTACCCTTGGAGGTGCCCAAGCTGCAGCCTGAGGTATTACCTCCGTCAACGGACTGCCGGGCGTTCCGAGAAGCCGCCGGCATAAAGAAAAGGGGCGCTCCGGACACAGCGCTCTGAATCGTTTTCTCGTTTCAAGAGCACTAACCAGAGAGATACAAAATCACTCGCTGCGGGATGCACTTAGCTGTCAGACTCATTTTCGTCGAGAGTTCCTCCGGCTCCGCAGGAAGATACCTTGGCGCCCGTTATTGGACGCCGTTTTCATTTCAGCCGCGAGCTTGCGAATCAGAAATTCACAACGTAAGTAGAGGCACTTTTCGAAGGAGTGCGAACGCCGGTCAATCCTCCCACCGAAGAGGACTTGTTCATGGATTAAGCGGGATTTCTTTCATGCCGGCTTTGTCATCATCGATCTCCCACTTGAATGCGAGGACGGCGCTTTGGGGATGTTCCATTCTGAGAATTCAGATCTCCACCCCTAAACACAGCAGCCAATGTCAGACAGCAGCCAATGTCCTCAGAGCGCCTTGAGAAGCCGGATCGGTGAGGGCAGAATAAAGGACCACATCGATCTCGGGGAGCCGAGGAAAACCGTGGCGTGACCCAATATTCCCATGCGTTCAGCAATACACTTGCCTATAATGTTGTGCTTCTCGCGGTGGGCGGCGGACTATCCCTATGGTTACCCGGCGAGCACTGGACAGGTGAGGCACCCCAACCCTCGATCGAAATCGCGATTTAGTTCAATATTGAACGTCGTCGGCAGGGCTTCGGTAGCGCCCAAATCTTGATTTCATGGGAAGCGGAATTGGTTACGAGACACACCGCCGAGCGCCGCGTCCGAAAGTTTCACACCAACCGAAGAAGCGCGTTGTGTTTTTTCCGTGCCCTTCGTGCCAAAGCGAAAGGGCGACTTCCCTTGCGGGACATCGCCCTCTCTTCCGAATTTGTCGAAGATCTGGTTCGGCCGCCAGATCACAACATTGTTCTCCCGGAACCCGTTCCGGCCCACGAACTCACGTCCGCGTTTCCTTCACTCTTCCGTGATCACATCCGCTGTGAGAGGTTCCTCGGATCCCTTCAGGAGCACCGTTTCCGATTTTCCCGATGGCCCTAGTCACTCTCTTCTTCAGGAAGATTGCTCTTCCGTTGAAGTGAATAGTAGCCGATGAGCGCCCTGGAATTCCGGGTACGCAACGATTTTTCAGTGTGGAAATGCCTATATCTATTGTGGAAATGGGGGTCCAGCGTCGCTGAAGGTATGAATCCAAGCAATGACAGATTCCTGAGAAGAGATAGGCTTGTGTTATGTGCGGTCGCTATCAAAGACGAAGTGATAAGCAAAAGATCGCCGAGGCCTTTCAGCTTGGCAACGTTGACGGATTGTCGCTTGAACTCGGGCCGGATTACAATGCCGCCCAGCAGTCCATGTAATCCCAAAGCTCATCCGGCTCGGCACGTTAGCTCCTAGCCGCATGTCCTCCCATACGAAGGCCATTCTTCCGCGGTTACACGAAAGACAAATCTGTCATCTTTAGACAGTCTCAGGGGACGATAGAGTAGTTTTGAGGAGTCGCGTATGACCTATTGTCGATCCACCCTGCTCGCCAGTCTTTGCTTGGCATTCTGCCCGGCTCTCGCGCAGTTGTCACAGGTAGCGCCTTCCAATCCGCAACTCGCGAGCCCGCAAATCGAGCAGGAGGTTGATGCACTGCTAAAGCAGATGACACTCGACGAGAAAATAGGCCAATTAGTTCAGTACAGTGCCACCGAAGCGCACCCCGCACCTACTCCCGGCAACACAACTGCCGCCCTCAACGTGAACCCTCCCGGCCCTGGGGGAGTCGATAGCTACGCCCTCGCGCAAAAGGGGAAACTCGGCTCCATGCTCAACACGGTCGGACAGGGCCTCACCAACCACTTCCAGCACGCCGCGGTGGACGACACGCGCCTGCATATTCCGTTGCTCTTCGGTGCCGATGTCATCCACGGCTTCCGCACCATCTTCCCCGTTCCGCTTGCCACTGCATCCAGCTGGGACCCCGCCTTGATCACCGACCTCGCGCACATGGCCGCCACTGAGGCCCGCACCGCCGGCGTCAATTGGATCTATTCACCCATGGTCGACATTGCTCGCGATGCTCGATGGGGTCGGTGCACCGAGGGCGCGGGCGAAGACCCCTACCTGGGCTCCGCCATCGCTCGTGCCTATATCCGCGGCTACCAGGGTGACAGCCTCTCCAGGCCAGATTCCGTCGCCGCTTCTGTCAAGCATTTCGCCGCCTACGGTGCAGCTGAGGCCGGCCGGGACTACAACACCACGGACATGAGCGAACTGCAGCTACGCCAGATTTATCTACCGCCCTATCACGCTGCGGTTGAGGCCGGGGCGGCCACCGTCATGTCCTCCTTCAACTCTCTCAATGGCGTGCCTGCGACCGCCAACCCGTTCCTACTCCAAACGGTTCTGCGCGACGAATGGGGCTTCAACGGCCTCGTTGTCTCCGACTACACCGCTGTCATGGAACTTACTCATCACGGCATCGCACTCGATGCCGCCGTGGCCAGCGAAAAGGCGCTTATCGCCGGCGTGGACATTGACATGATGTCGCACTATTACGATGCCGCGCTGCCGGCGCTGGTCAAGTCCGGCCGCGTGCCCATCCCCATGGTGGATGAAGCGGTGCGCCGCGTCCTGCGGGTCAAGTTCGCTCTCGGCCTCTTCGATCATCCGTTCACCCAAGGTCCAGAGGTAACCGGAGCAGTCGCCGAGCATCGCTCACTCGTTCGCCGAGCGGCGGAGGAGTCTTTCGTCCTGCTGCAGAACAATCCCGCGCCCCAACAGACCCTCCTGCCCTTGGCCGAGACCACAAAGAGGATCAGCCTCATCGGCCCGCTGGCCGACGATGCAAACGATATGGTCGGCGCCTGGTCGGGTGCCAACAATTTCGGCGATGTGCGTACCTTGCGCGGCACCATGGCGGAACGAGCGCAGCAGAGCGGAGCCGTCCTCACCTATGCGAAGGGAACCGAGATCTCCGGCACTTCGGACTCCGGGTTCGCCGCGGCGATCGCTGCTGCCCAGAACTCCGATATCGCCATCCTGGCCCTTGGTGAGTCGAGCGAGATGAGCGGCGAAGCTGCGTCACGCGCTCACCTTGACCTGCCTGGGAACCAGCAGCAGTTGCTGGAGGCTGTCGTCGCAACCGGCAAGCCTGTTGTCCTGCTCATTTTCTCGGGCCGACCGCTGGTGCTGGATTGGGCCGCTCAGCATGTGTCTGCCATCATGGAGGTCTGGTTCCCCGGCGTTGAAACCGGTCCGGCCATCGTCGACACCCTATTCGGCGATGTCGCTCCAAGCGGTAAGCTCACCATGAGTTTCCCACGTGCTGTGGGGCAGGAGCCGCTTTACTACAACCAGCTTCCTACGGGTCGCCCGATCCAGCACGCCGACCCGGCTCACCCCGGCTACGTTGAAATGAAGTACGTCTCACGCTATCTGGACGTACCCAATGATGCGCTCTTTCCCTTCGGCTACGGTCTTACCTATTCAACGTTTGCGTATTCCGATGTTTCGCTTTCTACAGAATCCATAAGTTCCGCTTCGCTCATGCGCGACAAGAAGACCCAGCCCGTCGTCGTAACCGCCACGGTCAGCAATACTGGCAAACGCCGCGCCACCGAAATCGTCCAGTGCTACGTCAATATCCGAGGCGCCAGCACCGAGCAGCCAGTACGCAATCTCAAGGGCTTTACCCGCGTCACGCTCGACCCAGGCCAGTCCCAGACCGTTCACTTTCCACTTGGCTTTGGCGAACTTTCTTTCTTCAACGTCAAGGCTCAGCAGGTAGTCGAGCCGGCTGACTATACCGTTTATATCGGAGGCAGTTCGACCGCCAGCAACGCCGCCCATTTCACGACCACGCCTTAGCTGCGGCAACCCGAGTCTGCCCAGCAGCTTGAACTCGACCGTAAGAGGGAAGCGAAGAAGAACACTCCCACTGCGTTACCGAGTTTGCCTCGGGTTCTCGCCTTGAGCGGGGCAACGCTAACCGTGATTGGGTCGGCTTTAGCTATGCCTTGGAGGTCGTACACCGACACGACGATCTTTGCCGTCCTGGAAGACGACGGATGCGCCACAGGGCAGCCTGACGCTCTGGCACTACCTGAAAAGACAAAGGCCGCAGAGACTTACTGCCATCGGGCAAGATTAAGATCAATTGCAATCGCCCTTTCCGGCGTGTCGACCGAAGAACGTTGAGAGATATGCCTTCAAACGGATGGCGAGCGCGGATAACTGTGACTCTCTCGGGAAGGTGCTGATGATGGGTAGTGTGTGTAGCGGCTTCCTTCGACAATATCAGTCACGCATGGATGCTCGACCATATTTCCACCGATAAAGAGGTGCTGAGAAAGTGGTTGAAGGCGGGCTTCATGGAAAATCGAACACTGTTTCCTACGGAGGAAGGTACACCGCAGGGCGGAATGATTTCGCCCACGGCGGCGAACCTGACACTGGATGGGTTGGAACGGCTTCTCAAGGAGACCTTTCGTAAGAAGGTAATCCCAGGGAAGGTGCACAGCCCGAAGGTGAACTTCGTACGGTATGCCGATGACTTCATCATCACTGGAAACTCAAAGGAGTTGCTGGAGATCGAAGTCAAGCCTCTTGTAGAGCAGTTCATGCTCGAACGGGGCTTGCAGCTCTCACCCGAGAAAACCTGCATCACGCATATCGACCAAGGGTTCGACTTCCTGGGGCAGAAACTTGTGCAAATATAACGGCAATCTCCTGCTGATTACACCCTCCAAAAAGAACATGCATGCTTTTCTGGAAAAGGTACGTGATGTGATTCATCAGAATCGCACTGCGAAGCAGGAGAACTTGATAAGGGCGCTCAATCCGATGATCCGGGGTTGGGCAAACTATCACCGTCATATCGTGGCGTCCTCGGCGTATCGGAAAGCAGGGATGTGCCTCTGGAACTCGCTCTGGCTATGGGCGAAGCGCCGTCATCCGAAGAAGTCCGCTACCTGGATCGCAGATCGATACTGGTACAGGCTCGGCAGACGTAAGTGGTGCTTCGCTGTACTCGCTGACTCTAACGCGCAACGTTCGCGTACGGTGATGTCGAGGCTGGTTGATCCCACCAAGACTCCCATCGCACGACACGTTAAAGTGAAATCGGACGCTAACCCGTTCGACCCACACTGGCGCGGAT
>Ga0210386_10004870_pt1 | contig 11011 bp, 6 predicted proteins | sample IncBWH32OmetaG_FD_160091 | JGI IMG/M metagenome (GOLD analysis project Ga0210386, IMG submission 160091) | Forest soil microbial communities from Barre Woods Harvard Forest LTER site, Petersham, Massachusetts, United States - Inc-BW-H-32-O ... | reverse complement strand
CGGCTCCGTGGATTTCGTCAACGTGAGGGGAAAGCACCAGTTATCGTTCGGATACATGCAGGTCGCAATTGATGAGAACGGCGGCCGCATCGCTCCCACGACGTTCACCTTCAACAATCTGTTTACGGCCGGTCCCGATCCGACGAATCCGACGTTGACGGCGGCAACCGGCAATACCATCGCATCGATGCTGGTGGGCGTGCCTGCTTTTCCGGGCAACGGCGTAGGTGCCTATGGAACCGGTGTGAATGTCTTTAACGTTTCCCGTACCTGGCTTTATGGGACTTATTTGCAGGACGACTGGAAAGTGACCCAAAAGCTCACTTTAAATATCGGTCTGCGTTGGGAAGTGCAGAAACCGATAACGGATCGATACAATCGGTTGGCAACGTTTAAGTACAACGCCATCAATCCCATTAGCTCGGCGGTTGGCCAGAATTACACGGGTGAGGTCGTGTTCGCCAATTCGAGTAACCGGGGCCAATACGATACGAATTTCAAGCATTTCGCGCCGCGACTCGGTTTTGCGTATCAACTCATGCCTAAGCTGGTGATGCGGGGAGGCTTTGGCGTCTTTTTCCCGAACCAGTTCCTGAATAGCCCAAATATTATCGGGTACAGCTCCTTCACCCCTTACATCGCTTCGACGAATGGCGGAATATCGCCCTGTGCGGGGTGTACGCTGAGTAACGCATATCCCAATGGCCCGGTCCCGATCGTGGGGAACTCGCTAGCTGGTCTGACCAATGTCGGCTTCAGCACCAGCGCCGTGGACCGAGGCCGCAAGACTTACTACGGCGAACAATGGATGTATGGCGTTCAGTACGCGCCCACTCCAAACGATGTGCTCGACATTACGTATGTGGGCAATCACACTGTGCACACCATCGCGGGTGGCTTGAATCTCAATCAGATTGATCCGAAATACTTCTCGATGGGCAATGCATTACTCACTCAGGTTCCGAACCCTTTCCAGGGCCACATCACTTCCAGCGGTTGCAGCCTCGATCAACCCACAGTGGCACAAGGCCAACTTCTCAGGCCGCATCCCGAATTCTGCGATATTAATGAGACTCAGGATCCGGCGGGCGGATCGCACTATAACGCACTGGACGTGAAATACACCCACCGAGTATCCGAGGGTCTAACGTTGCTGGCGTCCTACACGTTCTCAAAATTTATCGACAATGTTAGCGGGCCTGAAAGCTGGGCCAATGCTTCTGCAGAGAACATTCGCAACGTTTACAACCTGGCTGCTGAGAAATCAGTCGATCCGACGGACACTCCCAACAGCCTGGTTCTGAGCTATGTGTACGAACTTCCGGTCGGAAAGGGTAAGAAGTTCGGTTCCGATATGAACGGAGTAGCAAATCAGATCCTCGGCGGTTGGCAGACCTCTGGGATCTTTACCTTCAAGCAGGGCTTTCCGTTGTCAATTAGTAGCTCTGGGAATGGACTCGACTATTTCGGCGCGGGCCAACATGTGGATATCGTTGGGAATTATCACATTGGGCATCCCACCCGTTTGGAGTGGTTCAACACTTCGGCCTTCGCGGTGGCGGCGCCATGGACCCTCGGCGATGCGCCACGATACTTCTCCGATCTGCGCGCGCCTCACTATAACAACTGGGATCTCGGTATTCAGAAGTTCTTTCCAATTGAAGAACGATACCGGCTTCAGTTCCGCCTGGATATGTTCAATGCCTTCAACCACACCAACTTCTACAGCCCGAACACCTTCATGGGGCCCGGATTCGGAACCATCAATGAAACTTGGACACCCAGGCTCATGCAGGCGGCGTTGAGATTCTATTGGTGATGTGTGCGGAAACCCGGGATCCTCGTCGCGGTTTTATGTCTTATAGTCTGTGTATTCGCAGGCGCTGCATACTCGCAACAGCCATTGGATTTCGAAACCCTCCTGGCTTCGGCGCAACAAGCCCAGGCCAGGAGTGACTTCCAAGCTGCCTCAGAGTTCTATCGACAAGCTGCAGGTATCCATCCAGAAATCGCCGAACTACAGGCGAATTTCGGATTGATGTCCTACCAGATCGGCAAGGATGAGCAAGCGATCGAGGCCTTCCACCAAGCAATTCGATTGAAACCTGAATTGTTCGTTCCGAACCTCTTTCTTGGCCGCGAGTATGTGAAGCTGAAACGTTTCAGTGAGGCGGTTCCCTACCTCAAGAGAGCTTCGCTTTCCAAACCAGATGACATTCACGCGCAGCTGAGCCTTGCCCACGCGTACGCCGGTGTTGGGAACACGCGTCTTGCCATTGCTGCCTATTTACGGGCGGCGCAGGCTGATCCACGTGATGCGGATATCTGGTACCACCTCGGCGTGAGTTATCTGGAACAGGTTGAGGCTGACGCTCGCGTTTTGCTGGCACGGCACAAGGATTCGCCGTATTTCCAAGTCTTGGTGGCGGATAATTTTTCCGAACAGCATGCGTTCATTCAAGCCGCCCAAGCATACGACAAGGCTTTGGCGTCTCCACAATTTCCTCCAGGAACGCACGCAAGTTACGGTTTCGTGTTGTTAAATCGGCATGATCTCCCGGGCGCGGAACGAGAGTTCGATGCTGAGCTTAGGTCCTCGCCGGGGTCCCTCTTGGCGAAGCTGGGCTTGGCGCGGCTTCATCTTGAGCAAGGCGCGACCGAGCAGGCTGCGAAGGAAATCGAGGCGATCTGGACATCCGACACCGGCTTTCTTCGAACGAACGCAAAATTGTTCAACGCTGAATTGCCTCAACCGAAGCGTGCAGAGTTGCAACGCATTTTGGAAGAACACCAGGAGAAGCGAGACGCTCCAACCCAGTTGCTAGCGTTGTTTCGACTTGGTGCAGACGACGGAAGCTTCCCTTTGACGGCTACAGCGTTCAATGATGAGAGTTCCACGTCTCCAACCGTGGCCCGAGTAGGGAAGCCGGCAGAATTGTTTGCCATATGCGCCAAAGGAAAGTACCGGGAATGTAGCGATCTACTGTCTTCACGTCTTCAGAAACTCTCTGCTAGTGACCTCCGCACACTGGCCTTCTGTGCGTATTCAACTGGGGTCTACCGGCACGCCTTTGATGCAGCCGCGAAGATGGCACTGACTCCTGCGAGAGAAGCCGAAGGACTGTACTGGGAAACAAAATCAGCACAAAGACTCGCGACAGAGGCTCTGGCACACGCCAGCAATATGGATTCGGGCTCCACGAAGTTGCATGTTCTGTTGGGAGATCTTTACCGTCAACGAAAATCCTTCGCAGATGCCTCACGGGAATACCGCAAGGCACTGGAGCTTCAGCCTGAGGACAGCGGCGCGATATTCGGTTTGTCTTTGGCACTGCTTGGAGATGACCAAGTGGACGAAGCTCTTCGTCTAGCGCAAGGTGCTTTGAAGAACAGCCCTGATGATCCAGAGCTCAACGCTGTGATGGGTGAAATCCTTTGTGCTCGCAATGATTTTGCCGGAGCTGAGCCATACCTTAATAAGAGTCTCAACACCAAGCCTGAGTACGTTCCGCATGTGCATGCATTGCTCGGCAAAGTTTATGCGCAGACCGGTCGTACAGAACAGGCAATTGTGGAATTAAAGCTCGCGCTAGCCGATGACAATGACGGAGCGGTTCATTATCAGATTGCCCGGCTCTATTTGAAAATCGGGAATCGCGATTCGGCGAAACAAGCCTTTGACGTGTCGAAACGACTGCAAAGCCAAGAGTTGAATAGAGCGACGGTTGCGATGCAAGAAGGCCAAGACAACAGCGAGTCTCAGTAGCCGATCAGGCCTTCGCGCTTCCGGAATTTCGGCACCTAGCGATTTTCTCCACCAATTGTTGAAAGGACAATCAGTACAACGAACAAAAATGATCGTCCAACGCCGTCTCCTTACCCTGTTCTCTCTCATTGCTGTTTCTACCGCTTCGACTGCAAGTGAATCTCAATTCGCTATCAGGGGATCTCATACCGATTCCTACGGTGTCACCCTCCAAACAGTGGGCGGAGCCATGCGGATTGAGGCGTGTGGGGATCGCGTCGTGCACATTGTGGCCAGCCGCACTTCGGACATCCCTACCCCCAATGTTCCAATCGTTACGCAACCGTGCCGTGCAAAAACTGTTCAGGTTGACGTTGGGAAGACGAGAGCGACGGTTTCGACCCCCGCAATCACAGTAACAGTCGACTCGGCCAGTGGCGCGGTGAGTTTCTTCTCTAAAGACGGGAAGACTCTATTGGCGGAAACCAAGCTGGGCGGCAAATCCTTCGATGTCCCGTCTGTATTCGAAACAAAGAATTGGCAGGTACAACAGAGCTTCCTTTCGCCCTCCGACGAGGCCTTGTATGGCCTGGGTCAGCATCAAGAAGGTATTTTCAATCTCCGTGGAGTTCCAATTCGCCTCTCTCAGGCGAACACGACCATCTCGATTCCATTTTTGCTGTCAAGTAAGGGCTATGGTGTCCTTTGGAACAATGCCTCTCTTACCGATTTCAACCCTGCTGATCAGTCGATTGCGATCGATCCAAGCACCGGGAAAGGAAAGTTTACGACTGGATCGAAGGGAATGTACGGCTTCGTGCTCACCAGCGACAACAGAAATCAGCTCGCGCTGGAAGTAAACGAGCAGCACGTGATCGATTTGCAGAACATCTGGACTCCTACGTCGGCATCTGGTGTTGTGGAGCTCGAGGGCAACAAGGAGTACGACATCTCGGCGCGGGGTGGGCCTGGAGGCGTGCAATTGGCAGCCCGGCCTCCAGCGGACACTACAACTTTTCGTTCTGAGGTGGGGCAAGCGATTGACTACTACTTCTTCTACGGTCCTGATCTAAATCGTGTCATTGCCGATTACCGCCAACTCACCGGCGAAGCACCGCTGTTTCCCAAGTGGGCCTACGGATATTGGCAATGCCGTGAGCGGTATCACAGTCAGCAAGAGATTCTCGACACGGCTGCCGAATTCCGTAAGCGACAAATTCCGGTGGATGTGTTGGTCCAAGACTGGCAGTACTGGGGAAAGTACGGCTGGAATGCAATGAAGTTCGACGAGGGCTATTATCCGCAGCCTAAGCAGATGCTGGACCAACTTCATAGCAATGACCTGCACATGATGATTTCTGTCTGGTCGAAGTTTGGCGAAGATACAGACGTTTACCAGAGAATGTCCGCTCAATCGCTACTGATTCCGGGAACTCCCTGGACAGATTTCTTCAATCCGAAGGCTCAAGCCGCTTTTTGGTCAGAGCTGAAGCATGGACTTTTTCAGGACGGAATCGATGGCTGGTGGATGGACGCGTCTGAGCCGGAGTTCGATGTGTTAAAGGGCAGGCAGACGTTCCTGGGCAGCGGCGAATCGGTGCGCAACGCATACCCGCTATACGTCACCAAGGCCATCTACGAAGGCCAACGCGCAACGACAGATCGCAAGCGTGTTGTGATTCTGACGCGCTCGGCTTTCGCCGGACAACAAAGAAATGCCGCCGCGTCCTGGTCAGGGGACATCACCGCGAACTGGATTACGCTAAGACGACAAATCGCCGCGGGCCTGAGCTTCAGCATGTCAGGGTTGCCCTATTGGACCACCGACATTGGCGGATTCTTCCGGCCAGATGATCAATATACGTCGGACGCGTACCATCAACTGCTGATTCGTTGGTTTCAATACGGTGCGTTCTGTCCGATATTCCGTGTTCACGGATACAAATCGAACGCGGAACTTTGGAATTACGGAAATGAAGTCGAAAGGGTCCTCACACAATACGACGAATTGCGCTATCGCCTGTTGCCGTATATCTATTCCGCTGCCTGGGGAGTTACCAACAGAGGCGAAACGCTGATGCGGGCGCTTCCCCTGGAGTTTTCTTCGGACCCAGGAGCGCGAGGAGTCTCGGATCAGTTCGTGTTTGGTCCCGCGTTATTGATCAATCCTGTGACTTCCGAAGGGATGACGCAGCGACAGCTATATTTGCCAGCGGGAGTTGAGTGGGTGGACTTCTGGACGGGCAAACGCATGAGCGGCGGGCAAACCATTACTGCCGACGCTCCGCTGGATAGGATTCCGATCTATGGCAGGGCTGGCTCGATCGTTCCGATTGGCCCACGAGCGGAATCAGCCACGGCCAAAGCGGATCCCATTGAGATTCGAATCTATCCCGGAGCAAACGGAGACTTCAATCTTTACGAAGACGGGGGCGACAATTATGACTATGAGCACGGAGCCTACTCCGTTATTCCTTTTCATTGGGACGAGAAATCTCGAAGGCTCACGATCGGAGATCGTCACGGCAGTTTTCCCGGAATGCTCGAGCACAGAACATTTCACGCCGTGATCGTGAGAGAGGGACACGGAGCGGGGATCACATCGAGTTCGCCGCCGGACGTCACAATCGAGTATCACGGCAAAGCAACGCCTGTTCGGGTACTGCCCGTCGCGAGAAATTAGGCGATCGCCACGGAGCCTGCGTAAAAGACCCCAGGGTCCCATTTGATTCTGTACACGCCAAAGGCTCGCCGGATCGCCGCTTTCGTGATCTAACAAAATGAACATCAGCCGACGATAGTCTTCCAAGGGATTGTCTACGACCAGTGCCGACGGAAATCCACCAGCGGATCCCGCAGATCAGCGGTTCTGTGTGATAAAGTCTGCACCCGGGCGTACCCCCATGTCGCTCCGCCTCCGGGCTACCTTCTTCCTTTTTGCTTTAACGGTTGTTCCTCTCTGCTCGCAGGAGCAATCCGTTCCCTCCTTCAAGGCCGAAACACGGATCGTCCTGGTGGATCTTGTCGTTACCGACGGCAAAGGCAATGCCGTTCCGAATCTGGAAAAGAGCGACGTCCTGGTCTTCGAGAACGGCGCACCCCAAACCATCTCCTTTTTTGAGGAGCACAAGAGCACCCCCACCGCGCCCGTGAAGAGTCCGTGGATGCCGCCGCACATCTTCAGCAATTTTCAGCCGGTTCAGCTCCCTGACTCCGTAAACGTCCTAGTGCTGGACTGGCTCAACACGCAGCCGCAGGATCAGGTTTACGTCCGGTCCGAAATCACGAAGTATCTCCAATCCCTTCCTTCTAATACGCCGCTGGCGGTCTTCGTTCTCACATCCGGCCTGCATATTATCCAGGGATTCACGTCTGATCTCGCCGAGCTTCAGGCCGCACTCAATACATCCAAGGGCGCCGCCGCTACGCAACCCTCTCCGCTGTTGCCTACTGATTCCAAGAACTCGGCTGAGCAGACCACGATCGAGCTGATGCAAATGAACAACACAGCTCCGGTAACGATCGAAGCTGTTCGCACGGAAATGGCCGAACACGCCGCCTCGGACACAAGCAAACGCATCCGCATTACTTTGCAGGCCTTCCAGCAACTCGCCCGCTATCTCTCTACAATTCCCGGGCGCAAGAATGTCATCTGGTTCGCCGATTCATTTCCCATCGCCTTTTTCCCTGAAGGCGGTTTGCCCCACGACTACGGGGGAGAATTGCAAAAGACCGGCGACATCCTCACCACCCATCAAATTTCTATTTATCCCGTATCCGCCGCGGGTCTTCGCGGTGACCCCACCTACGAAGCCCAGAATGCTGGCCGTTCCTCCGAGAGATCCGAAAATCTTACCCAGTTCGCGATGGCGCAACTCGCTAAAGACACCGGTGGGGAAGCCTTCTACAACACCAACGATCTGGCGCTCGCCATCACACGAGCCGTGAATGACGGATCTCTGTACTACACGCTTACCTACACACCCAGCAACAGGAAAATAGACGGCAAATACCGCAAGATCGAAGTCAAGCTGAAACACGAGAAGTACAAGCTTTCTTATCGCCGCGGTTACTATGCCGATTCTTATGCGGATGGGCCTAAGCCTTGGGATAACACCAACCGCAATTCGGCGGCCGACCATCTGCTTCCGTTCGTCGCCTTCGGTCTGCCGAACTTCGACCAGATTCTCTACAAGGTCCGCTTTCTGCCGCCACACCTCAGCCCCCACCCAGTTCCCCTCGCGCCGGCATGAATCTCAACCTTTCCGGCCCGTTCACGCGTTACAGCGTGGACTTCACTATCGCCGTGGATGATTTGAAAATGGAGATCACCTCCGATGGTGTGCACCACGGTGACATCGAAGAGATGCTCATCGCGTATGACCCGGATGGCACGCCTCTCAATCTGGTCGCCCACAATCTCCAACTCACTCTTCCACCGGAGACTTACGCCGCTTTTCAGAAGTCTGGGCTTCAACTGCACCAGGAAATCGACCTTCCGGACCGAAAGACCTATCTCCGTACCGCCATCTTCGACGCTAACTCTGGCAATATTGGTACCTTGCAGATTCCTCTAGTCTCCACCCATTCCAACCAATAGGTTCTTGTGATTGCGAGGAGCAAAGCAGAGTTGTTCCCAGCAAGTTGGGAGGGAGAAATTCTGCTCTTTCCAAAACGAACACCGTCTCCCATTTCCAGATGAGGCAAGCCCGTCTGTCAGCGGCCTCACTCAAAATCATCGTGCCTGGGAAAAAACGGCACGCGAGCGGTGTGCATGTCATGTTAGCTTGAGGGCGAAGGAGCAGTTTGATCCCAGTCTATGTTCACGCGAATCAGAGTTTGTCTCCTCTTGGCCCTGATCTCGGCCCCAGGCCTCTCCGGCACCGATTTTGCCATGCAGGTGACCGACAAGAATTACCTCGATACTCAAGGGTTCAGCGTTTTTCTCTACGACAGCACGTACCATCCCGTTTTTGTGGATCAAAAGAACACGGCCATGGAGATGATTCTCCACGGCCAGCGCATCGCCACTAACGGCGACGTCCGCCTGATGCCAACGCCGGAGCAGTGGGACCTGGTGGCGACCCTCAAAGATCGTCATGCCGATAGGGCGAACAGCCGGCTCACCGCCGATCTCGCTTTCCCGACATTCGACTTTAGTTACACACTGGAAGTCGCAGCGGAGCCAGGGGGCGTGAAGGTCAGCATCAATCTCGACAAGCCGCTACCACCGAAACTGGCCGGGCGGGCGGGCTTCAACCTTGAGTTCCTGCCCTCGATCTACATGGGCAAGGCTTTCCTGGTGGACGGAACCAAAGCCGGTATTTTTCCGCGTACGCCGAACGATCCGATGACGAAGGTTTTGCCCCTGCCGGATGAACCGAAAAAGGCGTACTACCTGGAGGATTGGGATAAGGCCAAGGGATACACTCAGCCGCTGCCGTTCGCCGAGGGCAAGAGCATCACTCTGGGGGTTGACGACGCGCTTGTCCGCGTGAAAGTAGTGTCGGATACCGCGAACCTCATGCTGTTCGATGGACGCGACCGCGCCCAGAACGGCTGGTTCGTCTTGCGTTCGCTGATCCCTTCAGACAAGACCACCGGCGCTATCGTATGGCACATTAGGCCGGACGTCATTTCGAACTGGACGCGACCGCCGATGATCGCGCACAGCCAGGTCGGTTATGCGCCGGGCTTCTCCAAGGTGGCGGTGCTCGAACTCGACCCGAAGTAAAATGCCCCGAAGACGGCGAGAGTGCTGCGCCTGATGGAAGATGGATCTTACAAGCAGGTGTTCGAGGGACCGATCACGCCGTCAACGCCCTGGCTGCGCTACGTCTATTCAAAATTCGATTTCACCGCGGTCGAGGACCCCGGCCTTTATGTGATCGAGTACGCAGACCAGCGCACGGCGCCCTTCCCAATCTCTACAGATGCTTACGCCAACATCTGGCAGGACAGCTTGGATCATCACCTTGCGGAGCAGATGGATCATGTTTCCGTTCGCGAAGGCTACCGCGTGTGGCATGGCGCTTCGCATCTGGATGATGGCCGTATGGCGCCCGTAGTTGGGGAGCAATTCGACGGCTGGAATCAGGCAACAGCAACGGACGGGAAGTACAAAGGCGGCGATCACATCCCCGGGATGAACGTGGGCGGCTGGTACGATGCCGGCGACTTCGACCTCGAGGAGCTTGCGCAGTTGAGCGTGATTCAGAGCCTCGCTCTGGCGTATCGCGAATTCAATCTCAAGTACGATGAGCTTACGGTGAATGAAGCCGCCCGTGAGGTTGAGATGCACCGTCCAGATGGCGTGCCGGACACGGTGCAGCAAGTCAAGCACGGTGCACTGCTCATCCTGGCGCAGTTCCACAACATCGGCCACGCCATTCGCGGCACCCACGAGCCAGACCTGCGCCAGTACACACAGGTGGGCGACGGAGCTTCGAAAACTGACGGCCGCATTTACGTCCCGAAGCTCGGCCCAAACGAGACGAAGGGCGATTATTCCGGCAAGCCGGACGATCGCTGGATTTTCACTACGAACAACCCGTATTTCCAGTGGAATGCCATTGCGGCGCTGGCTGCCGCGGCGGATACGCTAAAAGGCTGGGACGACGCATTAGCGAAAGACTGCCTTGAGACGGCGATCAAAGCATGGAAAGACACGACGGCTCACCTAGCGGAGTATCCGACCGGCAGTGGCTCAAATCAAGAGGCTCCAGCAGGTGGGCCCGGAGGTGGTGTACTGGCAGCGTCTCAAGGTGTGGTCTCTGGTGCTCAAGGCGGGCGTAACCCAGGAGGCAGCTCGGGTGCTGTGACAACGCCTGTGTCTGTTGAAAAATCTCGATCGCCGAGTCGCTTTCCGCCGCCTGCTGGTCTGTGGTTAATCGCTTCTGTAGTTTCTCCACGGCAGGTTCATGCAGTTGCAATCTGCGGGGTTGGCTTACCGCTGAGGAACCGCACCAGCCGTTTCAGGTTCTGTGCCGTGGCCGCCAGGTAGAACTGTTCGCGCACGAAGCGCATCCTGCGCAGTCTTAGTCGGCGTAGTCCTATGTAATTCTTCAGCTCCTGCGAAGAGTGCTTCCACTTTCCGACGTGCCCGTTAGATCGCAAACGCGGGTGTCTCGGCCAGAGAGTGGGCACGCTGCCGCGCTGACTCGCAGGTGTGAATGGCAAGGGTCCGATACTTGCCTCGCGTGCAGCGGCTCTTCTGGGAGCACTCGCGACAGCGCTTCAGCGTCGAATAATAAAGGTGAGTGCGGT
>Ga0210386_10004868_pt1 | contig 11014 bp, 15 predicted proteins | sample IncBWH32OmetaG_FD_160091 | JGI IMG/M metagenome (GOLD analysis project Ga0210386, IMG submission 160091) | Forest soil microbial communities from Barre Woods Harvard Forest LTER site, Petersham, Massachusetts, United States - Inc-BW-H-32-O ... | reverse complement strand
CATAATGCCGCGATCCGGATTATGCCGCATGGCCTCCGCTGGAGGTCAGATAGCCCGGCATCGGCCAGGCGGCTGTTCGGCATAATCAGAGCCCTTCCAGGAACGCGAGGAGCTGATCGTCGGGCCGGAAGCGGCCCGACGGCGTTGGCGCAGCGGCGATGCGAGCGAGCGCCTTCTCCTTCATCCGCATGTCGGCGTGGATGTAGATCTGGGTGGTCTCGACGTTCTCGTGACCAAGCCAGAGCGCGATTACCGCTGGATCGACGCCGTGGTGAAGCAGGTCCATCGCCGTGCTGTGGCGCAGCGTATGGGGCGTGACCCGCTTGGCGCCGATGCTCGGGCACGCGCGCTCTGCCGTCAGGCAGTGCTTGCGGACCAGATGCTCAAGAGCGTCACGGCTCAACCGCTCGCCCCGGATCGACGGGAACAGCGGACTGTTCCCGTCCTTGTCGTTGCCGATCCACGCTGCCAGCAGTTTGGCTGTCTCGCGCCGAAGCGGTGTGGCGCGTTCCTTCCGGCCTTTGCCCATACAGCGGATGTGGGCGCCGCTCCCGAGCACAACATCGCCGCACTGGAGGCCGACCAGCTCGGATGCCCGCAAGCCGGTCTGGACCGCGAGCAGCAGCAGCGCGTGGTCACGCCGTCCTGCCCATGTTGTACGGTCCGGCGCCGCCAGCAATGCCGCGATCTCGTCGGCGTCGAGGAACGTCACCGTGCGTTTCACATAGCGCTTGTTTGGCATGGCGAGGATGCGCTGGCAGTGCAGCAGCCAGGTCGGATCGGTCATCGCGACGTAGCGGAAGAACGATCGGATCGCGGCGAGCCGGGTGTTGCGGCTGCGCGCACCGTTACCTCGCGCGGTCTCGGTGTGGACGAGGAAGTCGGCGACCAGATCGGCGTCGATGTCCTCGATCGTCAGCTTGACCGGTGGCTTGCCGTGTCGAGCGCTCGCGTACCGCAACAGCAGCCGGAACGTGTCGCGATAGCCGGCGACCGTATGTCGGCTCGCTTCAATCTGGACGCACAGCCGGTCAGTGAAGAAGCGCTGGATCAGTGCCGGCAAGGCGGTGGCAGTCATTGGACTGCCCCCTGGCCGTCGGCAGTCGCCCGTGCCATCGCCAGACCGAGCAGCTCCGGAACCGCTTCCAGATACCAGTATGTGTTGGAGGGATCGCTATGGCCCAGATAGGTCGTCAACCGGATCATCTCGCGCGTCGGGTCTTTGCCGGTGCGGTACCAATCGATCATCGTCTTCACCGCGAAGCTGTGGCGAAGATCGTGGATGCGCGGTCCTCGGCCATGCTTGCAGTGGGGCTGATGGGTCCGGACCCCGATCTCCTGGCACGCCCGCGCGAAGTTGTATCGGGCAGCACAATCGGTGAGGCGTGTGGCCTTATCGGTGACGAACAGCGGCTTGGCCGGATGGCCGATCAGCCGATCGCGTTCGGCAAGATAGTCGATCAGCTGCGTGACGACGCTCGGATCGAGCGGCAACAGCCGCTCTTTGCCGAGCTTGCCTTGTCTGACGCGCAGCACGCCATGCTCGGCGTCGAGGTCGTCACGATCGAGGGCCAGCGCCTCGCTGATCCTGAGCCCGGTGACTGCGATAAGCCCGAACAGCGTCGAGCAAGTCAGCCCACGCAGACCGTAGATGGATGGCAACTCCTTCGCCGCCACGATGATCGATCCGATCTCGGCCTCGCTGTAGATATGCGGACGCGACCGCTGGACGGAACCCGGCAGCAGGCCTCGCGGCGGCACTTCATGCGCAGGATCGAAGCTGCTCAGCCACTGTGCGAACAGGCGCACGACGCTGAGCCTCGCCACTCTGGTCGAGCTGCGGGCCTCAGCCAGAGTGGCGTGCCAGCGAAGGAACAGCGCCGTGTCGATGTGGGCGGCGCCTTCACGGTCGGCGAACCGAGTGAAGCGACGGAGGATGCGCTCACTGGTGCCAAGGTCATAGCCGAGGTTGCGCCGGACGCTCAGATATCGGTCGAGCTGGGAAGTGAGGCTCATAGCGCGCCTCCCGCCACCGGCCAGGGCTGCGCGATCGACCGCAGCCCGTCGATGTCGAGCCGCGCGTATATCATCGTCGATGATCGCGCGCGGTGTCGCAACACGTCGGCCACCTCGTCGAGCGAAGCACCCGTGTTCACCAACTGGGTCGCAAGGCTATGACGCAGCAGGTGCGATCCCACATAAGGCGTCACCGGCTTCTGGCCGGTCGCCTTCAAGGCATCCTTGAGGATGGCGTTGACGATCTGCCCGTCCTTGAACGGTCGATGCGGCGCACGATGGGTGACGAACACCGTGCGGCAGGTCGCCGGTCCTCGTTCCTCACGAAGATAGCGGCTCAGCGCGTCGCCAACCTCCACGATAATCGGCAGGCGGTCGTGCAGCTTGCCCTTGCCGCGCACCAGCAGCTCTCCAGCACGCCAGTCGATGTCGTCGAACTGGATCGCGATGACCTCGGCCGCACGGAGGCCGAGCCGGGCCATGAGCAGCAGCATCGCATAGTCCCGGGCACCGTGCCGGTGATTGTCGCGGACAGACGCGAGCACGGCCTCGACGCCATCGGGCGACAGGTGGCGCGGCAGTCTCGCGCCCCAGCGCTTGGCTGTCTTCGGCACGCTCAGCGCCAGATTGGTCGCCGTAGCCCCACACCCGAACAGGTATTGAAGGAAGATGCGGACATGGGTCGCCACCGTCTTGTCGCGACGGGCGCTGGCCAGCACATGCTCCATGAAGCCGATTGCGTCAGCGGGGCGCAGGCGGCCCGGATCGGGCATCGCCTCGCCGAAGCGATGGTCGAGGAAGCGGCGAGCAAAGCCCACCGTGTGGGGGATGCTACGCGGGCTGAGGCCACGCTGTTTGACAAGATACGTCTCGAAGTCCGCCAACAACGCCGCACGCGTGATCTCAGCCTCGGTCAGCGGCACCGGCTGCGCCACGCCGATATCGATCAGATGCTTGGTGAACCGCTGCGCGATCGTGACGAGGCGTATCCTATTTGGCGGCCCCTTCGGGAGGGCTCGCGCCAGTCGCTCAACGCATTCGAAGGTCAGGGACGAGGGCGCGATATCCGCCTCGTCCAGCAATGCGCCGAACCTCCTCGTCAGGCACCGGTAAGTTACGATCGTCCTCGCCGTGTAATTCTCGGCGGTATAGGTCTGCTCGAACGAGTCCAGGTACGGCTCGATGCAGGTTTCCAGATTTTCGAACATGATCTTCGTGCTCCGTGTTGTCGGAGCGGCGAAGATTATGCCGTATGGACTGGACGTGATCATGCTGCCAACCGCGCCTTCTCGGCGGCACGCGGCATAATCCGGATCGCGGCATTATGAACCAATTCATGCAGCACCGTGCGATGCCAGTTGATCGGCTCGAAGTAGCTCGACGACGGCGGCACCTGGATAAAATCCTCGCTCGGCACATAAAAGGCACGGTTGCCGCCGATGCGAATGTCGGCGCCGGTCGCGCGGATCAGCGCCTCGGCCTGCGGCAGGATGAGGTTTTCGCCCGGCGGCATCGGCGCCGGCGCCAGATCTTCCGGCAGATCCTCGCACTGGTCGGCGTTGAACACCGTGAAGCGCTTCAGAAACGGGATCGCTTCGGGCTCGTCGCCGGTCTCTTCGGCGCGCGTGCGCTCGCGCCAGGGAATGAAGCGATCGGCAAAGACGACCGTCGTGCCTTTTTCGCCCTTCTTGACGTGCGCGCCGATCTTGAGGGCCTGGCGAAATGTGAGCCAGTGCTGGGTGGTGAAGCCGCGCTCGGCGACCGCGAACCACAAAATGAGAATATTGACGCCGGAGTAAGCGCGGCCGGTGGCAGCGTTTTTCGGTAGGCCGAGCGGGGCGCCGACATTGCCCCAGGGCTGCACCCAAGGCGCGCGCCCCTGTTCGAGCTCGGCGATGATCTTGTCGGTGATTTGCTGATACAGGCCGTTTCGGTCGGCAAAGGATTTATGGGCAGGCGCCGGGTGGGGCATGGGCTCTCTCCGCGACGTGCGGGCGAAAGCCTTTCTCTCGCCTGAGGCGCGCGTCACGGTCCGCGCACGGCCCTTTTCCTCTCCCCGTTCAGGCCATCCCGCGCTGTCTCCGTCCGGGCCGGAAGACCCGGGGCCTACCGGCAGGCCCGCGTCAGCTGGGGTAATCGGATCCCAGCTCGACCTTCCTACTGTCAGGCTGGATCAACCAGCTGACTTGGGAGGCCTTCTATGGGTGTTTTCATCGGGCTCGACGTGTCGCTCGCAAAAACCGCGATCTGCGTTGTCGACCGCGACGGCAGGGTGCTGTGGCAGGGCAAGGTACCGAGCGAGCCGGAGCCGCTGGTCAAACGCCTGGCAGAGTGGTCCAGCGTCATCGATCTTGCCGGGATCGAGGCCTGGCCGCTGTCGGAATGGCTACACCGGGGGCTTCGCGAGGCGGGTATACCGGTCGTGTGCGTTGAGACGCGCCATGCCCAGCGCTTCCTGTCCTCGCGCCCCGTCAAGACCGACAAAACGACGAGCGCGGCATCGCTGAAATGATGCGCCTCGGCCACTATCGTCCTGTGCATGTCAAATCACCGGCAGCACAGTCGATGCGCACGACCCTCGCCGCCCGGATGCAACTTGGCGCCTCTCAGCTGCAGATCGAGGGCACGATCCGCGGGTTGCTCAAGGTCTACGGGCTCAAGATCGGGGTGATACACCGTAACCGTTTCGCGGCCCGCGTGCTCGAGCTGCTTGAAATGGGCGCACTCCCGGATTTGTCGGCCGCCATCGAGCCGCTGCTGCGGGTTCGAGGGGGCATGCGCGCGGAACGAAAAGTGGTTGATCGAAGGCTTGCCGCATTGTCTCGTCGGGATGATGTCAGTCGCCGCCTGATGACGATCCTGGGAGTCGGGCCGGTGACCAGCCTCGCATTCGTGGCCACGGTTGACGACCCCGGCCGCTTCGGTTCCTCGAAGGCGCTGGGGGCACATCTCGGCCTTACGCCGCGCGTGTATCAGTCTGGTGAGATCGACAGATCGGGACAAATCAGCAAGTGCGGCGATCGAATGCTGCGGCACCTTCTCTACGAGGCCGCATCGGCGTTGATGACCCGTACTCGCAAGTGGTCCCGCCTGCGCGCTTGGGCGTCGCGGTCGCCAAGCGCCGGGGCATGAAGCGCGCCACCGTTGCCGTGGCTCGCAGGCTTGCCGTCATCATGCATCGTATCTGGTCACGGCGTGGCTCGCTGTCGGCCAAGGCCCGGGCGGTCAGGGCATCCGCACCGAACATCCAACGGAAACGGTCGACGTCCCGCCGTTTGCCCCGGATGAACTTCAACGATCAACGGGCGCTGGAAACTCTGCCGGACCAAATCGCAGCGTTCGAAACGCAGATTGCGCGGCTGAATGCGGACCTGGCTGACCCGGTTTTGTACGCACGCGACGCGGCGCAGTTCCGCGCTGCAACGCAGGCCCTCGCCATCGCGCGCGATGCACTGGCGGCAGCCGAGGAGCGGTGGCTGAGACTAGAGATGTTCCGCGAGGAGATCGAAGCAGCCGGACCGCGGTCCTGATGCGGTACCGGCTTCGAGCGTCATCACTGCGCGGCCGCACGCCCCAAGCTAGCCCCTGGAAGCCGAAAACCAGCATTCACGACGCTCCGGTCCGACGAAGGAGTAAAAGGAGCTCATCAGCTTGGCAGCCGGTGCTTGGCCGTGAAACGAAAAGGCGCGCGAGAGGGACGACTGTCGTGGGTCGCTGATGCGGACCGAGGATCCGGGTATCGGCGCCGAGCTGCCGATGAACTGCAGGGCGCCCATGCCGGTAGTTGCTCCTTTCCGGCCATTGATCGACGTTGTCCAGGCCGGCTCAGGAGATCTCGGCGTTGACGCCCATAGCGGGCGCTACGCTTTGAGGAAATCCCGTACGCGTTCGATCTCCCCGATCGCGCCGAATTGCGAACCGATCAGGATTTCGTCGAAGCCCATTTGCCCGACGCGCTTGATGCGCCGGCGCGCCTCCTCCGGCGAGCAGATGAAATTGACTGAGGCGAGCTTCGCCAGTTCGGCCGATTCGGGACGTTCCTGGCGATCGATCGAGCAATTGGCAAGCACGGCATTGGTGCCGCCCTGCTCTCGATAAACCGTCATGCCGTATTCGAGGTCTTCGAGGCTGCTAAACGGCCGGACGGGGTCCACCCCTGCGCCTGCTTGGCGGCGTAGGTGATCCATCGCGGGCTGCGCCAGGCGCCGATCAGGATCGGGGGACCTCCTTCGCATCCTGGCCAGGTCGCCAGCGTCCCGCCGTTGACCGGCTCGCCTTTCCACACCTTGCTCATGATTTCGAGCTCACTCCTGGACGTGCGGAAGCGGTGGTCGTAATCGCAACCGAGCAGCTCGAAATCGTCGCGAGTTGAGCCGCTGCCGACTCCGAGTATCAGGCGGTTGTTCGACTTAGCCTGCAGCGATTGCACCCGATGCGCCAGTTCGACCGGATTGCGCAGCGGCAATTGCAGCACGCTGATCCGAGGTCGACCTTGGAGGTCACCGCGGCAAGCGCCGTCAAGACCTGAAGCGAGTCTAACGTAGGCCGACCACGGCCCATCGAGTCGCCGATCCAGACACCGGGAAAGCCGCGAGCTTCGGCCTGCCGGCCGAAATCAGTAATCCGATCGATCAGTGCGCCATCGGCCGCCGCGTTGATTCGGATCATCGTGCTGACGCGCATGCCCTTTAACCTTTCGGATGCAGAAGGCCAGGCGACATTTCATCAGCGGCCGTGCCTTCACGGGATCAAGAAGCGACCAGTCGCCGCGTCTTACCGCCGCAATCGCGCGGTGGAAGGCACGGTGCCCGGAAGCTGGCAGGAGGCACCAGGCACGCGTCGTGTTACCTGATGATCGTGTGGTGCGGGAAACCGGTGGAGGCTTCTGAGCCCGCCACCGGCGTCGCGGTGACGCTACTCGGCGGCCGCCAGGTTCGGGGTGAACTCGAGAGGCAAGCCCTTGTGACCGGTCAATCTTTCACCTTCTGCGTACATCTCGAAGGCCCGCTTCTTCAGCACCGGAAGAATTGCAGCGATCTGTTCCAGGTCGAGATCGGCTGCAATGCCCGGATAACCGGCGCGTTCGATCATTGTGCCGAGTTTTCTGTTCTCGAACTGCTCGAAGGTCCACTCCAACGGGTCGTCGGTGACGGTCAGGTCCCAATTGGTCCGGTGGTTCTTGTTGCGCGGGCCGTAATGGTAATGGGGGTTCTGCCAGAAGCAATCGAACGCCAGGAGCTCGGTTTCCTCGACGTATGCTTTTCCTCTTGAGCCGCCGACATCGGCGAGGACATGGACCGCAAGGCCGCCGTCACCATTTTGCAGCCGTCGCATCTCAAGGCCGAAGCGGATATTGCCGGCTTCGAAGATTTCGGTGCCACGGTTGTGTTTGACCGTGTTTCGCTTTGAGATGAAGGTCTCTCTGGCACAGGCCTCGACGTCGGGCAGGACGTCCCGCACCGTACTCAGGTCGGTTGCCTCCGCAATTTCTTTGTATCCGGCCCGTTCGAGCATTTTTGGCAGTTTCGACCCAGCTTCCGTATGGTCCAGCCAATCGGATTGCCGTCGGTGACCGGATCCATTCGGCAGTGCACGCCCATACCGCCGCCGACGCGACCGGGGGTGGTCAGTTCCGGATTCTCCGGACCGTAGACGTAGCTTCTCTCGATATCGAAGCAGTTGAAGCGCAGCAGGGTGGTTTGCTTGCCTTCGATATCGGCCGCCACCTCGATTGAGGCACCCTGGTCCGAATGATCCTCGACATTGGCATCCCACAACTGCTGCCGAACGATAAAGGTCAGGGGATTGGCGGTGAATCGGATTCCTTGCGATTGGGGCATCCCGGGTACTCCTGTTAGAAAGGACTTGCGCGAGCTTAGGGGGGGGCCTCAAGGCTCGCAAGAACTCTACACCGAGAATTGGAAACTATACGGTCGCACACCGAGGTTCGCCGGTTGACTGTCACCCCCGTTTTTGACCGAGGCTCGGGGACGGTACCGGATCGGCAGAACTCCGCACGCCCCGAAAGCTTGGGATAGCCAATCTGGTGTCCCCGCCGTAAACTTGCCCGCATAGGAAGCCGTGGTCAGCCTACGATCGCGGCAAAAAAGGGGGAGGGTGAACGCGGGATGTTGGAACACCTCGGGCGGCAAGAAAAGCTGACAATAAATCAATGGAAGATTTTCACCGCTGCGACAATAGGCGATATGCTCGATTTTTTTGATTTTCTGTTAATCGCATTCGTCTTAGCCTTTATCGTGAAAGACTGGCATCTGACTTACGGCAAGTCGGCAGCGATACTGCTTGCATCAGGAGTAAGTGCGCCACTGGGATCACTGATCTGGGGCTGGGCAGCGGACAAAATCGGCCGTCGTAAAGTTATGATCGGCACGATCCTGAACTTCTCGATCGCAACCGGGTTGATGGCGATGACGCCGGAGCATGGCTGGATATATCTAGTGGCGTGCCGGTTCCTCGTCGGCTTTGGCGTCACCGGTCTCTATACCGTCGACATCGCCATAGTGCAGGAGTTCGTGCCTGCCTCCAAGCGCGGCTGGATCACCGGCGTGACGACTACAATGTTACCGGCGGGATTTCTCCTTGGCGCGATACTCGGACAGCATGTCGAAGCCTATGTCGGCTGGCGCGGGTTGTTTGCACTCGGCCTGTTGCCGGCCGGGTTGAGCCTGTTGATCCGGGCATGGGTCCCCGAATCGCCGCATTGGCTGCTCCGCATGGGGCGCCTCGCGGAAGCACGCCGATCTCTCGCCTGGGCACTAATGGTCGATCCACGCGAAATCCAGCTGCCTGCGGCCGCCCCGCCGGTCGAGAAGGTCGCTTAGCGCGAAGTGTTCAAGTACCCGCGGAGCGTCGCGGCTGGCTGTCTCGCCGGCCTGAGCGGGACCGGGATCACTGGGTTCCTGCTATGGCAAGTTACGCTGTTCGTCATGGTCTTGCACGTCACGCCCGCGCAGGCGTCGGGCCTGGTGATATGGCTCAGTCTCGGTCAAATCGTCGGGCGCTTCTTCTGCTCTTGGATGTCGGATGCGATGGGCCGCCGCGCGTCAATAGCGCTGACCTGCGCGATCGCTGGGATCACGTTTTCGCTCGCCGGCTATTGGCATGATCGCTTCATCGGCGGCTTTTCGGTCTTTTATCTGATGATCATGGTGCAGCAGTTCTTTGGCAGCGGCAGCTACTCGATCATCGGGCCGTATATGGCCGAGATATGGCCCGCCCGGCTGCGGGCCAGCGGTCTGGGGCTCGCCTACGGCGCCGGTAATCTCGGCAAATTCATCGGACCGGCCGGGCTCGCGCTGATTGCCGGATCTTCTAATCTGGTCAATCCACAAGCAACCGTCGACGCACTGATCCCCGGCATGAATTATTTCGCCGCCTGGTCCATTCTCGGGATCGTGGCGGCGCTGTTCATCGGCTTCGAGACCCGCGGCCGCACGATTGACGAGATCGACAGCGCGCTCACCGCCACGGGGGTGGTCACTGCGCCCGTCAAGGCGCCGGTGGTGTAAGCCCGGGCCATCCGCTTTGGCTCCAACCCTTCCCTTCTGCCCTAATGTGTGTGCGGCAAGTGGGCCAGGTGGACACCAAGTCGGACCGAGTCAGCCCATCGAAAGGTGTCCCGAAAGCGGACGCCTGAAGCTTCCGCCGCCTGTTAAGGTCAGACACCCAGGCCGAGCCAACAAGGCGGTGCCCGCCGGAAGGATGCGACGTATCGTGGATGCGCGTTTCGCAATGCAATGAAAGGTGGCGAACATGGGAAGGCTCGACGGCAAGGTCGCAGCGGTGACGGGCGGGGCATCGGGGATCGGCGAGGCGACGGTCAGGCGTTTCGTCGCCGAGGGCGCGAGCGTGGCGTTCTGCGATCGGGACGGCGAGCGCGGCCAACGCGTGGCGGCCGAGCTCGAGACCGCCGGTGCCAAGATCACCTTCACGCAGGCTGACGTTGGTACCGAGGCTGCATGCCTCGCCTTCGTCAACGGTGCCGCGCAGAAGTTCGGGCGCCTCGACATCCTCATCAACAATGCCGGCATCCGCAAATACGAGAAGGTCGAGGAGGCGAGTGCGGCGAGCTGGAACGAGATCCTCAACGTCAACCTGATGAGCTACGTCTTCTGTGCCAAGGCGGCGGTTCCGCTGATGCGCCGCAACCAGGGCGGCGCCATCGTTAACGTCGCCTCCGTACGTTCCGTCGTCGCAGGCGCCGGCAACCTGCAGTACGACACCACCAAGGCCGCGGTCGCGGGCTTGACGCGGGCGCTCGCCGCCGACCCTCGCCGGAGGGCATTCGTGTCAACGCCGTCGGCCCTGGCCCGATCTTCACGCCGTTCCATCAGCGCCGCATCGCAGCGGCCGGCGAGACAGTCGAGCAGTACAACGCCAAGGCTGCACAAGGCACCATGCTGAAGCGCCCGGGCAGGGCAGACGAGGTCGCCGCCGCGATCCTGTTTTTGGCCTCCGACGATGCCTCCTACGTCACCGGCGCTTTGCTGTTCGTGGACGGCGGTATGACTGCGCTGTGAGCAGTATGCGACGCTGGTCGACGAGTGAGTGACAGGCATTGGCCCGCGCCGAGAAGATTACGGCACACTCTCGCCACATCGCCGCGCTTGCGGTCGATCCGGTTCAACAGCCTGTTTTCAAGCGTCTCAGGTTTCCTCTCTGCCTGTCAATTTACGACATGTACACCGAAATTATAGGTTATTTCTACATGATAGAGAATTAACAAAAATCCGGCAATTGAAGGTCGTGTCGGAGGGTTGGTAGGAATTGAAGGCGGCGTAATCTCCTGATTGGAAAACAACCCAAGAGGCGGCCTGCCAGCCGCCAGGAGATCACGCCATGGAAGAGACTATCGCAACGACCACAGCACGGCCATTTCTGGGCGAGGATTGGTTTGATCCGTTGGAGACGGCGGTTCGTGGCCGCATTCGCGGGTTGATCGAGGAGCTGCTCGAGGCCGAGCTGGCGGCGGTTCTGC
>Ga0210386_10004867_pt1 | contig 11015 bp, 10 predicted proteins | sample IncBWH32OmetaG_FD_160091 | JGI IMG/M metagenome (GOLD analysis project Ga0210386, IMG submission 160091) | Forest soil microbial communities from Barre Woods Harvard Forest LTER site, Petersham, Massachusetts, United States - Inc-BW-H-32-O ... | reverse complement strand
GATAACCTGACAAGTTCACAGAAGATTGTTTTGCAATAAATTATTAGCAAGGCACTTCCTCACAGGTTTCGTTTTCTCTTTCTGTTTCTAATGTGCTGTGGTGGATCTTTTTGTGTTCCAGCCAATGTTTTACATCATGTTTAATTTTTCGTTCTTCATTTGGGGTTGTATTGGTTGCAATTACTAAATGTCCGGTTAATGCATTTTCTGTTGAACTGATGGCCCAAACGTGGATATGATGAAAATCTTTAACACCGTTTACTTTCATTGCGGCAGCTTTAATATCTGCAATGCTGATATCTTCAGGAACTCCATCCATTGATAAGCGAAGACTTTCTCTTAATACGTGCCATGTGCTTATTAAAATAATGATCGCAATAATTATACTTATCAAAGGATCTAACCAAAACCAGTTAAGGTAATACATCAATATACCACCAATAACAATTCCTAAAGACACTACTGCATCAGACATTAAATGTAGATACGCTGCTTTTATATTAATATCGCTTTCTTTATTATGAAAGAACAATCTTGCCGAAGAAAAATTTATAACGATGCCAATACCTGCGATGATAGAAACATTTATTCCAGAAATATGTTGTGGATGAAACAAACGATGAACACCTTCATAAGCAATAATTGCAATAGATATTAATAAAACTACAGAATTAAATAATGCGACAAGGATAGATGTTTTGCGATATCCGTAAGTGTATTGATCTGTCGATTTTATTTTAAGCAATTTAAATGCCAAGAGCGAAAGCCCCAATGCTCCTACATCAGCTAAATTATGTCCGGCATCAGACAATAAGGAAAGAGAGTGGTTATAAAACCCGGCAATTACTTCTATTAATACAAAAGCAAAATTTAAAATAATCCCTACAATAAAGGCGGTATTCATATTTACAGGGTCAACTGTATGGTGATGATGGTGGTGTGAATGATCGTGACTATGCTCCATGATTGAAATGTGCCGTTAAAATGGCGAAACAGTTTTTAATTAGGAAAATTATTGGCTGATAAACAATCTTAAAGGTAAGAAGTATTATTATTTGATATGGTCTATAATCAAATACAACAGTAACTTATTAATGCAACGTCGTTTAAGATCTACATTTTATCAAAACCTGTATAGGCAATTGATGTTACGCTAATGTTAAGTTATTATTAACAATTTTAAAATTTCTGCAACAAGGAGCAATAGCTCTATTTTTGCGAAAAAATTAAAGCAGATGGGATTCAATTCAATTTTAAAGGTCTTTTTGCCGAAAGACAGGGTTTTTTTTCAGTTATTTGAAAGTGTGGCGGAAGAATTAGTAAGAATGGGTGAAAAATTGAAAGAGGTTGTAAATGAACCAGATTTCGATAAGAGAGGCCAGTTAATTCAGGAAGTTATTGATATGGAACACGTTTGCGATGATTACACACATAATATTTTTACTGAATTAGGAAAAAACTTTATTACTCCGTTCGACAGAGAGGACATTCATCATTTAGCTAGCGCGTTAGATGACATTGCCGATTACATTTATGCTACATCTAAGAAGATAAATTTTTATAGAGTAAATCCTAACGATATAGGGATCAAAAAAATGGCAGACTTAATTGCCGAAGGTTGTGTACAGGTTCATAAAGCAGTTACAGAATTGCGAAATATGAAAAATATGCGGCAGATAACAGATGCGTTAGTTGCTATAAATAGTATAGAAAATCAATCTGATGATGTATATGATATGAGCATTGAGCGTTTATTTGCAATGGAACCGGATGCAAAGGAGGTGATCAAAAAAAGAGAGATCTATCAAATAATGGAAATTGTGACTGATAAATGCGAAGACGCTGCAAATGTGATCGAATCAATAATTGTTAAGTACGCGTAAGCATTATTGTTATCAGTCAATTGTTAATCTCATAATTTTTTATGAATCTACCTTTATTATTAATAGTAATTATTTTTCTTGCCGTAATATTTGATTTTATAAATGGATTTCATGATGCGGCAAATTCTATTGCAACCATTGTTTCTACAAAGGTTTTAACACCTTTTCAGGCTGTGGTTTGGGCAGCCTTTTTCAATTTTGTTGCCTTCTTTTTATTTCGTGATCATGGTGTTGCGAACACTGTTGCAAAAACCGTTCACAAAGAAGCGATCACATTGATCGTGATTCTTTCTGGAATTATTGCTGCTATTTTCTGGAATCTATTAACCTGGTGGTATGGTATTCCATCATCATCATCACATACTTTGATAGGAGGTTTTGCCGGTGCAGCCATTGCACATTCGGGCTTTCATAGTATTGATTTAGACAGTATTTATAAAACGATCATTTTTATTGTATTGGCGCCATTTATAGGAATGGTCGTTTCTATTTTCATTACACTAGTAACCATTCAAAAGAATTTCTTTTTAAAAATGGGCATTATTATATTAGTGCTTACAGCCTGTTTTTTCTTTATTCCATATAAAAAAGAATTTGAAAAATGGTCATTGCTTGGTTTGGGTATTGTTTTTATTATTGCCTATACTTATAATTTCATTAGGGGTGAAAATGCTTACCGGACGGGCAAGATGTTTAAAAAATTGCAATTAGTTTCTTCTGCAGCCTTTAGTATTGGTCATGGTGGTTCTGATGCGCAAAAAGTAATGGGAATTATTTCTGCTGCCCTGGTTGCAAACGGAAATATTGCTACACTTGCAGATATGCCTAATTGGGTACCGTTGGTTTGTTACACTGCAATAGCATTAGGAACAATGAGTGGTGGTTGGAAGATCGTAAAAACCATGGGTACAAAAATTACAAAAGTTACACCATTAGAAGGTGTTTGTGCTGAAACTGCTGGTGCCATTACGTTGTTTACTGCGGCCAATCTCGGCGCACCAGTGAGTACAACACATACTATAACGGGTGCTATTATTGGCGTTGGCGCAACTAAAAGATTAAGCGCTGTTCGCTGGGGCGTTACCATCAATCTTATTTGGGCATGGATCTTAACTATTCCTGTAAGTGGTTTATTAGCGGCAATAGTTTATGAAGTAATACAGCTTTTTATTAAAATTAAATAGACAATTTTAAAATGATAATAAAACACTCACCGCAAGTGGGTGTTTTTTATTTTCTTTGTAAGATGAAGACAATATTAGTAACAGGGGGTTGCGGATACATTGGAGTACATACTATTGTGGACCTGCTGCAAAATGGGTATGACGTTATTTCTGTAGATAATAATTCCAGAAGTGATATTTCTATTTTAAAAGGAGCCGAAAAAATTACGAATAAAAAAATAAAAAATTATACGATCGATCTTTGCAATTTAATTGATACAGAATCGATCTTTGAAGAGAATAGAAATATTGTCGGCATTATTCATTTTGCTGCATATAAAGCCGTTGGCGAATCTGTTGAGAAACCAATGTTATACTTTGAAAACAATCTTGTTTCACTTATTAATATTTTAAAATGTGCTGAAAAATATACGGTACCGCATTTTGTTTTTTCTTCATCCTGCACTGTATATGGTAATCCTGATACAATTCCTGTAACAGAAGAAACACCACAGAAACCTGCAGCATCGCCGTATGGCGCCACTAAACAAATGGGTGAACAAATAGTTAATGATGTTATTGCGAGTAATAATATTAACGCCATTCTCCTGCGATATTTCAATCCTGTTGGTGCGGATCCTTCTATTCTTATTGGTGAGATACCTTTAGGAAGACCGGCCAATCTCGTCCCCGCAATTACACAAACTGCCATTGGTAAAATAAAATCAATGCAAGTACATGGTACTGATTATCCAACAAGAGATGGAAGTTGTCTTCGCGATTATATTCATGTAAGCGATATTGCGCATGCACACACTTTAGCGTTGGATTATTTGATTGCGGGAAAAAACAAAAACAAAAGTGAGATTTTTAATTTAGGAACGGGAGATGGATATACTGTATTAGAGGTAATTAACACTTTCGAAAAAGTAAGCGGCGTAAAATTAAATTATACAATCGGGCCGAGAAGAGCCGGCGATGTTATTGCGATCTATGCCAATAATGATAAAGCCAGAAATGTATTACAATGGAAGCCGAAATATAATTTAGAAGATATGATGTCTACAGCGTGGAAATGGGAATTAAAGTTAGCCAATGTGCCGATTAGTTGATTTGCTACATTAATTACCATATTAGCTCATTGGATAAGTGGAATTAAAGAAATATCTTGCAGGTTCTTTTTAAATAATAACTCCGATTTATGTTAAAGGATATTCAGGTTACAGGAAATAAAGACACAAGAAGTGGTTTTGGCGACGGCATTTTAGAAGCGGGAAGAAAGAATGAAAATGTTGTTGCATTAACAGCAGATTTGGCTGGTTCCTTAAAACTTCATCCTTTTATAAAAGAATTTCCTGAAAGGTTTATCCAGTGCGGAATTGCAGAAGCCAATATGATTGGTATGGCAGCAGGTTTAACTATTGGCGGCAAAATTCCTTACACCACAACATTTGCTAATTTTTCTACAGGAAGAGTTTATGATCAAATACGTCAATCGGTTGCTTACAGCAATAAAAATGTAAAGATCTGTGCATCACATGCTGGTCTTACTTTAGGTGAAGATGGCGCAACGCATCAAATATTAGAGGATATTGGTTTAATGAAAATGTTACCGGGAATGACAGTGATCGTTCCTGCGGATTATAACCAAACAAAGGCTGCAACCCTTGCTATTGCTGATTATCAAGGCCCCGTTTATCTACGATTCGGGAGACCGGTTTGGCCAATCTTTACAAAAGAAAGTGATTTTGTAATTGGGAAAGCGCAGAAATTATCAGACGGTAAAGATGTAAGCATTTTTGCTTGCGGGCATTTAGTGTGGAAAGCTGTTGAGGCAGGAAGAATTTTAGAAGAAAAAGGAATTAGCGTTGAAGTGATAAACATTCATACTATTAAACCTTTGGATGTTGAAGCTATTATTGCATCTATCAAAAAAACAAAATGCGCAGTAACTTGCGAAGAACATAACATTATTGGTGGTTTGGGAGATAGTATTGCACAAGTTGCGGCAAGAAATCTGCCGATACCAATTGAATATGTTGGCACAAATGATACATTTGGTGAAAGTGGAACTCCTACAGAATTATTAGTGAAATACGGGCTAGATATACCTCATATTTTAGCGGCAGTGGAAAAGGTAATGGCTAGAAAGTAGACAGGAATGCTTACTTTATTAATTTTTTAATATTTAAACCAATCTTACGATTGGTTTTTTTACTTTTATGCTTTCATAAACCGATTATGGCCGAAAAATTTCTTGACGATAAAGAACTATTGCTGCTATTTAGAGAAACTGTTACAAAGGAGAAAGCCTTTACACAGATCATCAAAAAGTACCAGGAAAAACTTTATTGGCATATAAGAAGAATGGTAATTGAACACGAAGATGCCAATGATGTATTGCAAAATATGTTTATTAAGGTTTGGAAAGGATTAGACAATTTTAGAGAAGATAGCCAATTGTTTACGTGGTTATATCGCATTGCCACTAATGAATGTTTGACTTTTATTGAGCAACAGAAAAAAAGAAGCTCGGTTTCTATTAGTAATGAAGAAAGTGGTTTAAGTAATCGCTTAAAGGCAGATAAGGACTTTGATGCCAATAAGATAGAATGGAAACTACAGTTAGCAATGCAGCAACTTCCTGATAAACAACGTACTGTATTCAATCTTAGGTATTACGATGAAATGCCATACGAGGAAATGAGCCGGGTGCTGGAAACAAGTGAAGGTGCTTTGAAAGCAAGCTATCACCACGCAGTGAAGAAAATAGAAGATTTTATACTAAATCATTAAACTAATAGTCCTTATTAACGTCTTAATAACGTAATGAAAATCAGTAGCAACGATATATTGAAAGAGTTGAAAGAATTGAGTCCTCTATTGGCTGATATGGAAAAGGTGAATGTATTTACCATTCCTGACGGTTATTTTGATGGGCTATCCACTACTGTTTTGGTTGTAGTGAAGGCAGAAGAGAAAAATAGTTTACCGTCTTTTTCAGGACGATCAACATTTGATGTTCCTGCTGGTTATTTTGAATCTCTTGCTGGAAATATTCTTGCGAAAATAAAAGATGGCGAAGTGATACATGCTGATGAATTGAGAGAATTATCAGCAGTGTTATATAGCATTCAAAACGAAAATGTATATAAAGTACCATATGGATATTTTGATGGTATAGCAGACACTATTTTACAAAAAGTGCAACCTTATCAGGCAAAAGTGGTTTCCATGCGTAAACGCGATGGCTTTTTTAAATATGCTATAGCAGCATCTGTTATAATGATGATGGCTTTTGGCATATATAAAATTGATAGAAACCTTCCTAATAATATTTCAACGACCAATTCTTTATCAGCATCGTTGTTAGATCCTATTATACAAAAAGGGAAAAATATGGATCAGGCACAATTTGACGAAACGCTTAACAGCCTTTCAACACAAGAGATTGCCAATTATTTGGAAAAACATAATGATGAAGCTGATGTTGCTGTATTGACTTCAAGTTTAGATGCAAACAGTATTCCAAGTCAGGATGACTATTTAGTGAATGAAAAAACACTGGATAATTACTTACAACAAATAAATTCAACTACATCAAACAATTAATGAGGCGGTAAGTATGAAACAATTATATATTTCGATATTATTTTTATTCATTTTTAGTTGTGCAAATGCACAAACTACCCCTCTTGCTGATAATCAAAAAATGCAGAATATCGAAGCATTAAAAATTGCATTTATCAGCAGACAGTTGGATCTTACACCTGATGAAGCGCAAAGATTTTGGCCAGTTTATAATCAATATTCAAATGAGATACATATTGTAGTTAGAGAAGATCAAGATGTGCTTGACAGAGATCAAAAAGTATTAGACATTCGTAAAAGTTATAGGGATCAATTTATAAAAATTTTAGATCAGGAGAGAACAAACCGTTTATTTGAAGCAGAAGGAAAGTTTCGCCAGTTGTTAATTCAGGCAATGCAACGTAGACAGGGAATGCGACAAAACGGTCAAAACCAGAGAGAGCTTGATCAATAAATTTATTAGGAAGGGGTTACTACAGGCGTTTTAATATCATGATAAAAAAGAAAGGTCCATTTTTCTAATTGTCCTTGTTGCCACCATTGTTGCCTTAACTCCATACATTTTTTTCCATCGTAATCATATTTTGCAAAAAAGCGGTTTTTCATTTGTTGTAATTGAGGGGCGTCATCTCCGCCAAAGAAAACTTTTTCTCCATTTTCTTCTATCATGAAAACAATATGATAAGGTGTATGTGCACCTGTCATTGTATAATGTATATAGCCATCAATAAATCCATCATCATCTAATAAAACAACTTTATCTGAAGAATTTAATATTTCAAATTCCTCAGGAATATAGCTTCCTGTTTTATTTTCTAAAGCATATGCCAGCTCTTTTCTATTTACATAATAAGTAGCATTAGGAAAACTTAAAAAAGATTGATTGAGCTGTTTGTTTTTTAATGTAACACCACCGCTATGGTCCTTATGCAGATGGCTTAATAAGACTTTTGTAACTTCAGAAGGATTGATACCATTGTTCAGTAAATTTTGATGAATTTGTAAAATGCCATTTTTATTTGCAAAACCAAGGCCAGTGTCGAGTAATAATATATCACTATTCGTTATAACAAGAAAAGGATCTATTTCTACTAAAAGACTTCCTATCGGCCTTTTTTGCAGATCATCAGTTACTGTATCAAAAGGAACGAAAACCTTTGTTTTATCTATTGTAAATGCGCCTTCACTTAAAGGAATAATTTTCATTTTAATTTTTAATTTGTTGTGGCAAACAAAACAGTGTTTTAGAGTGATTGTTATCTAAGTACCATTTGTCTATCGGCATCCAGCTTTATCAAAATAAAGATTAAGATAGTAAAAGTTAACAGCGAAGATCCGCCATAACTCATTAGCGGTAATGTAATTCCAATAACCGGAGCTAATCCTATCGTCATGCAAATATTAATCGATACATGAAAAAATATAATAGCCGCTACACTATACGCATAGACTCTACTGAATGTACTGCGTTGCCGTTCTGCTACAGTGATTATTCTTAATAAAAGAGCTAAGTAGAGTAACATTAAAAAAGCGCTTCCAAAAAATCCAAAACTTTCACCTATAGAAGTAAAGATAAAATCTGTATGTTGCTCTGGCACAAAATCTCCCTGTGTTTGCGTTCCTTTTAAGAATCCTTTTCCAAAAAATCCACCAGAACCAATCGCGATCTTTGATTGCTTAACATTATAATTTTCTTTTTCCTTCTTATCATTTTTCATTTTTAGATCAGCAGCAGATATGCTGGCTGTTTTTTCATTTACAAAAGGATTGTCTTTACCCACCATACTATATATTCTATCTGCCTGGTATTTTTGAAAAACGTGTTTGAAAATAAACGGAACAACAATACCGACAAATAAACAACAGAAAGCCCAAATAGTTATTATGATATAAATTAAACCTCTGGTTCTTTTTAAGTACCCACGAGAAAAATAAATAGTCAAAACAGCTAATACAGAAAAAGCGATTACTAAAGTTTTAGCTGGTAATAGTAAAGTAACGATTAACAATAATCCGAGAGTAGCTCCAGCAATTAAATATCCCGGAGGTAATCCTTCACGATACATTGGTATTAAAAAAGAAAAATATACTAATGCCAGGCCTGTTTCATTTTGTAATAGAGAAAAGAATGCGGGTGTAAAGATGATCGCAGCACCAATCAATTGGGATTTTGGTTTTTGAAAATTGGTTTCGGGTAACGATAAATATTTCCCTAAAGCCAATGCTGTAAAGATCTTACATAATTCTACGGGTTGAAGATTAAAAAACCCAAGCGCTATCCAGGATCTAGATCCATTTATATTTTTACCAATGAATAAAGTAGCGATCATTAATACTATACCAAGCGCATAACTGACATTTGAAGTGGCGGTAAAAAATTTACTATCTGTCAGCAAAAGAAATACGGCAATAATTGTAGACATACCAATAAATAGCAATTGTCTGGCATAATTTTTTTTAAGCAAAAGAATACTTTGCATAATATTTTCTCCATTCTTGTATTCAACAGAAAATATACATAGTACACCAATAATAACAATTGCCGCATATAAGGATACTAACACACCGTCAATTCCTCTTGCTATAGCTGGATCTTTTTGATACACAGTTTAAAATTTTATTATTGTTTCTTTTGTTGCTTCTTTTTTTCATCTGGCAAAATTGCCTGAGATTTATTTTTTATCGTACTGCTATCGTTATTACTTTTTTTAGATTTTGGAGTTATAGCTTTAACAGACTCTTTATCTTTTTTAATGATGGGGTAATCTTCGTCATCAAAGCTAATTCCGATGGTGTCCCTAATGATATTGATCAAACCTTTTGTTACCAGATAGTCAGTGTCTTTTAAGTGTATCAATGAATCCTGCGTTTTCATTGCTCTAGCTATTCTTGGCGGAATAAGATTCATATTAGCCAGTTGCTCAACTTTAGCTTTGCGATCTGGTTCAGGAATAGAATCTTTTAAATATTGTTCTATCATCAGACTCGCGATAGGTGCAGCAGAATTGGCACCCATACCTGCGTTTTCGCAAATTACCGCAATGGCAATTTTAGGATTAGCTCTTGGTGCAAAGGCTGCGAAAAAAGCATGTGACTTTTGTTTTTCTAAGCCGATATAATTTTCAACCGTACCTGTCTTACCGCACACAATAATTCCCGGGACTTTAGCAGCACTACCCGTACCCGTTTCCATTACACCCTGCATACCATCATGCACGGCCTCAAACACACTATCAGGAATATCTATGCCGACATGCTTTTGTTTAAAGTTTTTTAGTAATCCAAACTGATCACCGCCATCAATAGAATCAACCATGTGTGGTGTGATGTACCATCCTTTATTTGCGAGATAGGCCATTTCATTAGCAACCTGTAATGGTGTTACTAATACTTCTCCTTGTCCAATGCTTAGTGAACGAATAGTACAAAAATTCCAATGCCCTTCTCCGTATACTTTGTTATAAAGATCTGGTGTTGGTATTTTACCGCTTTTTTCAGAAGGAACATCAATACCTAATTTATGGCCAAGACCAAATGAATACATATAATTAGCCCAGTGGTTTAAACTACTATCCATTGTAGGATATTTAGGGTTGTTGATTACACGTTGCATTACGTTTGCAAAATAGGTATTGCATGAATGTGTGATAGCCTCTTTTAATTTAAATACGCCGGGATCTAAACATTTCATTGGTTTGCCACAGCCATAAAAAGCACCAGTACATACAAAAGTTGTGTAGGGCGTTATCATTCCATCATGCAAACCAACTAAAGCCTGTAAAGTTTTAAAAGTTGAACCGGGAGAATAATATGCATTTACCGTACGGTTGAGAAAAGGTAATTCTGGGTTTAACATTAATTCGTTGATGTGCTTTCTTCTATCAGAACCCGTTAAAAACTTGGGTTTGTAAGTGGGGCTACTGATCATAGCTAAAACACCGCCGGTTTTAGGATCTAAGGCAACAATGGCACCAATTTTATTTTGCATTAATTTTTCTCCCAACTGTTGTAGATCTATATCAAGCGATAGATGCATACTCTCCCCGGCAATGGCGGCAGTATCGTACTTACCATTATCTAATCTTTCTGTTAGCCTGTTCTTATTATCTCTTTTCCAATATTCGATTCCTCGTTGGCCCATCAACACTCTTTCATAAGTATGCTCTAAGCCTGTTTTTCCGGCATAGTCACCTATTTGATAACCTTCATCAGTATGTTTTTTTAAAAATGCACTATCAACTTCTGATAAATAACCAAGAATATTTCCTGCAGCATCATAAGGATAATCTCTAACAGGGCGCTCTTGTAAATAAAATCCCGGAACGAATTTGTACATGGCCTCATTTAACATGGCCATCTTTTCATCACTTAATAAACC
>Ga0210386_10004865_pt1 | contig 11017 bp, 10 predicted proteins | sample IncBWH32OmetaG_FD_160091 | JGI IMG/M metagenome (GOLD analysis project Ga0210386, IMG submission 160091) | Forest soil microbial communities from Barre Woods Harvard Forest LTER site, Petersham, Massachusetts, United States - Inc-BW-H-32-O ... | reverse complement strand
CTGGACGTTCATCTCCGGCCCGAATAGCAGCCGTGCCGCAGCGATGGTCCACAGCAGCTCGTCGACCGCCGGCTCCGGGTAGTCTTCCATCCTGGTCCCGGGCTTAGCTCGAAAATTCTGAATGATGATTTCTTGAAGGTGTTTGTAGGTGTCGTGCAGATCTCGCAGGTGGAGGAGAGCTTCCAGTCTCTCACGCCGCGTCTCGCCGATGCCGATCAGGATACCCGAGGTGAACGGGATCGCGGCCGCGCCGGCATCGCGAATGACCCGCAGACGAGCCGCCGGTTCCTTGTCGGGCGATCCGAAGTGCGGACCACCTTTCCGGCAAAGGCGCTCGGCCGAGCTTTCCAGCATCAGGCCCTGCGAGGCGGAGACACTCCGCAGCGACGCGAGTTCGCCCGCGGTCATCACACCGGCGTTGATGTGCGGCAACAGGCCAGTTTGCTGCAGCACAAGGGAGGCTGTTGCCGCGAGATAAGACACGGTCGTTTCGTGCCCGACTGCGGCCAATTCCTCCCGCGCTGTTCGATACCGGCGCTCGGGCTTGTCGCCGAGCGTGAACAGCGCCTCGTGACAGCCGGCCTCGGCGCCAGCCGTCGCGATCTGAAGAACTTCGTTGACGCCGAGATAGGCACGCGCGCCGCGCTTCGGCGGATGAGCAAACGTGCAGTAGTGGCAAGAGTCTCGGCAAAGCTGGGTGAGCGGGATGAAGACTTTCTTCGAGAACGTAATGATGGATGCGTGACCCCGGTCGCGTAGCGCGGCAGCGACCTCCATCATCGCCGATAGGTCGGCTCGTTCGAGGAGCGCGACAGCGTCAGTGGCCGCCAGGCGGCGACGGTCGTGCAAGGACTCCAAAGGTGCCGCGGATTTGCTCATCACGTTTCGAGGAACACGGCCGCATCCCATTCGGCTCTGGATTGGTCGAGGAAGGCCCAAGTCCGTGTATCGGAGCGATCGCTCATGAACCTGGCGAGGTCCGCCGGCTCGTCGATATCGACCGCGATTCCCGGCCTGCGGACGATGGTCGGCTCTAATCCTTGGCGCCGCGCCGCGGCGAGGTGAGGAAAGAAGCTATCGGGACCGAAACGCAACGGCACCAGATCAGGGGGCGAGCACATGATGGCATTCGAGCCGAGGTCATCCCAGGCCGGAGCAATCGTGAACGCGGGCGAGTCGATGTGCGCTGCCAAAATCGCGTCAATGTCGGTCGGCGACACACGCGGCACGTCGCCCGGGATGGTCAGCATGGTCGAGCCGGTCGCCGCCAGCCGACGGGCAGCGGCCATGACTGCACCGGTGTGGCCCTCACGTGCCCCATCGGTCCACACTTGCGCTCCCCAGCGCGCCGCAATCTGCGTCGCGTTTTGATCCAAAGTGATAACCGCGATGCCGGCGAGGCCGTGACTCGCGGACAAAGCCTGCATCACGTCCGCGAACATGGCGACGGCAAGCTGTTGTCGCCGCGCGGGCGACAAAACCCTCGCCAGGCGTTGCTTGGCGAATATGGTCTCCTTGATCGGCACAATCGCCCAAACGTCGCGATCAAAAGGCCGTCCGCTATGAGCCATCGAAAAGCCCGCAAATTCGCGACCCTGCCGGGTCGCCAAACGATTTGACTGCCCTTCAGCTCCAACGTCTGTCCCATCCGTTTAGGACAGAGTCGAGCTCATCCTTGGCCGACCGCTGCCTGACGGGCCCTCGCGCTCCGACAACCGGTCAGCCAGCGCCAGCACCACTTTCGCGAGCTGTTCGCGGTCGCTCAAGGATCGCATCAGCGTGCTCGTTGACACCGTCGGAACTGACAGCTCTGCCGCCAGGACCGCGTCCGCCTGGTCCAGGACGAAACCGTTCAAGAGGCTCCCGTAGTGATGGGCGACGGCCGCGGCGCTGACGTCCATTCCCAGCTCGCGCATCATTTTTGCGGTCGGTCCCTTGACGGCCTTGCCTCCGATGATCGGCGCGACCGCGACGATTGGAGCGTTACAATGCAACAGAGCGTCACGCACGCCGGGCACAGCCAAAATTGGGTCAACGCTGATGAATGGGTTCGACGGGCATATCACCACCGCTCTCAACGTCGGCTCCGCCAAAGCAGCTATAAGATCTTTATGAGGGCGCGCGAAGGTCGCGCCTTCAAAGGAAAAATCCTTGACCTCGGGCCTGCACTGTTGTTCGACGAAATATCGCTGAAAATCGAGCCAGCCGCCGGAAGTCAGGACGCGGGTCCGCACTATATCGTCGGTCATGGGCAAGATTTTGGTGGCTATCCCAAAGCGACGCGCAAAATCGGCGATGATGCTCGATAGCCGGTCGCCGCTCTTAAGCCTCTGCGTTCGTTCGACGTGCGTTGCAAGGTCGCCGTCTCCCAAACGAAACCAGGTTTCACCGCCGAGCACCTCGAGCGCCGCCATGAACGTCCAGGTTTCGTTGCGCCGACCCCAGCCGGTCTCGGGATTGCCCAGTTCCGCTAACGTGTAGAGTAGCGTGTCGACGTCCGGCGACACGTGCAAACCGAAATGCTCAAAATCGTCGCCGGTATTGGCGACCACCACGAGTTTGCCCGGCGGAACGACCTTGCTGAGGCCCAGCACCAGCTTGGCGCCGCCAACGCCTCCCGAGAGCGCCAGCACCAAATCCCGTTCTCCGCCGGCCGTCGTCATCGAAACAGGTCTTCTTGTGGTCTGCGCATCAGCGCAGCGGCGGGAAGTGATGGCTCGGACCAAGCAAGGCCGCGCAAGATAACGACTGGTGTCGCTTCATCGGCCTGGCCCATCAACAAAGACGCGGCGGCGGCGATTTCGTCGGCGAACCCCGTCTCGCTCACCCGCAGGCGGCGTCCGTGGATATCAGGCCTGCCCCGCAGGTTCCTGACAGACGGCACGCCGGCCGCGCCGAGCGCGACGCCAACGGTCCCGATGCGCCACGCGCGTCCGAAACTGTCGCTGATCACCACGCCGATCGCCTTGCCAAACTCCCGGCGGAGCTGCTCGTGCAGTCGTTGCGCGGAGGCGTCCGGATCGCTGGGCAAGAGAAGGACAGGCTCGGCTCCTTTGGTGGGATCGACATTCGACTGATCGACGCCGGCGTTGGCGGTGACAAAGCCCAGTCGATGCTCAACGATCAGTACGCCCGGACGATGCCTTATGACGCGGCGCGACTCCGCGAGGATGACTTCCACCAGGCGCGGATCCTTTTGAACTTTCTCCGCCAATGCCAGCGCGTCGCTGCCCGGCCTCACATTGGCAAGATCGACATACCGGCCTTCTGCCTTGGAAACCACTTTTTGGGCCACGACTACGATATCTTGATCGACGAATTCGGGTCCGTTCGTTCGAGCAAGTCCGCAGATAATGTGACCGAGGTCGGTCCCCGGTTCCACTATGGGGAATCCCGCCATTGCAATAAGCAACAAGGAGCGGCTCTGGCGGGCGTTTTCCATACCGCCTTCTACCGCATGGATTGGGGTCAGTAGAATGCCGTTGTGGTGGCGCTTTACGCGAAAGAGGCCACATCGCGCGAGCTACGCGGGCGCCAAGGCCATCGAAATGGCCGCACTGCCTGGGATGCGACGACAAAGTCAGTCGTCCCCGCCCGGTCGTGACCGGGGACGACTATTGAGCCTTAGTTCACGAAGGCGAACCTACCATTTGTTCGGCCGCTGGCGGCATTCGACGGCTTACGCCCAGCCGGTTTTCGGGTGAACGCTCACCAGGTCGGACGGAGGCACGCCGACAGCCGCAACGGAACGGAAGAAGCCGTTCTGCCATTGGCCGACCGTGTAGGCGATGTTCTGCAACTGCGAGCGCAGGTCGATCTCGCCGATCAGCGTCTTGAAGGTATGGGATTTCACGTACGCTACGACAGCTTCATGGTCGAGCGTCCCTGCGCCCTCGAAGGCCTGCGTCAAAACCTGCCCATTGGCGTAAAGATAGAAACACGCATTGTAGTCAGCGTCGACGCCGGTGACCTCCTTGTGCAGCTTCAGGAAGGCGCGGGTCTTCTCATTGTCGGGCATGCCGCCGAAGCCAATGATATTTTCGGCCGCCGCGCCGTACTTGCCGGCGAAGCCCGCAAACGCGCACCCAATTCCATTGTAGTACACTTTCACTTCGAAGTTTTCGATTTTCGCCTGATCCGTGAGGCCGAATGTATCCGGCGGATAGGAATAGGCGATGAACGCGTCGGGATTGGCGCTCTTGGCCGCCTTGATCACCGGCGCGTAGTCCTGGGTCCCGAGCGGGTATGATTTGTCGTAAACGATCTGGAAGCCCGCGGCCGGCAGAAGCTTACGGCTGATGTTCGCGGACTCGATGCCATATTCGTCCGCAATATTGACCATGGCGACCTTGTTGCCGATCTGGCCGGCATCCTTCAACTTTTTCAGTATGTCGGTCACCGCGCCGCTATATTGGCTGGTCGTTCCGTTGGCGAAAAACAGCCGCGGGTATTTTTTGCTCAACTCCGCACCCAGGTCGGTGACGCAGGCAACGGCCATCTGCGGGTAACCAAGCTTCGCGAATGTCGGCGCCGCGGCTATGTTGAACCCGGTGGCGTACAGGCCCACGATCCAATCGACCTTGTCCACTGCGGCGAGGCGTTCCAGCGCCTTGATCGCTTCGGCGGGTTGGGTATGGTCATCATATTCAACCAACTCGACCTTGCGAGCGCCGTCCTTGAGTTTCAAACCGCCGGCCTGGTTGACTTCGTGCGCCCACAATTGCCACGGCGGAAAGAAGGTCGCCGCTGCTCCGGGCGCAAGTGGACCGGTTTTCGCACCGACCACTCCGATTTTGACGGTTCCTTGATCGGCGCGCGCAGAACGAATGAACGGCGCCGCCACCGCCGTCGCCCCGGCATATTTCAACAAATCGCGTCGTCGCATGCCTACCTCCCCTGAGCATCGGTCTCATCGGTGACGTTGATTCACAATCGCCGGAGCCGCAGACGCCTCGCACCCTCGGACGTGCGCGGACTCCTGCTCCTCCCAAATGCTTGTTGCCTTGAGCGATATAACCAGGGACGGTCCGCCGGTATGTCATCAGCATTAATGACATGCCGGTATGCTGCACCGTGCTAACGTCTTATCGACGCCAAGCGCCGGCAAACATCTAACCAGCTTGAGGGAGAACGGTGACCGAACCCATCGGCTCCACGCACGCACACCAGGCAAGCCAGGCAACGCTGCGCATAGGCGGCGGCGCCGTGGGTTTCAACTGGCTCCCGGTAATCGCAGCGCAACGCGAAGGAATGTTTGCTCGCCGTGGCTTGGCTATCGAGATCCAGCGCCTGGGAGCGGTCGACAAGGCGACGGCTGCGGTTAGGAACGGCGAACTCGATCTCGTCATGACCCCGCCCGAGGGCGCCATCCGCGACTGCGTAAATGGCGGGCCACTCAGAATTATCGCCGGAAATGTGAACCGTTTACCGCTTTCGCTGATCGCAAATCCGCGCGTCCGGCGGATCGAAGACCTGCGCGGGGCGCGCCTTGGCACCTCTTCCATGACTGAGGGCACCGCCCTCTACACCATGGAAGTCTTGCGCCGGCACGGCCTGAACTATCCCGGCGACTATGAGTTCGCCGTGGTCGGCGTTCACCCGGCTCGATGGAAGGCACTGCAAGAGGGAACGATCGACGCTGCCGTGCAACTCATTCCGTTGAATTTCGTTGCCGAGGATGCTGGCTACGCCAATCTCGGCGAGGTAAGCGACTATATTCCCGAGATCGTTTTCACGGCCGTTGTCGTTGACGACGCCACTGCCAAGAAACGGCGCGACGACGTCGTGGCGTTTCTGGGTGCGGTGATGGAAGGAACGCAATGGGTCTACGATGCTGCCAACGATGAGAAGCTATCGGCCATGGTCAAGGACTTGACGCAAGCCGAAGGAAAATATGTCCGGCAAGCGCTGGAGTACATGCGAGCCAAAAAGGTGTTCCCGCCCGATCTAGCCGTTTCCAAGACCGCTTTCGACAAATCGCTCGAACTGATGCGAAAGGCCAATCTTGCCGACGACCGGTTGGAGGCAAGCGCCCGGCTGGTCCTGGACGACAGCTACCGTATGGCGGCCCTGAAATCGCTTTCCGCTCGATAAAGCAAATACTCATGGGCGTCGTTTTTCCCGATCTGGCAGTCGACGCGAGAACTGCCATTCGCGTGGCATGCGGACTTTTCTTCCTGCCACATACCTTTGCCAAGCTCCGCAACGTCGATCGCGCCTCGATCCTCTTTGACAAAGTAGGCCTTCGACCGCCTCGTTTCTTCGTAATCTTCACCGCTGCGATGGAGATCGTCGCTGCTTTTGGCCTTGTTAGCGGTCTCTATCCCCGCGTAGCGGCGCTGATTGCCGCGACCGTTCTCGTCGTTGCCTCGTACGCGATCGCACGCAATCATGGGCTGATGTGGCGTTGGCAGCATCCCGGGATCGAGTACATGCTGTTTTGGGCGATCATCTGCCTTTGCGCGGGATTTCTTCCCTGATATTTGGCCAGGGACCGTCGCCCGCAGCCAACCGGCGCCCAGTGGCATCGTGCTGAATCTTAAAGTATAATCCTTTTAGGACGCTGCCGGCGTCCCACAAAAAAGCAGTAGGGAGGCGAACGCATGATGGTCGTTTCTCCAGCGCGTTCGGCCGAAAGCATGAGTCTGCACAGACGAGACCTGTGCGAGGTCATGAAATCGATTGGATGCGACTCCTTTGGGCAAGCCTGTATGGGCTTCCTGGCGAAATCACTGAGTGCCGAGCACTGGGCCCTGTTCCGCTTCAGGTCTGGCACGCCCCTCAAATGCGTGGCCACCGGCAGCATACATCATCGTATCGCGGCGCTGGAAAACGTCGACCGGTTCGTCGTCCGTTGCCACAGCGTCGATCCCTCCGTTCAGGCGGCTAGCAAGCTCCATTCCACGTCGACGCTGACCAAGTTGGACATCAACGACATCGAGGATGCCCAATATCATCACTGTTTCGAGCTGACGCATGTGCGCGAGCGCGTGAGTCTTTTTTCGTGGATCGCAGACGACCTCTATCAGGTCAGCGCATTCCGCGGCCCGCGGATGAGCAGATTTACGACCACGGAGATGCATCATTTCGCTGCGCTCGCCGAGATGCTCTTGATCACCGCGCAAAAGCACGAAATGCTGCTGGAGCACCGACGCGGCGTGCCGCATCACCTGGACATTAAGGGCATTGAGCGGCTTTTGCAGATGCGCTCGCCGGCGCTTAGTGCCCGGGAGCGCGAAGTCTGTGCGCGGGCCGTTGTTGGCAAGACGATTGAGGGCACGTCGCTGGACCTCAATATACGACGTACCAGCGTCATTACCTACCGCCAGCGTGCCTATCAGAAGCTTGGTATTTCGCGCACCAACGAACTGGTCGCCCTGCTCAATGACATGCACGCGGAGCGCGCCCTAGCGTCGTAGCGCATGGCGGGCGGCGACGGTGTCCTGCGCTTGTCCATAAGCCTGAGGGCAGACGGCGCCGGCGAAATTCACGCATCTGTTCGGTCCCGGCACGGGACCGAACGAACAGATGTTCAACGCGCGCGATTTGCTGTACTTCGCCGGCAGTGTCCCGCTGCCGAACAGCGAAGATGTGTTCCGAACGCTCAGCAGCGAGGCCGGACAATTCCTCCGCCGCATGCCCGACGGAGAGACTGGCGAACGCACGCTTTGGATCAAATTTCAACAAAACATGCTGCTTGAGCATCCGGCAATCGAACCCGATACAACACAGCCGCCGCTACCCGTGAGGCAAGCCGATGGCACGGTGCATCGCCATATTCAGCTAGTGCGCCTGAAGCCTTCGGCGAACATCGAATCAGTCGAATTCGATACCGGCTACGATCGGGCCGCGGTGGCCTCCTATCAAACATATCGCTCGCTGCGGCAGGCCGGGACCATTTCGCCGGAAATACGCCTGCAAGTGGCACTGCCCACGCCAATGGCCACCGGCCTCATGTACGTGAGCCCGGTCGGCCGGAATGATTATTTGCGCGCCTACGAGCGCTCGCTGCTGAAAGCATTGCAGGCGATTGTCAGCACAATCCCGCACTCAGAGCTCTCCATTCAGTTCGACGTCTGCCAAGAAGTCTTGCTGTTCGAAAACTATTTTCCCGTCAGAGCGCCGAATTACCAGGCGGCCGTGTTCGAACAATTCGCTCGTCTTGGCGCGGCCGTTCCGAGCGGTGTCGAATTGGGATTTCATTTATGCTACGGCTCGCCTGGCGACCAGCCGCTCCTGCGCCTCGCTGATGCCCGCGCACTTGCCGAGCTGATGAACGGTATCGCCGACTTCGTTCGGCGGTCGGTCGAATTTATCCACATTCCGGTGCCTCGGCGGGCCGACGATGTTTTTTACAAACCCCTCGCAGACTGGCGACGTCCTGCGCAAACCCGCTTGTATCTTGGTCTGCTGCAATTTGATGATGATGTGGGGAATCGTGTCCGCATCGACCTTGCGCGGCGCGCCATGGGCGTTTTCGGGATCGGTGCGGAATGCGGCTTCGGCCGTACTGACCCGACGCGGGTGTCGACAATCCTCGCCGGCCATCGCGCTGCCGCAGAGTATCTGCAGAGGACTATCTAGAGCTCGCATTGCGCGCTTTAGTGATGGACGTGCTTTTCAGGACATATGTGCTCGTCTTTTGCGTGGTTGGTCAGTTTGGCGATATCGGTAGCAAGTCCGAGGCCCGGCTTCCGTAGCAAGCCGCACAACAAAAGGAACGACAAATGGACAGCGGGTTTCCGATAGTAGCTGTCATCGGTGGAACAGGAGCGCAAGGTAGCGCGATTGTGCTGCGTCTTGGCCACGCAGGATGTCGCGTGGTCATTGGCACACGCAATCTGTCCGGGGGCGAGCGAGTTGCGGAAGAGCTCAATGGAATGCTGGGAAACGCTACCGTAAGTTTCGCGGAAAACGTTAAAGCCGCCGCAGCGGCAGAAATAGTGATCCTGACAGTCCCCTACAACGCCCAACGGTCGACCGTGGAGGAAATTCGTGGAGCACTCGAGAACAAAATACTGATCGACGCGACCGTTCCGCTGCTGCCACCGAAGGTTAGCAATGTTCAGTTGCCGCAAGGCGGCTCCGCCGTCGCGGCGATACAGGAGATTCTCGGCGAAGAGGTTCGCGTGGTATCCGCCTTTCAGAACGTCGCGGCGCACAAACTCCGCGAACTTGGTAAGGACGTCGAGTGCGATGTTCTGGTATGCGCCAACGATGCCAATGCCCGACAAACCGCGCTCGACCTGATAACCAAAATGGGCCTTCGTGGCATCGATGCAGGACCGATTTGCAATTCGGCGGCGGCCGAAGCGTTGACATCGGTGCTGATATTCTTAAACCGGAAATACAGAGTGTCAGGTTCAGGCATCAGACTCACTGGCTTGGAGAGAGCTGTCGACACTGTCAGCTCGAAGCTTGGTATGCCGCAGACCCGCATCTGATATCGGCTCAGCCTCCAAATTATCGAAGAAGCCAAGGCCATCGCCGCACGCGGAAGGCCCCTTCGCGTCCGCTGTCATAACGCCTCAGGACAGACTTTTGCGCCACACAGGCAAAGAATTCGACTCGCAATCGCGAGTTCCGCGCTTCGGAGTGACAAATGTTCAAACGGGTAAGCCCGCCGTTTCGCGCCGATCATGTCGGCAGTCTGCTTCGACCAAAAAGTCTCCTCGAGGCCAGAGCTAAAGCCGATAAGGGCGAAATCTCAGCCGCTGACCTGCGGCACCTCGAAGACGAGGCCATTCGCCACATCGTGAAGCGACAAGAAGACGTTGGCTTAAAATCCGTGACCGATGGCGAATTTCGTCGTCGCAGTTGGCATATGGATTTTATCTGCCGAATCGGTGGTGTCGTTTCCGCCGGCACGCAAATGCGTCCATTCCGAAACGAGAAGGGAGACGTAAAGAACGAAATCGAGGTCCCGAAAGTGGTCGGACGGCTTACTCTCAAGGAGCCGATCTTTGGTGCTGATTTTGTTTTCCTCAAGTCGATTACGAACGTTACGCCGAAGTTTTGTATTCCGTCGCCGAGCATGTTGCATGGGCTCGGCCTTACACTTGAAGATAAGAAAGTTTATAGCGACCCGCAGGAATTCTGGCACGATCTCGCCAAGGTCTATACGGACGAAATCACCGCGTTGCACCACCTTGGTTGCAGCTACCTCCAAATCGACGATACCATGTTCGCGACCTTGGGCGACCCCGACTACCGGCGAAAGCTTAGTCCGCTGGCCGGGGCGCAAGACCAGCTTCACATGACGTATATTCGTCTTCTGAATGAGGCGATCGCGAAAAGGCCGTCGGGGATGAGCATCTGTGTGCATACGTGTCGCGGCAATCATCGCTCAGGTTGGGTTGCGGCCGGAGGATACGATGCAGTCGCTGAGGCAGTCTTTAATGACCTCAAAGTCGACGGCTACTTTCTAGAATACGACGACGAACGCTCCGGTAGCTTTGAGCCCCTCAGGTTTGTGCCAGAGGGCAAGATGATCGTGCTCGGGCTTGTCACGACAAAGAAAGGAGCGCTCGAAAAAAAAGACGATATAAAGCGCCGCATTGAAGCTGCGGCAAAATACGTCAATATTGATCAGCTGGCGCTTTCGCCGCAATGTGGATTCGCGTCTACGCTGCTCGGCAATCTTTTGACCGAGGATGAGCAGTTCGCGAAGCTGCGCCTGGTCGTGGAAGTTGCTCGGGAAGTCTGGGGAGTGTAACCGCACGGCGACGTGGCTGATGCAGCGCGGCGTGCCGATCTGGCAGGCGGCCGGCTATCTCGGCATGTCGGCCGAGATGATCGAGCGGACCTACAGTCATCACCGTCCCGACTACATCCGCGGCAGCGCTGATCACAAAAATCGTGCCGAGGTTTCCGATGACGGCGACCGGCAAGCTTTCCAAAGCGCAACTCGCCGAACAGTTATCTGGCACGCGACCGTAATGGTTGTGTTGACCAGACCGATGAATTTTGGCCTGCTGTTCAAGCCGGGTGACTGGGAGGCTCTATGCATGGCAGGTTT
>Ga0210386_10004864_pt1 | contig 11022 bp, 7 predicted proteins | sample IncBWH32OmetaG_FD_160091 | JGI IMG/M metagenome (GOLD analysis project Ga0210386, IMG submission 160091) | Forest soil microbial communities from Barre Woods Harvard Forest LTER site, Petersham, Massachusetts, United States - Inc-BW-H-32-O ... | reverse complement strand
TTCAACGGGGCGCGCCACATCTTCTGTTATCTGATGGTAAGTTTTTTTACCTAACAGAAGGGGATCCCTGATAATTGAATCGTGTTGCATAACGTTTATCTTTTGTATTATCTGATTGTATTATTCGCTTAATAAATGATGATCGCTGTTCCTAACCTTTGTCATATAGAACACATTTGGCTGGGTATCAAGGTCAGCAAGCAATAAGTAATTTCTTTCGTCATCCATCAATTTAGCTACGCGGCTTTCAGGATCGTTTCCATTACCAAATACAATTGCCTGTGTAGGGCAAGATTGTGCGCAGGCTGTATTAATTTCACCATCCTTAATGGTTCTGCTTTCGATCTTAGCCTTTAACTTGCCTACTTGTATACGTTGGATACACAATGAACATTTTTCCATAACACCTCTTGAACGTACTACTACGTCAGGGTTAAGAACCATACGGCCCATTTCGTTCGATTCCTGTGCAGGGTTAACTGTCAAGAACTTCTCATCCCTGTAATAGTTGAACCAGTTGAAACGACGTACTTTATATGGACAGTTGTTAGCGCAATACTTGGTACCTACGCAACGGTTATATACCATCTGGTTAATACCTTCTGAAGCATGGCTGGTTGCAATAACAGGGCAAACTGTTTCGCAAGGCGCGTGGTTACAATGCTGACACATTACCGGTTGGAATGCTACTTCAGGATTATCCGAAGATGCCTCCATCATGGTATACATTCTGTGCGATTCGGTCATGTTCTCCTCTTTCGCTTTTTCCATGGTAAGGTCTGATGAATAGTACCTGTCGATACGTATCCAGTGCATTTCACGTGCATTCAGAATTTCTGCTTTACCTACTACAGGCACGTTGTTTTCAGCGCTACAGCTTACTACACAAGCACCGCAACCAATACATGAATTAAGGTCAATGGCCATTTTCCAACGCAAACCTAAATTGCCTGCATTGTTGGTCATGTTAACAGGTGACTTACTATCGTAGTCATCCCACAGGTTAACATCCTTGAATGATCTGTCTTCTGATTTAGAACCAAGCATCACCGGTATCTTTTCCTCTTCGTTACCGGCAGCAGCATTCTTTTTATATTCTTCTAATGTTGTTTCCTTCAGCACAGGACGGCCGATCATAGTGTGGTGCGTTTGTGTAGCAGCCAACTTATAGGTTCCTTCAGCCTTAGTTACAGTAACATTCGCAACATTGTATTGGAATGTGTTGTTTGTCCATTGTACTAACTGGTAAGCATTACGGCCAATTCCGTTTGCTACTTTACCTGCATTTGTTCTGCCATAACCAAGCGCAATACCAATGGTACCGCGAGCCTGGCCCGGTTGAGGATACACAGGAATTGGCGACAATGAAACTCCGTTTGCAGAAACAGTAACAAGTGATGCATTACGGTCGTCATCAAGTAAAAGGTTGTATCCTTTTTCTTTCATTTCTGCAGGGTTCATGGTAACGTAGTTGTCCCATGTAACCTTTGATATTGGATCAGGCATTTCCTGTAACCAAGGATTATTTGCCTGGTTACCATTACCAATACCTGTCTTTTCATATAATACTGCTTCAATTCCGCCTTTAGGAGCAGCACTGATTTTGCTTGCTGCATCTGATAAGCTAAGTGAGCTTGCTGATTCCATTACCCTGGGCCTTGCTTCTTTTTCAAAAACACCGCTTGATAATGTTTTGTTCCAAAGGTCAATGAACATATAGTCTCCACCTTCTGAGCCTTGTTCAGGTAATATACTCTTCTTCCAGTATTGTTGTAAGTATGTATAATAATCAGGTGTTTCACTACCTGACCATTTCAGGAAATTTTCCTGAGCGTGACGTGTGCCTTCGTATTTTGATTCAACGTTCTCTCTTGGGAATTTTTTAGAGAACAATGGATAGATTGCAGGTTGTGCAAGGCTATATTGTCCTTCGTAAGGGTTTGCATCACCCCATGATTCCATGTAATTATGCGTAGGGCAAATATAATTTGCACCGCTTGCTGTTTCATCCTTAACTTCAGCTAACGCAATTTTGCAAGGAACCTTAGCATATGCTTCTGTAAAACCAATAGCCGTAGCAGCATTGTAAACAGGGTTTACATTATAGGTAATAAGTACATCTACCTTACCGGCTTTCATATCGCTAACTAATTCTGCAAAATCTTCATCGCTACCCTGGCGCAGGTAACATGCTTTGTCAGCATTAATTGATTTATCAGCACCGTAGTTATCTAATAACTTATTTATTTCTTTTACTACAACCTGAACAGCTGTGTCGTTTGAACCCGCAACAACCAATGATCTGCCTTTGCTCTTCACAAGTTCTGCAGCAGTCTTGTCAATTCTTTCGCTGATCTTGGCATCACTGAAAGATGGAGCAGCTAAAGCTGAACCGCCGGTTTGTTTTGCAACTGCATTGTATAAACCAATTGCAACAGCACCTTCTTCCGATGGTTTTATCTGAACACGTGTATCAGCATTTGCGCCGCTCACGGTCATAATACTTTCAAACTGAATATGCCTTGACATTTCCTTTTTGTTCTTGCCCACTTTTCTTCCTTCAGCATATTGCTTGGAAAATTCAATAGGTGAAAGCCAGTTGGTAAGGAAATCGGCAGCGATACTTACAATTACATCTGCCTTATTAAATGCATAGGTAGGTATTCCGCCATCGTTTGCTTTCATCAATCCTGAGAAAGAAACAGCATCCCAACTTACATGTTTTGTACCTGAATATTTTTCTTTAAAATCTGCAATTATCTGGTCAGTAGAAGGGCTTATAATAGTAGAGGTAAGTATACGGATATTTCCACCCTTAGCTAGTTTCTCTCCTATTTCTTTATCAACCTGTTCCCATGTCGCTTTTTTCTTGCCGATCATAGGACCGGTTAATCTTTCAGAATTATATAATGAAAGAACTGAAGATTGCACCCTCGCATTTGCAGCGCCTTTTGTAACGCCTGACATGGTGTTGCCTTCAACCTTAATAGGGCGGCCATCACGTGTCTTAATTAATATACTGCAATAGTCTTGTCCGTCAAAGTAAGTAGAAGCATACCAGTTATCAATACCAGGGGTTACTTCTTCAGGCTTAATTACGTAAGGAATAGTTTTTACAACAGGAGCCTCGCAAGCTGCCAATGAAGCAGCAGCAACACTAAAGCCGAGGAATTTCAGAAAATCCCTGCGTGAAGTAGATGAAGGATTCTGGCCTTGATTGCCTAAAAATTCATCAACAGGAACTTCTTCAACAAACTCCTTCGTTTTTGCCTTAACAAAACTCGGGCTTGCTGTTAGTTCTTCCAGGCCTTTCCAGTACTTTTTTTGATTCGCCATAATGGTGAAATTTTATATTGAGCTTGAACTATTGTTTATATTAGTAATGACATTTTCCGCACTCTAAACCACCCATGTCAGCTTCGGTAATTTTTTTGTCATCACCGAATTTTTGCTTGATGGCTTCGTGCAGTTTTGCGTAATAACCGTTACCCTCCATTTGTACTGGGGTTTCGCGGTGACAGTTGATACACCAGCCCATAGTAAGCGGTGCAAACTGTTGGTCAGTAGTAAATGTTTTTACATCACCGTGGCATTTTTCGCACTCTACTTTACCTACTACCACGTGTTGTGAGTGGTTGAAGTATGCAAAGTCAGGAAGTGAGTGAACACGGTTCCATTGAACAGGATGCGGAGGATTGGTATAATCACCTTTTGCTGGGTCCCAACCCGCAGCGTAGTAAACCTTAGCAATTTCTTTTTGGTATTCAGGGGTAGAACCTTGTATACCCTTGTGGCAGTTCATACATACGTTCAAGGTAGGTATGCCTGCTACTTTTCCTTTTTCAGCGCCTGAGTGGCAATAGATACATGCAATGCCATTATCGCCTGCGTGCACTTTGTGCATAAAGTTAATAGGCTGTGAAGGGTGGTAACCTGGTGTTACATCAATACCCCACAAGTATTCCCAGCTATATACTGATGATACTGCAATGAAGAAAATTATAGTAACTGCAAACCTAGATTTGTGGTTGCGTATCCATATTCCAATATCTTGCCAAACGGTTGTACCGGTACCAACTTGAGTTTTTTCTCCTGTCTTTTCGTCTACAACTGTCTGTAATGATTTGCGAACCGTACGAAGTACAGTTACTATGATAAACAGAATGCCGATTATTATTACAATTATCCATACAAACTGACCTTTCCCTTTTTCCGGAGCGCCAGTTTCGGTAGCACCTGTTCCAGCTGTAGCTGTAGGGCCAGCATCTGGCTTTGCAACTGCTAAATATGCTATAACATCTTTTATCTGGTCATCGCTTAGTGTGCCATCAAATACGGTCATGGCTTGTTTGCCATTGTCGTTGAATACCTGGGTGGCATATTTATCTCCGCTCTTTAAAACAGCGGCGTTATTCTTGATCCACGAGAACATCCAGTCTGTAGAAGGAACCCTCTTGGTAACACCCTCCAAGTCTGGCCCAACCACTTTTCTGCCAATGGCGTGACAACTGGTACAATTGGCTTTAAATACCTTTTGCCCGTTACCAGCATCAGCTGCATTTGATATGTTAGGGGTTGCGAGCGCCAGAACAAACGCGAGGAAAGCTACTAACGACTTCTGCAGCTTTTTACTTGGGATATTCATATAAGGAGTAATTTTTCTAATCGCCGCCAAAGGTAAAAGAAAATTACAATTCCATGACAAAAATATTTCACTGTTTTTCGTCCTATTTTTCAACCGATTCGTCGCTCTCTTATTCAGTAGCAGTAATCGTTTCAGGCGAATAGCCCTCCGCCTTAAGAAATTCAAGTGTTTGCGGTAGTAATGTGGGCATCTTATCCATTGCTTTTATGCTGTCGTGAAACACAATAATTGAGCCCGGTCGGGTATACTTTTTAACAATTTCGAGGCATTTTTCGGCACTTAGCTCCTTATCATAATCCATGCTAAGGACATCCCACAAAATTATACGGTATGTCTTTTTAAGGTTTTTGTATTGTTTCAAGGTTATTCTTCCATAGGGTGGCCTGAATAGGTTTGAGTGTACAACCTCAGCACATTCACTTACATTCCCGGTATATTCTTTTACCGATCTCTTCCAGCCATCCTCGTGGTTAAAAGTATGGTTGCCAATTGTATGGCCCTCGTTCTTAACCCTTTCGAAAATATCAGGGTGCTTTTTTACATTATCGCCCACGCAGAAAAAAGTGGCTTTAGCTTTGTATTTCTTAAGAATATCGAGCACCATTGGAGTAGCCTCTGGTACAGGGCCATCATCAAATGTAAGGTAAACAGGCTTTTTATCTTTTATAGGGATTCTGCATACAGCGCCCGGGTATAGAACTTCTACAATCCGGGGTATACGTGCTTTTTGCATTGTACTTTATATTGTTACCACTAAGGCAAAGCTACTAAGATTCCTCACTTCGCTATGCTACGTTCGGAATGACAATGTTTGAATACTTAATAAGGTAAGAGGGGTGCGGGCGAAGCCCGCACCCCTCTTACCTTAAATAATAAAATTTCTTGTCATTCCGAACGTAGTAAGGAATCTAAATGTTCTTCTATGCCCTCCGTGTCTCCGTGGTATGTATTATTGATCAGATGGTTTTAAATCCACTGAAGAACCCAGTCAGGGAAAATTCCGAGCAAGAGGGTCAGTAAGGTAGTAATGAACAGAACCACCTGATGTAAACTACCCACGGTAACAGGAATGTTGGATTGCTCAGGCTTGAAATAAATGGCTATGATAACCCTGAAATAATAAAATACACCTACTAAAGCACCTAATACGGCTATAATAACAAGGCCTGTATTATGGGTATTAATAGCATTCTGGAAAATATAATATTTACCAAAGAAACCTGCTGTTGGAGGAATACCGGCTAATGACAGCATGGCTACCACCATTACAAAACTGAGGAAAGGATTTGTTTTTGCCAAACCTTCGAAGGCGCCAAAATCGTCGCGGCCTGAATTGCGTGATACAATGTATAGTACCGTAAATGCAGCAATGGTAGATATGGAATAGCTAAGTGTATAGTACAGAATTGAACGTGCAGAAGCATCTCCGTTCATTGATACAATGGCAATAGCAAGGTAACCTGCGTGGGCAATACTTGAGTAAGCCAGCATACGTTTTACACTTGTTTGGCGGACGGCCGTAATATTTGCAATGAACAAGGTAAGTGCAACTATCCACCACAATACGTTCGACCATTGCTCGATAAGATCAGGGAAGCAGGTATAGAATAAACGGAAGAACGCACCAAATGCAGCAGTCTTTACAACCGTTGCCATATATGCAGTTACAGGTGTTGGTGCACCATCATATACATCAGGCGCCCAAAAATGGAAAGGAGCGAGAGATGCTTTAAAGCAAAGACCAACCAAGAGCAATAAGATTCCCATCAATACCATTGTTGGTTGTTGATGTGTTGCTACGCTGGTACGAATTGTGTGCAGGTCGAATGAACCGGAAACACCATAGATAAGAGCAATACCAAAAAGTAAAAAACCTGTTGCAAAAGAGCCCATCAGGAAGTATTTGAAGCCTGCTTCGTTCGATAAAATATTCCCCTTATCACTTGCTGCAAGTACATAAACAGATAATGAAAGAATTTCTATACCTAAGAATAACATGGTAAGGTTTGAATACGAAACCATTGATATGGCACCAACCATAGAGAAGATGATCAGTGCAAAATGGTCGGTACCGCTTGTCTCTTGAAGGAAATAATTCCTTGCCATCATAAACCACAGGAACGCTATAACTATAATAGAGCGTGAAAAAGCAGCTGAGTAATTATCGAACCCAAGCATACTGCTGAACCAGGTAGACGGGTTGTTGTTATACTGAGGTAATGTAAAGTACAATGCGGTAGCAAGGCCAACAAGTATAAGCGGGAACAGCGCCTTTTTAAAACGCAATACCTGCGCGAAAAGCGTTAGTATACCAAGTGCAGAAAGTATTATCAGCGTTACCATTTCTTAAAATCCTGTTAACAGTTTACGTACTGCGGGTTCACTTACCTTTAAAAATATGTTAGGGCAAACACCTATTAATATTACCATTATCAGTAATGGGATAAGCACTGCCTTTTCATTCAATGTAAGGTCGAAGAAGTTTTCGGTTTCTACTGAAGGCTCACCCAATACAACACGTTGGTACATGCGTAACATATATACCGCGCCTAATATTATGGTAAGCCCACCCAGCGCTGCCATAATCGGGTTGAACATATAAATGCTGTTTATCAATAAAAACTCTCCAACAAAACCATCGGTTAACGGAAGCGCAACAGCACCAAGTGTAAGAATAATGAATGCAGTAGCAAAGAACGGAGCTTTTAGGCGGAGGCCACCTAATGAAGCAATTTTGCGTGTATTTGTTTTGCGTTGAATAATATCGACAATGAAGAATAAACCAACAACGTTGATACCGTGAGCCAGCATTTGCAACATGGCACCTTGCACACCATTAATATTCAAACCATTTTCACTGCTTACAAAAAATATACCTGCAGCAATAATACCAACGTGTGCAATAGATGAATACGCTATCAGGCGTTTAATATCGCTACGTGTAATGGCAATAATAGATGCATATATAACACCGATAATGGCAAGCCACATTACATAGCTGCCACATTGAGCAATACCTAAAGGCAACACAGGAAGTATCCAGCGGATAACGCCGTAAATACCCATTTTAAGCATTATACCCGAAAGCAACATTGTACCTTGTGTAGGCGCTTCGGTATATGTATCGGGTTGCCATGTATGTAATGGGAACACCGGCATTTTAATACCAAATGCAAGGAAGAAGAAAATGAACAGATACACTTGTGATCTTAGATCGAGCGCGCGGCCTGCTTTGTACAAGGCATCAATATCGAATGTATGTGAACCCGGAGTGTGTAGGTATAAGAATACCAGGCCTACTAACATAAACAAGCTACCTGCTAATGTGTAAATGAAAAACTTAAGTGTAACACTTGCCCTACGTTCTCCCCCCCATAGTAAGCAAATGAAGTAGATAGGGATAAGAGCCAATTCCCAGAACACATAGAATAAGAAACCATCAAGCGAAGTAAACACACCGATGAGTGCAAACTCCATGAACAATATCAGTGAATAGAAAACAGGCGTACGTGTTTCACTTTGCACAACTGAAAGAACGATCAGCGGAACAAGGAATGTGGTAAGCAGTACAAGCAGCATTGATATTCCATCCATACCTACATGGAAGTTGATACCTAATGATTGTATCCAGGTAACATTAGTAATATATTGGTAGTCGCCGCTGGAAGGGAAGCCACAGAAAGTAACCAGTGCAACTATAAAAGTGAGTAATGATGCACCTACAGCAAACCGTTTACCATACTTGCGTGGGACAAAGAGCTGCGTTAAAGCAGCAATAAATGGTATAAGTATGAGAATGGCTGTCTTCTCCATATTACATCATCTTGAAAAATATCATTAGCACTACTCCCACTACCATTACAAAAATGTAAAAGTCAACATTACCAGACTGCAGATAGCGCAGCAAGCCGCCTACCCAGTTAACCAATGTGCCGGTCTTGTTCACTATACTGTCTATAAATCTTGTTTCTACAATGCTTTCAAGGAAGCCTGAAATTTTATCCAAAGGCTTGGTAATAACCGCGCTGTAAATTTCATCGACATAATATTTGTTGTACAATACCTTTTGCAATGCAGGAATTCTTTGTCCTTCCGGTGCAGGTACTTCTTTATCCTGTACATATTTCTTGTAGGCATACCATATTGCAGCTACTGCCGCTATTACAGCAACAACCATCAATATCATTTCAGGAGCAGAGCCTTCACCACCCAGCATTTTTTCCTGTGCAGGTTTAAATACAGGCTCAAGGAATTTATCAATACGGTTTGAACCACCCAATACTTCAGGTACGCCAAGGAAACCACCAATGGTTGATAGTAATGCAAGAACCATTAATGGAACAGTCATAACTTTTGGAGACTCATGCGGATGAACCTTATCACCACCTCTGAACTCACCAAAGAAAGTAAGGAACAATAAACGGAACATATAGAACGATGTCATAATTGCTCCGAGCAAGCCAATTACATAATACACCGGGCTCGATGCATATGCATGCGCAAGAATATCATCTTTAGAAAAGAAACCTGCAAACGGCGGAATACCAGCTATAGCAAGTGTTCCGATAAAGAATACAATATAGGTAATTGGCAATTTCGATTTCAAACCACCCATTTTACGGATGTCCTGTTCGCCATGCAGACCGTGAATAACACTACCCGTTGCAAGGAATAACAAGGCTTTAAAGAAAGCGTGTGTCATTACGTGGAACACCGAAGCAGAGAACGCACCTACACCCAGGCCTAGGAACATATACCCTAACTGGCTAACCGTAGAATACGCTAATACTTTCTTAATATCGTTTTGTGTGAGTGCAATAGTTGCAGCAAATACTAATGTAATGGCACCCGTGATGGCAACAACCGTCATTGATATGGGAGCCAATGCATATAACACACCTGAACGGGCCACCATATATATACCTGCTGTAACCATGGTTGCAGCGTGTATAAGCGCCGATACAGGAGTCGGACCCGCCATTGCATCGGGTAACCAGGTGTATAACGGAATCTGAGCGCTCTTACCCATTGCACCAATAAAGAGCAATAAGGTAATGCTGGTTATAACACCCTGGCCAGAGAAGAAGCCATTGGCCTGTGAGAAAACTGTTTTGTAATCGGTGCTGCCAAATGTTTTGAAAATAAGTATCATACCAATAAGGAAACCAAGGTCACCAATACGGTTCATGATAAAAGCTTTCTTAGCTGCATCGTTGTATGATTTGTTCTTGAACCAGAAACCGATGAGCAAATATGAACAGAGACCTACACCTTCCCATCCTACAAACATGAGCAGGTAGCTATTGCCCATAACCAGCATGAGCATGAAGAATATAAATAGGTTCAGGTATGCGAAGAAAATATTCTGGTTATCGTCGTCGTGCATGTAACCAACTGAATACACATGAATGAGGAAACCTACACCCGTTATGATCAACAAGAAAATGGAAGAAAGCGGATCGAGCAGGAATGAGAATGATGCGGTAAAATTTCCTGCATTTATCCAGTCCATAACATGAACCTCAGTGCCCTGCGGGCTTACATTTTCGAATATAATGAAGGCAACAATAAAAGAAGCGAGCAAGGCACCACAGGCAATCAAACCTGCAAGCGTCCTCGATAATCTTTTATTAAGTAAGCCGATAATAATAAACCCTGCTAAGGGAAAGAGGGGAAGTAATACGGCTACTTGTTGTATAATATCTTTCATCTATCCTTTAAGCCTGTTTAACACATCTATATCTACCGACTTGGTGTTCCTGTACATTACCACTAATATGGCAAGACCCACTGCAATTTCTGCTGCAGCAACTGCCATAGTAAAGAACACAAATACCTGTCCGGCTACATCGCCATGCGAAGCAGAGAACGCCACCAGTAATAAGTTAACGGAATTGAGCATAAGCTCAATTGACATGAATATGATAATTGCATTGCGGCGGAACAGTACACCCAATACACCAATGCAGAACAAAATGCTGCTTAACGTAATGTACCAGTTTAACGGAATGCCTTGTATTACCTCTTGCATAAATTATTTAATTTCCTTTTTACCCAGCATTACTGCACCCACCATAGCTGCCAGGAAAAGTACCGCTGATACTTCAAATGGAACCAGGAACTGGGTAAATAATACTTTCGCGAGACTTTGCATTATGTCTCCGGTGTTAGGGTAAGGTGTGGCAATAGCTTTGTCAGCTGCTTTTAACGAGCCAACAATAACCAGCAACAACAAGCCGCTTGTAATTACAGCAGCAAATTTCAGGTAAGGATTTTTATGCGGCTCAGTTTCTTTGTTCAGGTTCAGTAACATAATAACAAACAGGAAAAGCACCATAATGGCGCCTGCATACACAATTACGTTTACAATAGCTATG
>Ga0210386_10004863_pt1 | contig 11023 bp, 16 predicted proteins | sample IncBWH32OmetaG_FD_160091 | JGI IMG/M metagenome (GOLD analysis project Ga0210386, IMG submission 160091) | Forest soil microbial communities from Barre Woods Harvard Forest LTER site, Petersham, Massachusetts, United States - Inc-BW-H-32-O ... | reverse complement strand
CGCCAGCCGCACCAGCTGATGACATTCACCCTGCCGCTCCTATAGATGAGCCGTCAACTGACGACCAAATGGACTCTGACGAACTGTACCAAGAAGGTGTGGCAGGAGCTACCAACACTGATGACGAAGAAATCGGTCCCGATGAGCAGCCGAAACCCCTAGAGCCAGAGGACGAAGCATAGCCCGCAAGTGTTCCGCAAAACGCGCATTGTCAGCAACCAAAATCTATGGCATAATCCAGATATGCCAGCCATAGAGCAACTACAAATTCAATATGACACAGAAGAAGCGGCCTGTCAGCGAGCGCAGCGACGTATAGAAAACGGCGGCCTTATCGGCAGTCTGGTAGGTAGATTCCAGCGATGGCTGCATATCGGCGAGTTGGAACGAGTTACCGAGGAACTTGACATCGCCGAACTCTACGAACATCTCGACCGAGAGAGATCAGCCCAAGCCCAGTAAGCAGCTCTCTGTGCTACTGCTTACCAATACGCTATCAGTCTCTTCAGACCGAGTGATAAATCATACGCCTGCCCCACCGGTGCTTCCGGTAACATTATAATGAGGTGGGTATAGGTCTTGATTTGTACTTATGCGGATGGGATAATATAAGTATGAGTAACGTAGAACTGTTTGATCCAGGAGAATTCCATGAAGATGATAGGCGCCCTGAGCTTTGTGACGATGCGACGATAGAAGCGATGGATGCCGCACTAATGTCAGTGGCCTTCAATGGTCTGAAAGCAGCCCTCACTCGTCAAAGCGACAGAGGTCCGGAGATATTAATTGAGAGGCGCGGTCCGCATATTCCTGAAAACCGGGGCGATCCATATTTCACAGGCCTGTTCACGCAGGTACGTAGAAGCGGCCCGGTCGATCTCCATAAAAGGAACTTGTCAGAGCGTGATGCCCACCTCCAGCAATTCCGCCGTCATCCTTTCGGACGTTCTGTGTTCCGGCACATCGCGTCTTAAGTTTCGCCAGCATCTTCCCTATCCAATAAATGGCCGCAGCGTAGCTATTTACAAATTATTTCTAGCATGTTATTTTATGCTAATGTCATTGTATGAGTATCAGGGAGCTCCTGGGCTAAGCCCAGAGACACAGTTCAAATACGCTATTCCTTACGAATGGGGTAGGTTTTACGTTACGCAAGAAGCAGACCAAGCATATGGCTTTGTTCCTCTAAGAGGGGGCGTGATTAAGGGGGCTGCTATAGACCAGATTCCAGAAGTGCATGCTCCAGTAGTAACTGACATTACTTTGATGACACCCCAAGAACTGCAAGGATTACACGCTGGACAAGGCCTACTTTCAAGGCCCTTATCAAGACCTAACGGTCTTTGCTCGGCTAGGATTTCTGAGGGTAGTATTGAACTGTATCTCGCCTTACATCAAGATACCAATGCAACACAGGATGAGTTACTCAGTGATCTAAGAGAAATGGCCCAGCGGCACGGCGGTGCAAACGTGTGCTGGATCCAGCGATGGCAAGTGTGTAGTGTTTGGCGGGGATAGTGGATTACATAGCGGTAAGCTGCTTGGCGTAACCGCTAACTTTGGAGACTTGCCTGAATCAGACACTTCTACTCTTAATGGGCTTGGGATTAATAGCGAACGAGGAGAACTTGACTTTAATGGCACCTCCTTTAATGATCCTAATTACGACAATACCGTTGCCGATTGGATTAATACACTAACGAGTGACCACATTGTGCCATTACCGTTGATGGCAGATTATGTTGAGCTATCCACGATTAACGTTTCCGCGTTCGTCAGCGCAACTACTAGTTGGTGCGAGGCCTATTGTGCTGGCGGATCTTTTTATAGTGGCAATAGTAGCGCCAACCCAACATATGCCCCACAGGTTCTGGAAATACTGAACGAGCCCTATGCTACTTATTGGGGCTACCCAGTCACGGACGCCGACGTGCAAGCGTACGCAACCCTGCTCCAAGACATCAGAACTGATCTTAATAATGCCGGGCTAAACCAAAAATGATGAGGCAAACCGAGCTCGATAGATTTTATAAAGCACGCCGAACGTTATAAAATATATGAATCTATTCCTACTATGCTACATCTGGCTGAGCATGCCGGTCTGGAACCTTTCCATACTTTGTTCGGACTAAATTGGCATATAATATAACCATGATTAAAAAATACCCGTATTGGATGTATGTAGTTGGCGTTTTTGTAGCCTGGGCAATAGTATTGTTGGTAGTGCGGAATTTTATCAGTAGTGACAGATTCCATAATGTGCTTATTTTCGCTTGCGGTTTCTTGCTTGGTGTCCTGGGCGCGAGTCTTGCGCGTAAGGTTTACAAATAGCCAAAATGGGAAGAAATGTAGTCCCCGTATTTTACGTTGTACTGATGGTAGCTATTGTAGTTGCTGTGGATTTCCTCTTCTTCAGACACCGGTTTCGTGAACGGCTACTAGCGAATATAACAATTGTGTTGGTGTTTGCAGTCTTTTATTTAGTATTTCTAAGACGTAAATAAAACATTTGATACTGCATATGCTTGGCTGGGTATAGCATCATAGCTGAGGTTATAACTTTATTGGTATCTAATACGAGGGCTCATAGTGTATAGTATTTGCATGGATTGGCAGTCTCAAACAATTAAAACCTATGACGATTCTGCAAACGAATTAGCAGAATATTTTAAAGGTATTGGTGCCAGAGTGGATGACATAGAGCTTGGTCTGAAGTTAGCTGACATTGGTAGTAATGCTCAGGTAGTTGAAATTGGCTGTGGTGACAGACGAGATGCAGTTGAGATTGTAAAAAGAGTTGGCAAATACGAAGGATTTGACCCTTCTGAAGGACTCTTAAAAATTGCTCACAAACGATTACCGAATGTGTCTTTTGTCAAAGCCGACGCTTTAAGCTATGTGTATCCAAAAAAACTGGATGTAGTCTATGCTTTTGCTTCGCTATTACATGTCAATCTAGAAGACTTAAAGAAAGTGTTTGAGAAAGTTAGCCAATCACTACGCCCAGGTGGAGTATTTTTTATTTCGCTTAAAGAACGAACTGATTATGTAGAAGAAGTTAAAGAAGATGAGTATGGCAAAAGAATATTTTATTACTATAACCCAGCCATTATTAAAGAAGTTGCTGGCACCTCATTTACCTCCATATATGAAGACCACCAAAAAATTGGCAAAACTGACTGGTTTACGATTGTTCTAAAAAAGGATTAAAAGGGCTCTATGAATTGAATTTTGGTTGACTGGTCTGTCAGTGGAGCTTGATATGCCACACCACTATCACCCCACGGCATATCTTCTCGATGGTCATTGGCAACACTACCAGTAACGACGATGGCACTTACCGCTTTTCTCAGTTCCTTATTTCTTGATTTACAATCTTCAGCCAACTCTACAGCGCCATTTACTGTGTCACTTCCTCGGAAGTACAACACCAAACCTGGTTCGCTTACTTCAGACAAGCTACTAGCAAAGCAGGACCTATCACATTTTCTACATGATATCTCTCCAAGCTCTCGACCAATCTGTAATTGAATAGCCAATGGGTCTGCTTCAAGTAGGCATTTCAAAGTTTCAAGCTTTTTCATATATAACACTATATAATAATAACTAACCACCGTCAAATATCAGTCAAACAAACGGTAACTTCTGTAATGAATTAGCGTATCTAACCATGAGCGGAATGGTATCTGTGCCAAAGTTAGAACTTTACTGATAGCTTCGTAGATAAATTATTTTAGCAAAAATCTTGATTCAGGACGTATGGCTGAGCATGCCGGTCTAGAACCTTTTCGGTACTTGTTCGCACTAATACATAATACCCGCATCATTCTGGAATACCACTAAGTCTTAGTGCTCATGGTAAACTAATGCTGTAGTGCAAAAAACCACAAATCAAAATAAATCTACCACCATAGCTATTATGGGCGCCAGTGGTTTCGTTGGACAAAGTCTACTGCGCTATTTGCTAGAAGCTACTGGCTATTCTATTCGTGCTATCTGCCGAAGCCCAGAGAACATTCAATTCAATGCGCAGTATGCCAACCGGGTGCAGCTGATACCGGCTAACGTCTTCGACTAGGATGTTATCCAAAAAAGCTTGGAAGGCGCAGACGCTGCCGTTTATCTTATACATATGATGGCGGCGAAAGGTAACTATTACGATTTAGAAGCTAAGGCAGCAGAAACATTTGGTAAGGCAGCCCAGGCCGTAAATCTACCTCGCCTTATTTATATGGGTGGTCTAGGCGATGACGCTGATAAACTACCCCGACATTTAAGGAGTCGCCATAATACGGGCAAAATTTTAAGAAACTATGTGCCACAGTTGATTGAATTTCGAGCTTCCATGATAGTGGGAGATGGCAGTATAGCCTATGACATTATGAAGAACTTAGTACATAACCTGCCCGTCCAGACGGTACCGGCCTGGGCAGTGACCCATACGCAGCCAATTGCTCTGCAAGATGCGCTAGCATATCTCACGGAAAGCCTCACCGTACCGCTTGAACATTCCGAAATAGTTGAGATCGGCGGCCCTGAAGAGCTGTCGTATAAAGATCTGACTGTCCGTTATGCAGCTTCAATTGGTCGAAAACCAATAGTAGTCATGATACCGATCGTTCCTTTATGGCTTGGTGCCTGGTGGTTGAACCTGTTTACGCCGTGGCGTCACGCCAAAGTGGGCCGTCAGATGGCTGAAAGCCTTGCGAATCCTATGGTGGTCACGAATAACCGAGCGAGAGAACTATTCCCAGATATTATCCCCGAGTCTATAGAAAAAGCTTTCAGTGACGTAGAGGCTAAAGAATGAGTACGGCCAGCAAATTAAGAAGTCTACGCAAATTCAATCTGATTATGGCTGGGCTGCATGCCTTGCAGGCATTAGCAGTGTTCCTGCTAAGTGACCCCCACCATGGAATCTCGACGGTTACGACCAGTTACTTGACGCTTAGCCCTCATTCCACAGTCACCAGTCCTAAGTTGATCAGCGCGACCCATAGTCTATTCAGCGTAAACCTGGCATATCTCGTGGTGGCCTTCTTCCTGCTAAGCGCTCTGGCGCATTTGTTCGTGGCTACTGTCTACCGTAAACGATATGAGTCAAATCTGAAACTGGGCATTAATAAGGTGCGCTGGGTTGAATATGCGCTCAGCGCCAGCACTATGCTGGTAGGAATCGCACTGCTGTCTGGCTTGTCTGATTTCGGCGGCCTAATAATGGTATTTGGGCTGACGGCCATCATGAACCTCATGGGGCTAGCCATGGAGGTGTATAACCAGGGGCGAGAAAAGCCAAGCTGGCTCGCCTTTAACATTGGTGTGCTAGCTGGCATTTTGCCTTGGATAGTGGTTGCTCTACTATTCTGGGCCAATAACAAATATGGATCTGGTCATCCGCCCACTTTTGTCTACTTTATATTTGTGAGCATGTTCCTGTTCTTCAACTGCTTTGCCATCAATATGATTCTGCAATACAAGCGAATAGGTAAATGGCATGATTATTTGTATGGCGAGCGCGTTTACATCATTTTGAGCCTGGTAGCTAAAAGTTTGCTAGCTTGGCAAGTCTTTGCTGGCACGCTTCGACCATAGGAATATTGTCCAGACCTTGCTTATATGACCAGGATACCTCTTTGACTTAAGTTCGAATTCATGATGGCTGAGCGTGGTGGCCCAGTGTAGAACCTTGATCATTAACTACAATCTGCTTCAGCAAGTATAATTAAAGCAATGAAGATTAAGGGTGTTAATTATGATGTCGGCACCCAAATGGGCGTTAACTGGCGGCCAGACTATAACCCAGAGACCGTTCACCGAGAACTAGAAATTATCAAGCACGACCTGCACTGTAACGCTGTCGGCATTAGCGGTAAAAACATCGGACGAGTAATGGTAACGGCCGAAGACGCTTTAGGTCAAGGTCTTGAGGCCTGGCTACACCCAGCCGATTGGAATAATAAACCACCCGAACCTACGCTTGCCTATATTGTTGAGGCAGCCAAGGCAGCCCAGCCATTGCAAGAACGCTACCCAGGCAAGGTGGTGTTTAGCATCGGTTCCGAGTTCACCCTGTTTATGAAAGGTATAATCGAGGGCAAAACCTTTATGGGGCGAGCCAAGAACCTTCGAGAAAACGGTGCGGGGATTAAAGAAGGTAAACATAATAAACCACTGAACGACTTTTTAAGTAAAGCTGCTACAGAAGTACGCAAGGTGTTTAGTGGCCCAATCATGTACCGGTCGTTGGTTTGGGAAGAGGTTGACTGGAGTAATTTTGACTTTATCGGTGTCGACCACTACTGGGCTGAAAAGATACAGGATCAATATATAGATATGGTGAAGCCCCTCTTTACTCACGGTAAGCCAGTTATTAATACGGGTTTCGGTTTTAACACCACAACAACACCAGTTACTGACATGCTGTCGTCACTTGGTGGCGAACCCTCAGTCGTGTTGCACCAACTACCTGTAATAGGACGATTTATTAGGCCTAAACTCAAAGTTACCGATGAACGTGATGAAGCCTTGCAAGCGAAACGCTTAATCGACAACCTCAAATTACTGGATAAGGCTGGCTTTAGCGGTGCGTTTATGGATCAATTCATCTTTCCGCTTAAACCGTACAGCGATACCCCAAAATATGACCAGGACAGAACAACCTCAAGCCTAGTGAAATACTATGAGAACGGCAGGCACGGCACGACCTACCCTGACATGGCTTGGGAGCCAAAAGAAGCATTCAAGGCCGTTGCAGATTATTACGCAAACTAACTAAACTAGAAGTGCTTATGCTTGGCTGGCCATTATGTTCAGTGTTAAAACTATTCTACTTCTTTATGTTGGGCAGGAGAAAATGCTGGTGCACAAGGCATGAGCATTTCAAGAGCATTTCCTTCCCAATAAAAGCGTTCACCCGGATTAACCATAACTGCGTCGCCAGTTGATAATTTATATGTCTGTTCGTCTATACCAATATAGCCAGTACCTCTCAGAACATAAGCGATTTCAAGGGATACTTCATTTAGAAGGTGTCCTTTAGCTGGGTAGCGACCATCAATCGTGACTACTGCAATATCTAAATCTTTACTGCCGAGCGGGTAACTAAAACCTGAACAAACGGGGCTATTTGTGAAAGCATTTGTTTCATTTTTTTAACAATTTTCATGACTGCATTGTATCAAAAAAACCTCATGAAGAGGTCTTTTATAATGCTTATGTTTGGCTGAGCATCTGAGTCTAGAACCCTTAAGTACTATCGGTAACTCCATGGGTTAGTATTATCAATCAAATCTGTATCTAGCTGAAATACGATGCCTTTATGGTCGCTTGCAGTTGCCGGTGAATCAACTACCCAGTACTTTATAATTGCCGAGGCTAGTGGTTCACTCACCCAGAACTGGTCTATGCGATATTCCCCAGCTGTTTTTTGTAATAGTGAATCATCAGAATCCTTTTTATGCAAGTAGTGTGCCACGTCTACATAGCCAGCTCGTTCAAGGGTTTGCGCCATGCGCCGGTCTGCTTTTGGCGCTATATCGTTGCCGGGATCATTAAACTCCGTCCGGGACATAGCGTTATAGGGGCGCATGCTACTGCTACTATAGTCAGGCTCAACCCCATCGTTAGGCGGAAAATTAATGTCGCCCCCAATGATCGCGAAGGACCCATTGCGATAGCCACGGGAGGCAATAAGCCCAATTTCCGAGAGAGCTTTTTCTTTACTGAAAGGATTAATATGAGCAGATATAACGCTTAGTGGAGTAGCCAAGCCTATGTCGAATGCTGCAACGCCGAATCCATGCGTAGTTTCATCGCTAAATTTAGTGTCCCAGTTTTGCCACCTGCCAACTGTTTCCTTCCGATACAATAATGCTACCGGAAAGCCGGTGCTTGGTTTTGATAATGGCACAGAATCCATGTCAAGTTCCTGCATAGCCAGCCCTAGATAGCGATGACCTGCCTTATCCCAATCTTCAGCTTCGGATAGTAATAGTATATCTATACTGGGAGCAACGCTTTTAAATCGTTCTAGTAAGAGCGGCACACGGTCTTCGGCCTCACCGGTATCGTTCCGGAGGCCACCATGAGATAAGTTCTGTGCCATAAATGTTAATAACATGTATTTATTTAGTCCTTACTTCTTAAGTTAAGCATATAGGTCTCAAATTAAAGTGCTGCGCATGGCTGGGGATGAGGGATTCGAACCCCCGATCCTGGGACCAGAACCCAGTGCCTTACCGCTTGGCCAATCCCCATTGGTACCGTGCGATTGTACTATATTTTTGTTGCTGTGTTAACCAGTTACCAGAGAACAGGCTGTTGATAGCTATTTTCATATATTATATAATAGTTAATCTATGAGCGAGATATGTGAGAGACCTAAAGTTATTGTGCCGCCAGATAACGAGCTATTTGCCGAGCTGGCGCATAATCCGCACTCCCAAGGCTGGCACTACGCAGCTGGCCCGCCGGAGTTTTGGCGGTTTGCTGACCGGCTTTTGAAGCCAGAGGGGAGATTGCTAGACCTGGGCGCGGGGCTGGGTGGTAGCTGCATGTTTTTCGCCCTGCATGGTATGGATGTCACGGCGATCGATAACAATAGCAAATATGCGGAAAGGCTGGGCGACCTGGCAGCGGATTTGGGCAGTGTACTGCCACTGCGACTAGATAGCCGCCATGGTGATATTGTCAAAGATCCGTTGCCCGAAGCCAGCTTCGACACCACCATACTCAGCCACCTCATCCATATGCCATCACGTGATGACATGCTGGAGCTTATCGACAAAGCCTACAGCACGGTCAAGCCGGGTGGGCACCTATGGGTTCGAGTAGGCGGCAAGCAGGCAAGCGATTATGAAATGTTACGGCATCTTAGCGGTTGGGAGTACTCGATCCAGGTAGTTGACGAAGATATTATTGAAGCGCCGTGCGCCTGTTCGGGTGACCTGCAAATTGAGCCTATCGTGTTCATGGACCCAATGAATCCACAGATGCGTTTGGCGCGACTGGGGGCCAGGATCGTGCATAGCCAAACCATCCCGACCCGCGGCAAGATGAACGTTATGTTTGGCGAAGACTATAATAGGCGCGATGACGATGATGCCGACTATAGTTTCGAGGCAGAGCAGCACCAGCGTAACTACGTTGGCGGCATGACTACCGTCATTGCCCAGAAACCCGATAGCTCAGTCAATTTGACGACCAAAATCAGTGTGCTATAGTGGAAAGCGTTAACAATTTATAAATATACAGAGTGCGGTGAGAGATCTAGCTCGTTGACCCGCCAGCAACCTGCCGTTATCGGTGTTGGTGCTCCATCTAGTCCCGTATAGCGGGGAAGATATTGCATTGATTGCTATCCTTTCCCGGGAGTAGGGGGAAAGGATATTTTTATGTCAGAAACATTGCAAACTAGCGGGATGCCTTGTTTTGAATCTGTAGAAGCGCTTAGAGCGGGACTTGGTGCTAAAGCTCGGTTTGAGGCAATTGACTTAATATCATAGGGATGGGTCCGAGCTTTTGGGGGAAGTAGAGGATCAAATAGCGGTATTAGCAGGCGTAGAAGCGCGTCAAGCGCTTGCTTATAATAGCGGCATGGCGGCTACTGTAGGCGCTATTGATGTGGCGCTCTATGAATCGGGAGTTGAGGCGCCCGTGGTGGCATTTGCCACAGAGCTATATACCCAGAGCCAGCGATATATCGCCAAGTATCTTCGGCAGCGTGGCGTTAAGGCATATCCTTTCGATAGCGGCGATCCTGCAGCCGTTGAGCGTACGCTTCAGTTGCGGCAACCAAATGTTGTAGTTAGTGAAACGGTCAGTAACTACTTGAACGTTCCGGTGTTGGATAATACTCTTCCGCTTTCTACTGGTCTTCCTATCGGTGAGCAGATTGACGAAGTCGACAAAGTGATAGTAGTGGAAAGCGGCACCAAATCATATAGCTTCAACGAAGAACTGCTCGGCGTCGTCTATACCAAGCACCCCGGCTTATTGAACGCACTGCGGCGGCATCGAAGAGTGACTGGCGCGGTTGTTGGTACTGCTAGCCTCGAGCGAATCCTGGCACTATTACCTGAGTCCAGAGAAACTTTTGACGAACGAAATCGACAACTATTTCAAAACACCGGTGCCTTAGCGATTGCCTTATATACTGCCATTGAGCGCCAAAAAGAAGAAAATAACAGAGAAGGTATTGAGCAGGATCTGGATATCACTATCTCGCATCCGGCATTGCCATCACATGATAACCATGAACTTTACTAGCAGCAATTACCAGAAGGCGGAGCACCGGTACTGTATGTTCAGGCACGCTATATTGATAAGTATGATATAGCTAACCGCTTGTGGGACCATCCAATAATTAGGGAATACGCTCGTCTCGGCCAAAGTTTTGGCTTTGATGAAACTCGAATTGTCATTGACGAAAATGTTAATGCGATCAGAATTGCCGGTGGTGCGACTACTGATACAGAAGCACTCGGCGCGGCATTGGGCGAAGCGATTGTTTCGGTGTAGCGGAGCTCTATGTTAGGCAGACATGACGAGTAGTCTGACTTGGGCTATACTATAGTTAATGGGTAAGATGATTGACATTCCCGGCGGGCCGCCGGCTTACGAAGTTCAGCCGGACGGCGAGTGCCGTGGTGGGCTGCTAGTGATCCATGAGGTCTGGGGTTTGACCGATCACATCAAAGACGTGGCGGAACGTTTCGCCCGCGAAGGTTACTATGTGTTGGCGCCCGATCTTATCAGCGACACCGAAATCGCCGCGCATTTGACGCCCAACATGGCCCAAGACCTGTTCAACCCTGAGAAACGCAACGCCATCCAGCCGAAACTGCGCGGGCTGATGGCGCCGCTGCAGGCCCCAGGGTTCGCTGAAGCGGCTACGGCAAACGTCAAGGCCTGTTTCGACTATCTGTATCAGCAGCCGGTTGTAGCGCAACGGGTAGCGGTGGCCGGGTATTGCTTTGGCGGTACGTATAGCTACAATTTGGCAGTTGCCGAGCCACGGCTCAAA
>Ga0210386_10004862_pt1 | contig 11024 bp, 9 predicted proteins | sample IncBWH32OmetaG_FD_160091 | JGI IMG/M metagenome (GOLD analysis project Ga0210386, IMG submission 160091) | Forest soil microbial communities from Barre Woods Harvard Forest LTER site, Petersham, Massachusetts, United States - Inc-BW-H-32-O ... | reverse complement strand
GTTCTACTCCGGCGCAACCATCTCGGGCGTGGAGCCGAATGCCGGATATCCGTACGTAATGGAATACAACCTGACGCTGGAGCAGCAGCTTGGCAAGAGCTGGGGAGCGCGCATGGCTTACGTAGGCAGCCTGTCGCGCAAATTCTTCCTCTCACGCGATATCAACGAGCCCGAATACATTCCCGGCGCTCCCGTCACCTCCGCCGGCATCAACGCACGCCGTCCTTACCAGCCGACGCCATCAACGTATGAGTTCAGCCAGATCGTACAGAACGCTGACGCTAACAACGCCAACTACAATGCTCTCCAGCTCACGCTGACGCACAGATTTGAGCATGGGTTCTCCGTGCTGGCAAGCTATGTCTGGTCGAAGTCGATGGACATTACCTCGATCGATCCGGCGAACATTACCCTCACGCTTTCAAACCAGACCTATCTGAAGCAGGATTACGCGCGGTCCGACTATGATATTCCGCAACTCTTCTTCGCTTCCTACATCTGGGCTCTTCCCGGCACAAAGCGCTTTGGCGCCTTCGGCAATGAAGTTTTGAGCGGCTGGCAGTTGAACGGCATCACTACCATTCGAACCGGAGTTCCGTATAACGTCTTGTCCGGCGTGGATTCCAATCTTGACGGCATCGCCACGGACAGACCGAACCTGGTTGGCAATCCTGTCCGTTCCGGCACTGGTAGACAACAGAAGATCGCTGAGTTCTTCAACACCGCTGCGTTTGCGAAAGTTCCGGCCGGCGTGCCATACGGAAACGTGCAGAGAAACGTTGAGATCGGACCCAGCTTCATCGACACAGATCTGTCCGCCTTCAAGAATTTCGCACTATGGCGAGAGTACAATCTGCAGTTCCGAACCGAAGCATTCAATCTCTTCAACAACGTCAATCTTGCGAATCCGAACACGACGCTGACGAGTCCTTCGTTCGGAGAAATCAGCGCTCTGTATGCGAACGCTACTCCACGAGTTATTCAATTTGCCCTCAAGTTATCGTTCTGAACGATAGGGGCCTCCTCTGCGAGGGTCCTCAGTGACCCTCGCAGGTTTTTTCGGCGATTGTGGAGTTCCGCGCATAACATCAAGACTGTGCCGGACGGTCATGATATCGTCCCGGCCATGCCAGCTTAGAAAATGTCGAAAATCGTATCCATCGCTGCCCGCACCGTTCGCATTCCACTTCGACAGGCTGCAGCCTTCGCACGCCGCAAAGTCGCCGCCCGCGACTACAGCCTGGTGAAGATACGTACCGAGGACGGGGTAGAAGGGATCGGCCACTGCTACGCCGGGCATAACGGCGGAAGGCTGGTGACGACAGCGGTAAGGGAACTTCTGGCGCCCATGCTTCTCGGCGCCGACTCCACATCGACCGAGCTGTTATGGAAGGAGATGTACCAGGAGGTCCTGCTGCATGGCCGCGCCGGTTCCGTCATGCGCGGGCTCAGCATTCTGGATACGGCCCTTTGGGACCGGAATGCGAGGGCCGCCGGTCTTCCGCTCTACAGATATCTGGGAGCGGCCTTTGAAGAGGTGGTTCCGGCCTACGGCAGCGGTGGCTATTATCTTGAGGGCAAGACTCCCGAAATGCTGGGCGAGGAGATGGCGAGCTATGTGGCGCTTGGCCTGAATGCTGTAAAGATGAAGGTGGGCCGCGGCGACCTGCGATTCGATGAATCGAGAATAGAGGCGGCGCGCAAGGCGATAGGTCCAGATGTCCTGCTGATGCTCGATGCGAACAATGCCTGGTCGGATGTGCCGACCGCAATGCGCTACATGGAGCGGTTTCTCCCTTACGATCCTTATTGGATTGAGGAGCCGTTCAGTCCCGATCAGATCGACAACCACGCAAAGCTCGCCGAGCTCACCCCGATTCCTGTCGCGACCGGAGAGATCGAGGCAGGACGATGGCGGTTCAAGGAGCTGCTCGACAAACAAGCGGCGTCGATCCTGCAGCCGGACGCGCTGGTCTGCGGGGGGATCACCGAATTCCGACGCATCGCCGCGCTCGCGGACTGCTATGGGGTCACCATCTGCCCGCACTGGTTCCACGATCTACACGCGCACCTAGTGGCCGCGGCCCCCAACGGACAATTCGTGGAGTTTTTCCCCGACTGCAACGTGTTTAACTTCGGAGAGATCATCGACCTGCATTTGACCCTGCACAACGGCGGCCTGCGACTGTCTGCGCAGCCCGGCCTGGGCTACGGATTCAACGAGGACAGGATCAGGCAGCTCGACGGGGAAGAGTGGCAGTAGTCCGGCTGCTTTTGTGAACCTTAGAGTTCCCGAATATAGATTTTGCGCCAGCGGCAGACATTACCCGGTTTCCAGCGGTCGTTCTTGAGCCAGTCGGATGGCCGGTTTCCGTGAACTTCAAGCGCGATATGGCCGGATCGTCCAACCAGGCGATCCACGTTTGCCGGGTCCCAGTCCGGAGCTTTCATTTTCGCGGTGTCGAGCTCGGATACCTTAAGACCGTTGATCCATGTGGTCAGATGAGGCACGGCGCCCACTGAGCGGACGCGAAAATGATTCCAGGCGTGCAGGTTCCAGTTGCGGATGAATTGAGCCGAGGGAACGGCGTAGTCGAGCGGGACATGATGCGTCGCATCTAGAGGCTCGGAAGGCTTCTCAGCTACGAGGCCTATAAGGTCTCCGTTCGCGTCCAGTTTCCCGGTGAAGCAGTAGTCGCAGGCGTGGAATCCACCTATGCCATTTCCGTAATAACCGCCGAGAGCGCCATGCGGACGATAATCGATGCACATCTGAAATCCGATATTGCCCTGCGCATTGGTTCGCACATAGACGCCGGTATCCGTCCGCCAGTCGGGCCGAGCCTCCAGCTCCAGCTCGAAGTCGGAGAAGGTCTCATCGGTGACCAGGTACGAGCCTATCGTCGGCGTGTCCTGCCCTCCTATGACCACCCCGTTCTCAACGCTCCAGACACCGAGCCCGGGCCTCTCCGTTTCACGAATCTGCCGGGACCAGCCTTTGAGAGATACTCCATCGAAGAGCGGCCGATAGCCTGTCTTCTTTCCGGACGGTTGGGATGCCTCGGCCAGCGCATCCAGTCCACACAGCCGGGACAGAGCCAGCGAGCCCGCGGCTGCAGCCGTGCCTTTCAGAAATGATCTTCTTCCGCGCCCTCGGGCCGATTCACTCATCGCTTCTCCTGATCTGAGACTCAACTATTGCGGAGGGGGCGCCGTCGACGATGGCGTGGGCTTGCCATCGATGGTGGCTGGCTCCATCAGCTCTGTGCGCGTCCCGTCGGGATCGAACAGGTTTGCCTGGCGCTTGCGATTGACGCCGACGTGCTCCGGAATCGGCCGGTTGTAGATTTTGAAGTACGGCCTTGCTTCCAGGGTTTTGACCGCGGCCGGCACATCGGGGACTTCGAGGCACAGATGATGGGCCGCACCTCGGTGGGTTGCGTCCGGTTCATCCTTATAGAGCATGAACTCGACGTAGTCGCTTCCATCCGGAACTTTCAGGTTCACCCACGAGAGCACACTCCCGTTCGAGCTGCCGCGCCATGTTTCTTTGAAGCCCAGAATCTCGGTATAGAACTTGTACTCGGGACCGAGCTTGGTGACGATCAGCCCGACATGGGTCATGTGCGTCGAGATCCGCTTGTCGCTCATGTACTTCCCATAGGCCTGGACTGTCTTCCCGTCAGGCATGTACTGCACCATCTCGACCTTGTGGCCGGCCGGATCGATGACATCGAAGCTCATGTTTCCGATCCTTGCCTTGTGAGCGTGGTCGGGTACCGGGACGCCCTTTGAAGCCAGATACAGCCTGAGCGCCTCGATATCGTCGGTTTCCAGGGAGATGTGAGTCACCCTGTCTGTATTCGCCTCGTGCTCTGGGTACAGCTCGATGTATTGATGATCGTTCACCTTGAAGAACGTCATAAGAGGAGTGCCGTCTGGATTCTTCAGGGAATACGGTTCCTGAAAGCCGAGGAAGTCTCCGTAGAACGCACGCGACTTCTCGTAATCATGAGCCAACAGGGCGATATGCGATATTCCCAGGATGTGCGGCCGCTGGGGAGGGGTCTGAGCGAAACTTACGCTCACGCCCACCAGAAGAGTTGCCAGGCAGCTCCCTGCACAGGATGCGACGCGCGTAAAAGCCGAGGAAACCGATCCGCATTCAGATGAGTTCAACTCTCCTCCTTCATGTCCCTTCATGTAAGCAGCACAAAATAACTCACCGCGGATGGTTGTTCCATCACGTGTGGCGGCCTACTTAGAATTTGCTGTTCCAATATGCCTGCTGGCCGAGATATCGATCGTCGGGCAGATACTTCAGCAGCGCGCGGCGAACCTCTATGGGGTTCATAATCCCGCCCTGGGTCGAGTAAACGATCTTGCCGTCGGTGTCGATAATCGCGGTGTAGGGGACAGCGCCTTTCCAGTCCGAGCCGGTAAAAGCGGCGACCGCCTCTGCCGAATCGTTGCTGTCAAAGAACAGGTTTTTATTGAATGCATGCTGCTTCTGCAGGAAGCCGAGCACCAGCTTCTTTTCGTCAGGGCTGTTGATGCTGACCGTGATGAACTCAACCTGGCGCTCGTCATACATGCGAACCATCTTCTCTATCTCCGGGAACTCCTCCATGCAAGGTGCGCACCAGGTAGCCCAGAAATTAATGAAGAGAAGTTTGTCCGTATCTCTGTTCTTCACCAGGTCCTTGAGCTGCGCGGGAGTCACCATGTCGACGGTCACCGGCTTGGAATCGTTCACCGCGGCCTCTGCCTTCACGCTGTCTTCCTTGAAAGCCCACTTCGTAGAGCAACCCATTGCCGGGGTGGTCTTCACGGCGACTTCTTTCCCGGCGAGGAGAGCATCCAGGGCGTCTCTGGCTTCGTGCTTCGTTGCCAGCGCCTCGCGAGGATTGCTGTCGATGCGTCCTTCGTAACGCAGAATTCGCTGCTGATCGAAGATGAAGATGTGAGGCGTAGCCGAAGGGCCGTACTCGCGCGTGACCGCCTGCGTGGCGCCATCGTACAGATAGGGGTAATTGAATCCCCGATAGGCGGCCCGGATCTTCATATCCTGAAAAGAGTCGCCCACATCGGTAAAGCCCCACTCGCTGTACTTCTCCGCCTTGTCGTCATTGCCCATGATCACAACAAAGGCCACGCCGCGATTGCGATAGTCGGTGACGAGCTGCTTAATTCGCTTCTCATACATCTGCGCTACCGGGCAGTGGTTGCAGGTGAAGATGATGGCGAGGATTTTCGACGAGTCGTAGTCCTTGAGGCTGTGCGTCTTACCGTCGATTCCCGGCAGGCTGAAGTCCGGCGCATGCGACCCGATGGGGAGGATGGGATAGCCGGTAACGGCGGGGGGAGCATTGTCTCCGGAGGCGTGGCGCGGTGGCGGCTGCTGTGCGTGGCCCATAAGACACAGAAACAACGTAAGCCCCAGAGTCGCCGCCAAGAGCAGCCTGAGTGACTCCCTGGCGCAGACAGATTCTTCACATTTAGCTGCTTTAGCTGTCGAATTCCCTGTAAAACGTTTTGTTGACATTGGTTCCACCTCTGAAGAAATTAAAACCAGCGAAGAAGAATGGAGCCGAACGCCCCTTGTGCTCTGCCTAACCGCACGTCTCAATTCGTGTTTCCCCTAAGACGATGGATATGCTTGCTCTGATCGGGAACCGGCTCCAGGGCCAATTTGAAGGGAGGTCCCGTGCGATTCTTTTGGCGATCATTACATTAGTTCCAAATACATATCATTGGCAAGCAGAATGTTCTTATTATCGACAATTTGTGAATTAAATCCCAGAACTTTATACCCACCAGGCCGCAGTCGGTTGTTCGCGGATAACGATGTCGTTAAGGAACTGTGCAGCCTTTCTCAGACCCTCCTCGGGCGACAACAGGCTATCTTCATGTTCGATCGAAAGAACGTTGTCGTAGCCGAACAATCTCAGGGTCGACACGAACTCCTTCCACCAGTCAGCGCCGTGGCCGTAGCCGCATGTGCGAAAGATCCAGCTTCGGTTTCGCTTCTCAGTGTAGGGCTTGGTGTCGAGCACGCCCGTCGTCGGCAGGTTCCCGGAAAAGATCTGCGTGTCTTTGGCGTGAACGTGCAGAATCGCGTCTCCCAGCACACGAATCGCTGCGACCGGGTCGATGCTCTGCCAGAACATGTGGCTCGGATCATAGTTGCAGCCGACCACCGGGCCGGTGATCGAACGCAGCCGCACCAGGGTTTCCGGGCTGTAGACCACAAATCCCGGATGCATCTCGACGGCGATCTTCACGCCGTGATCGCGGGCGAACCCCGCATGTTCGGTCCAGTAGGGCGTCACTACCTCATTCCACTGCCAGTCAAGAATCTCGAGGTAATCCGGAGGCCAGGGACATGTAACCCAATTGGGCTGGGTCGATTGAGCGGAATCTCCCGGGCAACCGGAGAAATCAACCACTACCGGCACGGAGAGCTTTTCGGCCAGCAGGATCGTTTCGCGGCTCACTTTCCGGGCAGCCTGTGCGCGGTTCTTTTCAGGATGCAGCGGATTCCCGTGGCAGCTCAAAGCGCTGATGCTTATTCCGTGGTCGGACAGCATCGCTCTGAAATCGGCGAGCGTGGCGCTGTTCTCAAGCATGGATAACTTGCAGTGGGCATCGCCTGGATAATTTCCGGTGCTTAGCTCCACCGCATCGATCTGCAGGGTTTTCAACTGGTCGAACACGCGATCGAGTGGCATTTGAGATAACAGGACGGTAAAGATGCCGACCTTCATATAGGTTCCTCCGCTTTAGCGCCTCAGTATAACAACTGAGTCTTAATGAACGGATATTTACTACACTTTTGAACGAAGTGTAAACTTCTGCCGGTTGGAAGATCACCCAAAATTTCATAAATCCATCGCCACGAGCTTAGCCCAGGGACGTTCTGAGGAGAAAGAATGAAGCAGCATAGAGTCAGAGTGTGGTCGGTTCTCTTGAGCCTCCTCTTTTGCGCCGGCATGGCGCACGCGGCAGGCCATATACGCGTCCTGCTGCTCGACGGCGAGAGTGCGGGTCCCTATCACGATTGGCAGCTAACCACTCCAATTCTGAAAAAAGAGCTCGAAGAAACAGGCCTGTTCGATGTGACCGTACTGACCGCGCCTCACGCGGACGGAGATTTCAGCAATTTCAAGCCGGAGTTTGCGCAGTACCAGGTAGTCGTTTCGAATCTCGATTCGGCGCAATGGCCGGAACAGCTGCGATCTGAGTTCGAAGAGTATATGCGAAATGGCGGTGGCCTCGTCGTTGTCCACGCAGCGGACAATGCGTTTCCAAACTGGACCGCCTATAACCAGATGACGGGAATCGGAGGGTGGCGGGGCCGCACTGAAACAGCGGGTCCCCTCTGGTATATGAAAGACGGCAAGGTGGTTTCCGATCCGACGCCCGGCCGCGCAGGACGGCATGGAGCCCGTCTCCCATTTGCGATCACAGTGCGCGATGTCAAACATCCGATCATGAAAGGCCTGCCTCCGGTCTGGATGCACGCGTCGGATGAGCTTTACGGGCTCATGCGGGGTCCGGGCCAGAAAATGACCATCCTCGCAACCGCGCACTCGGATCCCAACAATAAAGGCACCGGCAACGATGAACCCATGCTGATGGTCCTGAGCTACGGCAAGGGAAGGATCTTCCACACCACGCTGGGCCACGACGCGGGGGCGCTGAGCTGCGTTGGATTCATTACCATCTTTCAGCGAGGAACCGAGTGGGCCGCCACGGGCAAGGTGACTCAGAAAGTGCCGGCCAGTTTTCCGACAGCAACCACGGTCAGCTATCGCGTCGACATTGCGGAGATGGATCCCGAGTTCCGCAAAGGCGTGGTGAACAAACCTGTAACGGCCGCTCCACCACCGCCCGCGAAGTGAGCGAGGGTCGGGTTTATCGGCCGGCCTCGGAGTCTTCCGCCGGAAGGTCCTGGTAGCTTACAAACGCGATCCGCTGGCTGTCAGGAGACCACGATGGGACATTGATCGTCCCCGTACCGCCGACGATCTCGTCGACCACCCAGATCCTGTTGTCCGTTAGCGACATTACGCGCAGCATGACATTTTTGTTGACCAGGCGGCCGGTGACGTCTTTCCTGTAACTAAGCATCACAAGCGACTTCCCGTCGGGAGAGACATGGGGCGTCCGGTTCATAAAGTCGTCAGAGGTAACCTGTTCCGGATCGCTCCCGTCCGGGTGCATCCGCCAGATCTGTATGCTGCCGCTTCGGTCCGAATGGAAGTAGATGTATTTGCCGTCGGGAGAACAATCCGGGTCATCGTTGGTGCCGTTCCCGGACGTGATCGCCTTCTCCTCGCCCCCTTCGACAGGGATGGAATAAATGTTGAAGCCATTGCCGGGGCGGGCAAAGAAGATCGTTTTCCCATCGGGCGACCAGCTATGCCAGTAGGAGTTTGGATGTTCGGTCACCAGGCGCGGAGTGCCTCCGTCCGCCGGCACAATGTAGACCCGCGATTCCGGCTTGTCCGGCATGGCGCAGCTTATGGCCAGCCATTTGCCGTCCGGCGAAAAGCCGTGGCTCCCGTTGCAGCGCATGGCATTTCCGATTTCGAGGGGGTTGGGTATTCCTCCGGCGATGGGAACGGTCATGATCTTCCCGTTCTGGTTGAAGATTAGGTTATTTCCGTCCTTCGTCCAGTTGGGCGCCTGGAATTGGCCTTCGGCGGTGTAGACCATCATCCCGCGTCGCGACGCCGCATCGATGGGCACGGTTTGAAGCGAGCTGTAAAGCGTGGTCTGAGCGTTGGTCAGCGGAGGCAGAGGCTTCAGCTCAACTTTGGAGAACACGGCGGTTTCAGTGGCCGTGGCATTGTGGGCGCAAACGCCCAAGCCGACATAGAACGGCCCTTCAAGATGAAGCTGCGTCGAAGCGCCCATCTGATGAAGAGGCTCGCCGTTCATGCTGACGAACAGGGTGAGCGTGTCTCCCCGCCTTTCAAGCCGAACCCTCTGCGGCGACGGAATATTGACTTCGATCCCCTGGGTTATCCCACCCTTGATACGCCTATATTGCAGAGCCGTCATTCCCGAGCCGTGCTGCGCCGCATCCACATACGAGGCATCGGCATCCAGGCTCTGGCGGAACATCAGGACCGCCTTGCGGTGAATCGGCCGATTGCCCGACGTCACGGGAAAGTTGATATCGGCGGTCAAGGAAATATCGCCAGAAGCCTTCTTCCACAGGTAATGGAAGGCATCAGCCGTAGCCCATATATTCACGCCCGTCGAGGTGACGCTGTAGCTTCCGCTCGCGGCGTCATAGGCGGCCATGCCAGGGACGGCAAGGCTTCCAATATCGGACTGCCCCTCGAAGATGCCCACAGAATCCGGATGGGTCTCAGAAGCGAGCCGCCTGGGTAAGACGCAGACTAGAGAGCAGAGCACAACGAATGCTGCCGCAGAGCGGATGCAGCCTAGCTGCTTCAAATCCTGCCTCCATGCATTTGCCTATGTACTACACGTGTAGAACTCCTCGGGAACCGCCTTCCCGAAGACCGAACTCAGCGAAGCTTGCCCGCCGAGTTCTTGAGAAAGACATCGGAGAAAACACCCGTGTCTACCGTGATCGGATAGTGCGAGCAGAAACCGATCCCAACGTAAAACGGCTTATCCAGATGCAGCTCGATCGGCGGACCGAACTGGTGCATCGGCTCTCCCTTAACGCTAATGAACAACGCGAAGCTGTCTCCGTGCTTTTCGATCCCGATGCGTTGCGGCATCACGCCGGTAAGCAGACTGCCGCTGATCCGGTACTGCATATCCTTAATCATGCCGTTCTTGTCCGAACGCACTGCCAGGTGAACCATGCCCGTGCCATGCTCGGCTGACATGATCTCTTTCGAATCGTCATCGAGGTCCTGGCGAATCACCAGCACGACTTTGCGGTCGTGAGGAGGCTGCTGGGCCACCGGAAAACTGACGTTCGCCGCAAAGGAGACATCCCCGGACATCTTCTTCCACAAGTAACGAAATTCGTCGCGCGTGTACCAGATGTTGTAACCCGCGGAGTTGATGGTGTACTGCTTCGTCGTGGGGTCGTAACTGGCGCTTCCCGGCACCAGGGCACCGCCAATATCGGACTGACCCTCGAAAATGCCGATCGGCGTATTGAAGTTTTTGCTCGGACGGTGAAAGTCCGCCGGCGGAGGATACTGCTTGTGCGTGGTAGAGCTAGGGAGAGCCCAGTCGGGCACTTCAGGCGTGGCCGTTGTCGGTGCAGGAGCTGCCTGGGTGGGAGTTGTTTGTGCACCTGGCTGATTCGCCGGGATTAACAGCATTACAGTCAGCAGCGAGGCTAAGCATGAATATTTGAAGGCTGAGCCAAGGGCATAAATTATCATGGTGAACAAATTACCAGATAAAAGCCTGTCATTTCCAAGAATTTCTTTCACATATGTACATAATCTGTCGAAACACTCCGGCTTCTCAAAGATATACGGTCCCACCAATCCGCCGAGCTACACTAACAATCTCCCTGGTACAAAAGATCGGGTAGGCCATAGGTCGTCATTCGACGGGCGCCCCGATTTGAGATACCAAGGGGGAGTGAACGGATTGCCTGCTTTTGCAAGTTCGAACGCAAGTCTGTTGGCAACGGAGCCGACGTTACGATCCTGCTCAAGCGAACCTACGTTTGTCTCGTCAAAGATCGCGGCACTGCGAGAGGCGGCATCCAACAGGCAGAGAAAGTCGGAAAGGTCGCTAACCTTTAAGGTGTCCTCGGAATTTTCGACTACAAGGCTTAGTTCCAGGTCTGGCATCTCGCTTGTTCTGCTCTTTTTCTGCATAAGCCAGTTTCCTCCTCGCTAGCCGCGATTTCTCACGGGTGTTGATTTCAGTGTGAGCGTGGTCAAGATTTGAGCCGTTGTGATTATCTTTTTGCGGGCGTGTGATTCTGGAAGGTCAGTTTTGCCCAGAACGATGTAGTTTGCCTGTTTTGCCGCGTATTTTGCGCATAACCCGGCTTGAAGAGTTCAGGG
>Ga0210386_10004859_pt1 | contig 11028 bp, 10 predicted proteins | sample IncBWH32OmetaG_FD_160091 | JGI IMG/M metagenome (GOLD analysis project Ga0210386, IMG submission 160091) | Forest soil microbial communities from Barre Woods Harvard Forest LTER site, Petersham, Massachusetts, United States - Inc-BW-H-32-O ... | reverse complement strand
GAGTCGCGTCCATCTGCGTCCGCACACCTTCGCGCATCGCGTGTCTGGTTCCAGCCGCGATGGTAAGGTCAATCGCCAGGAAGCTCTGACCATCGCTTCGCTCGTTGCCGCCGCCATGGAGCAACCCGAATACCGCAAGAACGACGCGGGCCAGCCTTTGAGTATCGGCGTGGTATCCCTCGTCGGCGACGAACAAGCCATCGAAATCGACAACCTCATCCACGCAAGTGTTTCGCCTGACCGCTATGAGCTTCATCGGGTTCTTTGCGGCAACGCCGCGCAATTCCAGGGTGATGAGCGTGACGTGGTGTTCATTTCGCTCGTCGATACTGCTGAACGTGGCGCGCTTTCCCTGCGCGATCAGGAACTCTTCAAGCAGCGCTTTAATGTCGCAGCTAGTCGCGCCCGCGACCAGATGTGGATCGTGCATTCGCTCAGTCCGCACAACGACCTGAAAGCCGATGACCTGCGCCGGCAATTGATTGAGCATGCCGAAGACCCCGCACGCCTCATGCGCGCACTCGAAGAGAAAGACAAGCGTACGCAATCGAACTTTGAACGTGAAGTGATGAAGCGCCTCGCCGCAGCGGGCTACCGTGTCACGCCGCACTGGAAGATCGGAACGTTCCGCATCGATCTGGTTGTCGAAGGCGAGGGCAAGCGTCTGGCCATCGAGTGCGATGGCGACCGCTATCAGCCGCTTGAGAAGTTGTCAGAAGACATGGATCGGCAGTCTGTCCTCGAACGCATGGGTTGGATTTTCACGCGCATCCGCAGTTCGGAGTTTCTCCGCAATCCCGCTCGTGCAATGAAACCTATCTTCGAAAAATTAGAGGCGCTGGAGATTCCATCTGCCGGCAAAACAAGAGAAATCCAAGAAGGTCCGTCCTCACATGAGGTAATCGACCACGTGATCCGCCGCGCCGAAGAGCTTCGCAAGACTTGGTCGAAGACGAATGGCGTGGTTGCGCGTTCGTTGGCTCTGGCATCGGCGGCCTCGAAGGTTTAGTGCGGACCGCAGCCGTCTGGACCTAGCAGGCTGCGGAAAAAACTCAACGTGTCATTCCGAACCCGTTCGGTTTTTGAACGGGGTTCGGAATCTGCTTTTTCCTCGGTTTTCCTGCGAACAGCAGACCCCTCACCCGCAAACGACGCGGGTTCGGGATGACAAATGCGCCTTTTTCCGCAGCCGTCTGGAGCCTAGGGCAGTTCGCCGACTTTGTTTAGCTAGTCAAAGTAATTGGTGTTCGCCACGCGCGAGACGGGCGCTTCGACGGCCGATTGTATATGGAAAATAGCGGAAATTAGGGATTAGAAGATTTCTGCCAAATTACAACTGCAACGACCGCCGGGTGGAGACCGTGCGGGCGGATTGCCCTAGCAGCCTGCGGAAAAACTCAAAAATATGTCATTCCGAACCCCGTTCGGTTTTTGAACGGGGTGAGGAATTTGCTTTTTCCTCGGTTTTCCTGCGAACAGCAGATCCCTCACCCGCAAACGACGCGGGTTCGGGATGACAAATCCGACTTTTTCCGCAGCCTGCTAGGTAGTTTCTAACCGATGCTCGAATCAAGCATCCAAGCTTCGAGGGGTAGTCTCTGAGAGGTTTGCCCGATGCGAACAGAAGAAGCAACCGAAGGGCCTCAGCTTTCAGCCGCTACACGGTTCGAATCGCTCGTCGCGGTATCGAAGGCGATCGGAATGCATCGAGATCCGAAGGAACTGTTTAGCGTGCTGGCGAGAGAGTTGCGTCGGGTCGTTCCGTTTGACTATATCTGTGTGACGGTTCGTGATGAGAAATCCAATACATTTCACCGGCATTCTATCGACGCGAAAACAGAAGCAGCTATCCCTCCAGACCCAGAACTAGCCATGGAGGAATCGGATGCCTGGTGGGTCTACCAGAATCAAGAGCCTCTGGTGACCTCGCACGAGACTCACGACGCTCGCTTTTCCAAGCTCCAAGAGGTTTTGAAGAAATACGGAGTCCACTGTTTGTGTACTCTCCCCCTAACGACAGCCCATAGCAAAGTCGGAACGCTCACCTTTGGCAGTAAGGTTCCGGATATCTATACCGCCGAAGAAGTTTCCTTTCTTTCGGTGGTGGCTGAGCAGATCGCTCTGGCATTCGACAATGCGTTACATTTTGATGCAGCGCAAGCCTCACAGCAACAGTTGCGAAAGAAGAGCGAGCGGGTTGGACTTCTCCTGGAATTGACCAATCACGTGGTTTCCAATCTTGAGTTCCGGGATGTTCTCCGGGCGGTAGTGGCGAGCACGCGCCGGGTTATGGGCTGCGAGGGCGCCGGCATTGCTCTTTCCGATGCCGACAACACAGAGTTGCGGATCTATGCTATGGATTTTCCCTTTAGCGACGAATCCGTCCAAGAGGAGAGCCTTGTACGCATTGATGAAGATATCTCGGGAGCGGTCTTTCGCACCGGCAAACTCTGGTGCGGCAGCGTCCAGGAGGCGAGGCGACTGGGAATGAGGGACACCGCGAAAGCCGAGGTTGGAACGGTCTGCATCCTTCCTCTTGTCAGCCGAGGTCGCGTGCTGGGCACATTCGGTGTCGTCAAATATCAGGACGCCGCGTTTAGTGGCGACGATATCAAGTTTCTTTCCCAGATCGGAAATCAAATTGCCATTGCCGTAGAGAATGCATGTGCCTTTGGGCAGATTCGAGAGCTGAAAGACCAGCTGTCCAAAGAGAAGCTGTACTTGGAAGATGAAATCCGCACGGAAATGAATTTCGCTCAGATCATCGGGAGTAGCGCTTCTCTGCGCAGAGTCCTGAAGCGCGTGGAAACCGTCGCACCGACTGATTCGACTGTGCTGATTTACGGAGAGACAGGGACAGGAAAAGAGCTGGTTGCGCGAGCCATTCATGATTTGAGCCCGCGGCGCTCGAAGCCCTTTGTCAAACTCAACTGCGCGGCCATCCCCACGGGCTTGCTGGAAAGCGAGCTATTTGGACACGAGAAAGGCGCATTCACAGGCGCGATCGCGCAACGCATTGGCCGCTTCGAAGTGGCCAATGGCGGCACCATTTTTCTGGACGAAGTAGGCGAGATTCCTCTCGAACTGCAGACCAAACTCCTCCGAGTCCTGCAAGAGCGGGAGTTTGAGCGGTTGGGAAGCTCGCGCACGCTTCGGACCGATGCGCGTTTGATTGCCGCGACGAACCGCGACTTAGAAGCAATGGTGAGCGAGCAGAAGTTCCGATCCGATCTCTTTTTTCGCTTGAATGTTTTTCCCGTACACGTTCCGCCCTTGCGGGACCGCCAGAGCGACATTCCGCTCCTTGTGCGGCACTTCACGCAGCAGTTTTCCCGTCGAATGAACAGAGCGATTGAGACAATTCCATCTGCCGCAATGGATGCCCTGGGCCGCTATCATTGGCCGGGGAACATACGGGAACTTCAGAATGTGATCGAACGCGCCGTAATTATCTCGACGGGCCCTTCTCTAAGAATGGATGTCAGCGATCTTAAATCTCCCGAGGCCAGCCTTCCGGCGGAAAGACCCGCATCTCCGAAACCGACAAATGGCGCTCTTAGCGAGGTTTTGGAAGAAACGGAACGTCAACAGATTCTTAAAGCTCTGAAACAGAGCAATTGGGTTGTAGCCGGTCCCCACGGCGCAGCGGCACATCTTGGCATGAAGCGGTCCACCCTTCAGTTGAGAATGCATAAACTCGGGATTGCACGCGATTCTGCAAAGTGGCAGCACCAATCCTAGGCACAGCTCATCAAGAGTTCCCTCCCCAACCACGACTGCTTTCGTGCGCCAGGAAACTGGCAGGCCTGCCATCTCGCTGGCACCCACACGATGGCAGCTTGATCTAGGGAGCGGCCTTTCCGCTAGGCATCCCGGTCCAAATCAACAAGTTCCGCAATCCTGGCAACGCCTCCGCCATGGCCCTCGTGATGCATTTCTGCGCAGTTGAGGTGCTTGCCCATGGTCGGAATGCGAATCATGCGTGAACCTGTGAGGTCTCAATCACGATCCTCCGAAAAGCCTACCCGGTCTTCCATCTTGGAAATCGCCTCCTGGATTCCTAGCCGAATTCAGGCCATCTCCCCGCTGGTGGATCGTCTGATGCTGTTGATTGAAGGTTCGCAATGTATTCCCGGTGAGGAACCAGATGTAGAACTGGCACTTCGGGAAGCTCTGGCAAACGCCGTCGTGCACGGAAACGAGAAAGGACAGATAAAAGTGCACATCCGTTGCTGGTGCGGACCGGGCGAAATTTCGATCGTCGTCTCCGATCAAGGCAAGGGATTCGACTTCAGAAATATCACTGGTGAGGGTGGGACGCCCGAGCCTGCTCGTGAAAAAGGGTACGGAATTCAGCTGATGAAAGCGTACATGGACGAAGTCTACTTCGAACGCGGCGGTTCAGAAGTGCATATGCGCAAGCGCCCTCGAAGACGTTGGCATTAGGAATTTACGATCGTCTCGAGAGTCTGCGGTCGATCCAGGCTCGGCACTGATTTCCGGACGATCGCCAGTGTAGCTCAACAGTAGGGAGCTGCTGAAATGTTGCGAATCACGGTTGCGGAAACAGCCACCGAACAAAGGTGGACGATCGAAGGTCGATTGGTCGAGCCGTGGGTCGCCGAGCTGAGAACAAGCTGGAAGAAGAGACATCGCGCGCAGAACGAACGCAGCTGCACAGTCGATCTCAGTGCGGTCACGTTCATCGACAGGAGAGGACAAAGACTCTTGCGAGCAATGTCCAAGGAAGGCCCGCAATTCATCGCCACGACCACCTACATCAAGCGTGTACTCGATCAATTGAAACCTAACGGAAAGCGCCGCCTCCTCAAACTCGTCTCTTGCTTGTTCATCAAATCGACGTGAGCGTCCGGTGAGCGCGGCCGAAGCTGGCATCTCGGGCGAAGAACTCTGGCGACCCAAAGGCAACCCTTGGATCATTGCCGTTGCGGTTTCACTCGCGGCGTTCATGGAGGTGCTGGATACCAGCCAGGAACGACCACGAGTTCAACGGCGCTTACGCCCGGCTCCAAGTCCTTGTCGATTGTGCAGGTGAACGCCAGGAACTCGCGGCAGCGGCCGAACCAATTAACGAACTTCGAAGCCAATGTGCAAGTGAAACCGTAATTTCCGGCCGTTCTGCCCACTCCGAATAACATTCCCTTTCACCTGCCAGAAAACTGGTACCGTACCATCGCCCTGGCAGTGCCACCGTGGCAGTTTGATTAAGCGGGTCGTACCTCCGCTCCTCATCTCACGACAAATCAACAAGTTCGGCCGTTTCAGAAACACTTCGCGCTTTGGCACGCGCGATGCAGTTTCCGGGAGCATGAGGCGTTTGCCATGACTCGAATACAAACAGCGAACGAACCATTAGGTTTGCGGCCACAGCCTGCTGGGAGACACACGGATCCTCGCTTCGAGATCGAGGCCTGGATGCCGAGTGAAATCAGAGCGATCTCCCCGCTGATGGACAAGTTGATGCGACTCATCGAGGGATCCCAATGCGTTTTCGGCGACGAACCCTCCGTGGAGCTCGCACTTGCGGAGGCTCTGAACAATGCAGTCGTTCACGGCAACCGCTTGCAGCGCGAAAAGCTGGTTCAAGTTCTTTGCCGCTGTGAATTGGGAGAGGGGATTTTTGTCGTCGTCAAGGACCAGGGACAAGGATTTGATCCGAACACGGTGCCCGATCCGACCGCTGCCGAGAACATCAGCGCCGATCACGGGCGTGGCATCTGGTTGATGAAGACCGTGATGGACGAGGTCTCTTTTGAATGCGGTGGCACCGAAGTCCGCATGCGGAAGACACCGAGACGCAAGCCCGGAACTGAGTGCGAGGCGCCAACGAAATAGCTTCCTTCAGTTCGAGAAACAGAGCTGACCCCGGCGCCGCTTCTAGTCAGCAAGCGAGCGAGTCGATTCGCCAAACGAAAGAGATTTGACGTGTTGAAGATCACGAGAACCGGAACGCCAGAAGAAGAGAAATGGATTCTGCAAGGCCGCTTAGTCGGGTTGTGGGCTAGCGAAGTGAGAAGAATCTGGAAAGAGACCCATCGAACTGGCGACAACCTTAAATGCATCGTCGATCTCAATGAAGTCACGTCGATCGACAAGACGGGTGAGAGGCTCTTGCAAACGATGTCAAAGCAGGGTGCGCAATTCGTCGCCACCGGTGTGTACATCAAGCACGTGCTGCAACAGAGGTGTGCAAGATGAATCCGTCAAGGAGTCGAACCATGCCAACGAAATCCATGGGCAACATCGACGAAGAGGAAGCAGCGGGTGCCATTATCGACAGTACTCCCCAAAAAGGAGACATGCCCCTCGTTGCTGCCGCGAAAAACGGAAATAGAAAAGCCTTTGACATCCTGGTCGAACGTCACCAGCAAAGGATTTTCTTCGTCGCGTTGCGCATGACCCGCAGGCGAGAAGATGCCGAGGACGTTGTGCAGCAAAGTTTTCAAAACGCTTTCACTCATCTGCGCACATTTGAAGGGAGGTCTGCCTTTTCCACCTGGTTGACGCGTATCGCCATCACCGAAGCACTCATGTTCTTACGGCGAAGTCGCGGGTCTCGCGAAGTGTTGATCGACGATTTAAACGGAAATGAAGAAACCGCAACCGTTCTGGAGGTTCCTGACTCAAGTCCGGATCCGGAGGCTATCTATTCACAGCGAGAGTGGGTCGAAATGCTGTCCTTGGCTATGAATGACTTGCCGGCTGGAATACGCAGGGCGATCCAACTGCGCGAGCTCGACGAGCGATCATCGGAAGAGACCGCCCGAATCATGGGAATTTCCGTTAGCGCGTTGAAGGGCCGGATGTTTCACGGAAGAAGGAAATTGCGCGAGAGATTTGAGCAAATTGTCGAACCGGCTTGGATGTTCGCAAAGAAAACCCCACGAACGATCGGTAACACAAGAGATGTCTTACAAGACCCGGTTCCCTGCGACGCGTCTAGTTGAAGCGGGGGCGAAAGGAGCCCGTATGGTGACGTTTCTGTTTGTCGCCGTATTGGCGATTCTGATTTTTCTGTGTTTCACCAGCTCGAACGGTGTTACTGGCACGAAGCGTCGTCACTGAGTTGAATCCGCGACGACAGAATTCCGTCGGCAGATTAGTTTGTGCGTAAAAGCCTGTTTCATGAAATTGATCTGTCCCTGCGGAGCAAATTCTAAACGGAGAGAAAGATAAAAAATGCGGGCGCGCCGAATTTCCGATCCGGTCATTAATGCACACACAAGAACGTCGCGGAGCAAGAGTTCTGATGAAGCGCCTCATGACGTGGAAACGAGAGGACTCGGGTATGACATTGAAAGCCAAGAGAAATGAGAGTTTGGAGCTTCATGCAGGCCCCATTTCGCCTCACGCAGAAGATGCCTCTGCAAACCACGCACAAAATCAAGACGAGATCAGGCGCCGCGCGTACGAAATTTACCAGGAGCGCGCCGGCCTGCCAGGACGTGAGCTTGAGGACTGGCTCCAGGCGGAAAGCGAATTCGAAAGTGCGGCACGCTTTATGCGAACGGCAATAGGAGAAAAACACAGACCGTGACATTCCACACTCGAGCAAGCAACGCTATGGCACCGAGCGGAGACAGTCGAACCACCATCAAGCCACCTTTGGCAAATAGTAAGGCCACTCTGCCAACGGTCATCCTGTTGGTAGCCCTTGCTATTTTTGCGTCAAGTTGCAATCGCGGCCGGGCAGCAACGGCGACGGCGACGCCAGAGGTCGAAGTGGCCACGGTAGAACAACGGGATGTCCCTGTATTCAGCGAATGGGTAGCGACGCTGGACGGATACGTGAACGCCCAGATCCGGCCGCAGGTCTCAGGCTACATCATCAAGCAAGACTACGTAGAAGGTTCGGTCGTTCGCAAAGGCCAAGTGCTGTTCGAAATAGATCCGAGGCCTTTCTCGGCAGCCCTCGACCACGCAAAGGGCGATCTTGCGCAGTCGCAAGCACAACTTGGCAAAAGCACGCTCGATGTAGAACGCGATACACCTCTCGCAGAAGCCAAGGCCATCGCCCAGAGCCAATTAGATAACGAGGTTCAGGCCAAGCTAGGTGCCCAGGCGGCCATCGAATCGGGCAGGGCCACGGTGGAGCAGGCAGAACTAAATCTGGAGTGGACGAAAGTCACCTCGTTGGTGGATGGAATTGCCGGTATTGCACAAGTCCAGATCGGGAACCTCGTGGGACCCACCTCGGTTTTGACTTCCGTTTCGCAAGTCGAACCCATCAAAGCTTATTTCCCGATCAGCGAACGGGAATACGTCCTCGTACAAAAGGAACGCGATGCCACTCCCAGCAAGCACGCTATCCGGTTTTTCGGAAGCTCGCTCGATCTGATCCTGACGGACGGCAGCATCTACCCGCAAAAAGGCAAAATCCTGCTGGCGGATCGGCAAGTGGATCCCAACACGGGCACGATTCGGATCGTAGCGGCCTTTCCCAATCCCGGCAACGTTCTCCGTCCCGGCCAGTATGGACGTGTGCGTGTCGAGACCGACATGAAAAAAGGCGCTCTGCTGTTACCGCAGAGCGCTGTTGCACAGTCGCAGGGCAGCTACCAGGTGGCGGTTGTCGGCAGCGACCACAAAGTTAGTATGCGCGCCGTGAAGCCTGGCGCGACTGTCGGGACTATGTGGGTGATTGACGAGGGCCTCAAACCGGGTGAGCAAGTCGCAGCCGAAGGGCCACAAAAGCTCAAAGAAGGAGCTCTCGTTACACCAAAGCCGGTACATCTTTCCGGGGAAGGAAACTGAACCGTGTCAAAGTTCTTCATCAACCGTCCGATCGTGGCGATGGTGATCGCTATCCTTACGGTGATTGTGGGCGCGGTCACCATCACAAGCCTGCCCGTGGCGCAGTTTCCCAACATCGTTCCACCGGAGATTCAACTGCAGGCTAGTTATGTCGGCGCGGACGCGCAGACCCTGGAGCAATCCGTTGCCACGCCTATCGAACAGCAAATCAACGGCGTCGACAACGTGAACTACATGTATTCCCTGAACGCCACCGCTAATTCACAAACGACCATGGTCGTGGACTTCGACCTGAAAACGGACCCGAACACCGACTTGACCCTCACGCAATCGCGCGAGCAACTGGCTGCCGGTCAGCTTCCACCGGACGTTAACACCTACGGGGTCACCATTCGAAAGTCCGTGACCGCCCCGCTCATGCTGGTCGGCCTATTTTCCCCGAATGGCACCTACGATACCAAGTTTCTTGGCAACTACGCGTATATCAACCTCAACGACCCCATCGCCCGTTTGTACGGTGTGGGCCAGACACAGGTTTTCGGCGCGGGACAATATGCGATGAGGCTGTGGGTGCAGCCTGACAAACTGGCGAAGCTGGGCATCACGGTCACAGACATCGTCAATGCAGTGCAGGCGCAGAACACGGTTAATCCTGCGGGTCAGGTGGGCGGCGAACCAGCGCTCCCGAACCAGCAGTTCACTTATTCCGTGCTCGCGCAAGGCCGCCTAACCTCCACGGAACAGTTCGAGGACGTGATCGTGCGCGAGGCGCCAGATGGCGGCATTGTTCGCGTGAAAGACGTCGCCCGCGTCGAGCTAGGCGCGCAGGACTACAGCGTTGTCAGCCGCTTAAATGGCAAGCCCGCCATCGTCATTCCCGTTTACCAGTTGCCTGGTTCCAATGCAGTCCAAACGGCCGCAGGCGTCCGAAAGCTGATGGCCGAGATGAAGCGGCGCTTCCCGCAAGACATGGATTACGCCATATCCCTCGACCAGACGAGCGCAGTTACCGAGGGCATAAAGGAGGTCATTCAAACTCTTTTGATCGCCATCGTGCTGGTCATCCTTGTAGTCTACCTTTTCCTACAAGACTGGCGCGCCACGCTGATCCCGATGCTGGCCGTTCCCGTCTCTCTGGTAGGCACTTTCGTTCTGTTCCCGCTCTTTGGCTTCTCTATCAACACGCTTTCGATGTTCGGGTTGGTCCTAGCGATCGGCCTCGTCGTAGACGACGCCATCGTTGTCGTCGAAGGTGTACAGCGCCATATCGAGGAGGGACTTGCTCCGAAAGATGCCGCTCGGAAGGCGATGGAAGAACTCTCCGGTCCCGTCGTTGCTATTGCCCTTGTTCTCTCCTCGGTGTTTGTACCCACAGCCTTCATCCCCGGCATCACCGGAAGGCTCTACCAGCAATTTGCCCTAACCATCGCTATGTCGGTAGTCCTCTCCGCCTTTAACGCTCTCACGCTAAGCCCCGCGCTTGCCGCGCTGCTCCTCCGGCCAAAGGGGGAAAGCCACGGGTTGCTCAGCAAGTTCTTTGACGGGTTCAATCGCATGTTCGAGCGGGGCACGGAGATCTATGTCCAACTCTGCGGAGGGGTTCTTCGCAAGGGTGTGATGGCTTTGGTGGTGATCGCGGCCTTCGGCATCGGCGCGGCTTTCTTTGGCAGCCGTCTGCCCTCGAGCTTCCTGCCCGATGAAGATCAGGGCTACGTGTACATCAACATGGATCTTCCGAACGCGGTCTCGCTGGAGCGCACGAGCGCCGCGGCGAGACAGGTTGAGGAGATCCTCGCCAATACGCCGGGCGTCCAGTACACCACAAGCGTTGTTGGCTTCAGCTTGCTGAGCTTTGTGCGGACTACTTACAACGGCTTCTTCTTCGTCACGCTTAAGCCCTGGAGTGATCGTCAAACCAGAGCGGAACAGTATCAGGAAATCAAGGTGCGCTTGAACAAGGAGCTCAGCAAGCTTCCGCAAGGAACCGCTTTCAGCTTCTCGCCGCCGGCGATTCCTGGAGTTGGCACTTCCGGCGGATTTCAATTCGTGCTCGAGGACCGTGCCGGGCGAGACATCCCGTTTCTGGCAGGCAACCTGGAGAAGTTTCTGGCAGCCGCTCGCAAGCGGCCCGAAATTGGCTCGGTATCCACCTCCTTCCTGCCGAGCGTGCCACAAAAGTTCTTGCAGGTCGACCGGGAAAAAGTACTGAAACAAGGTGTGGCACTCAGCGACGTTTACAGAACGATTCAGGCT
>Ga0210386_10004857_pt1 | contig 11032 bp, 14 predicted proteins | sample IncBWH32OmetaG_FD_160091 | JGI IMG/M metagenome (GOLD analysis project Ga0210386, IMG submission 160091) | Forest soil microbial communities from Barre Woods Harvard Forest LTER site, Petersham, Massachusetts, United States - Inc-BW-H-32-O ... | reverse complement strand
TATTTCTATGCAGCCCTCCTTGTGACCAAGGGAATGCGCAGCCAGACACCGGGTCTCGGCCAGGCGTACCTCGGGAGCTTCCGCGACAAGGAGGGGCACGCCTTCGATGGTGGGAAGAGCTATCGTTTCACGTACCGCCCAATGTTCCCGCGAAGCAGTTCTGGTCGGTCACACTTTACGACGTGGACACCCGCTCAATTGTTCTGAATGAGCAACATAGAGGCCAGCTCGGGTCGCGGGAGGACCTAGCGAAAAATGCTGACGGCTCGGTGGACGTTTATTTCGGCCCGACTCCGCCGAAGGGTTTTGAGAAAAACTGGATTCAGACCTTGCCCGGCAAGGCGTGGTTCGTGGGTTTTCGATTCTACGCACCGCTGGAACCCTACTTCGATAAGAGCTGGCCGTTGCCGGACGTTGAGAAGGTGAAGTGAACCGTCAGAAAATGGCTCGGAGGAAAAAGCGCAACGCGCGTTGACGCTACGTAAGGGCGAACGGGCCTTCCAAGAACGGTCCGAACAGCGAAGCTACAAAAACGTGCTTGCACTGCGGGTTTAAGCAGGTGAGGAACTTTTCAAACGTCGTGCGGTTTCCACTCGCCTCATAGTGAACTCGCATCTTCGCATAGCAACGGGGACAAGCAACGGTTTGATCGTGCGCAGGACCTTTCATTCATGGAGTGTAGTCCCTTGTGACGACTTTCGGTAAACCATTAGGTGATGCCTATTTCCCAAAGTCGGGCTAAACGCACGGAGCCACTCTTAAGTCCTTACGATATTCACGGTATGTCTGCGCCCACCACATGTGCTAAGAAGGACGTAAGGCCAAGGTCAATTCGCCCCCGCCGCGTCACTGAGGGCGAAATGGCCAGGACAATTCTAGTAGCCGATGACAGCCAATTAATTCGCAAGATGTTGTGTGAACTTTTTCAGAACGAAGAAGACTACGATATTTGCGCGGAAGCAACCAACGGCCAGGAAGCGATTGAGCTAGCCTTAAAACATCGTCCCGACCTTATCATCCTCGACTTATCCATGCCGGTACTAAACGGGCTAGACGCGTCCAGAGAATTGAAGAGGATAATGCCAGAAGTTCCGATAATTCTGTTTAGTCAGTACGCTGATCTTGGCAACGCGCTATTGAACACCGAGCTGCTCGTTGATCGAATAGCATCGAAAAATAACGCCCAGGAACTCGTTGGGCACGTAAAGTCACTGATCCCAGTCTGACCGTTCGCGTGCTAAATCCGAAGCATCATCACGCAACGGGATTGACGGCCAGCCAAGCCTGCGCGTTTTGATCGAAAGCAAACTCTCCTTCGCGACAGTCATCTCGCTGCGTTCTTCCTGACTTGCGGAGCCGGACATAGCGCGAAGTACGATTGCCTGCTCTGTGGCGTGGACCAGTTCTGTTAATTTTTCTTCATCAGATTCTAGCAACGTTTGGAGATACAGGTCTTTCCACGACATCGGATAGGAGCCTTGCATCGTATTCCTCCTAGTCTTGATGCATGGGGACGCGTTTCCGTCGGTATTTTCGCCACGGTCATTTATCCTGTCAAGAATTTTACATTAGGGAATTCTCTGAATTTTGAATCGGGGATTCCGTTATCCACGCCGAAGACCGCAAGCTTAGCCGTCAAGCCGTCTAAAGCCCTTCCAGATAATACAGACTTCCGTGTATCGCTCTTTTGAGTCCATGGCCTTAACGTAGAGGAATAGGAATAGTCGGCAATCCGAATGCCAAAAACGATACTTCTAGCCGATGACAGTCCAGTAATTGGCCAGACGCTCTACAGGGCGCTCGCAACTGAAGGGGGTTATGATCTCTGCGCACAAGCGGCTGACGGCAGCGAAGCAATCTCTCTCGCCAAGCATTACAAACCCGATTTAGTTATTCTCGATCTAGCAATGCCGAAAATGAACGGACTTGAAACAGCGCGCGAGCTAAAGAAGATTATGCCCACTGTCCCCATCATTCTCCTGACGCTCCATGCCAGTACCGTCAAGGAATTGTTCGCCGAGGATTCGTGCGTGGATTTGGTCGTCCCCAAAGGGGATTTCGCGCGCTTAGTGGAACATGTGCGGATGCTGCTATTCCCTGCATCGTGAAAACCAGCGACTCAACTTCCTCCACCAAACCCCAGGCGAGATGAGGGGCACTCTAGGCGAAGAGAAAGCGAAGATAGTATCGTGGCGTGAATGACGAAGCGCGGCAGAAATTGATCTATATTGCGATGTTTTTGTGCCGCAAGCTCGACGCGTTGGAACTACGTCCGTCACCAGCTAGAGAAATGGCCTTCCGTAACGCGATAGAGTTGGCAACAGAACTTATGCGTCGGGTTGAAGCTCGATTTCCTACGGCGAACAAATGAGGGACGCTATTTGGACGGTGTAACGACAATCGGACAGCCGGAATCGTTTGAAATCCAAGTGGCACCATTCTTGTCAACTTGCACGATCGTAATCGGTGGGCCAACGTCCTCCGGGGAAGCTTGAATTTCAGCCTCCACTAGTTTCCGCACATCTGTAACAGGGAAGTGGCGAACCGTTCCTCTATCATCCTGAAATTCGTTCAGGGTTTTCATCGCGACATCCGATCTACCAGCAAAGAAAAACCGAATTCCATTTGGGCAGTCTTCTCCAGGGCAGTCCGGGACGCGGGTGATAGTGATTGATGTAGTTTCGTCGGCGTACATAAAGCCACGACCCGACATGTGTGGCACACCAACCACCATTTCCCCGGCTATAATCGATAGCATATCGACGCCCGGTCTGTGGTTGTACGCGAAAGCGCTACGGTCTTCAGTTTTCAGTCTTTTCATTTCGATTTTCAGAGAATCGGAAATAGCCCGCTCTATTCTCCCCATATTGCTAACGAGAGAATCGGTAGCTGAAAAATTATCTGCCACGATCTTTTCTGGAAAGAAACCCCGGTTTCGGTCAAAGGCCATGCCGGCGAGGGCAAAATAAAGAGGACCTGATTGATAGATCTTACAAAGAGTCGCTGGCCCTCTACTCTCGGGTTCCCTGTACATCACTTTGCTGTCTGCCGCAATTACGAAACCGTCGGGTACCCTGATGCCGACAACCGTCGTCGCAAGCGCGGCCGGAACACATAGGCATAAAATTAATATTGCGAGATATTCGAATTGACGCCCACTTCGTCGATTTTCTATGAGCTTATCGCGTCGATTCCACGAATCTATTGACATCATGCTTACTGTAACCCGTATTTAAGATCCAGACTCGGGGGGAAGCCGCCGACTACGGCATTTTGACGTGCTGTAGGCGGGTCGGCCTGAAAGTCGGACCGGGTTCTACCGAAAACTCAGAGGGGATACAACCCCACGGCTAACTCGCGCTTCGCTACGAAGCGTGAGCCTTGTAATGCAATCCCGTTTCATCGTGAATTCCACCCGCATGTTTGCCGCGTAGCGAGGCAAATAAATCTGCGGGAAGGGATTTGACGATGACATTTCCCGGCCCCGAGTTTTTCCACACTGCGAATTGGACGATTTCTGAAGTCGAAATTCTCCTGGCTCGAATCATAATTTCCAGCGCCGGATTGATTGCGATCTATATTTTTCCCGCCGAAAAAGAAGGGGCCGCCGTCTTGATCGCTACTCCCAGGACCAAAGCCGGAAACGTGGTATGATAGTGTCTGCCGGTGGAAGCCGGCCGTAGGACTTCTGGTTGTACGCCAGAAGGGAGTTCAAATTCACTGCGCCTGTCGGGCGTGGAGGCTATATGTCTTCGGGTGACTCCAAGATAGGAGAAGTTTAAAAGCATTTCCAGGCTCTCTCCGCAGTAGCATCCTCCCTCAATGAAGCTTCTGATGAACTTACAAAAGTTGTCGCTCTGCTTGACGAATCCCTGAAAAAGTTGAACGTCGGTTTAACCGCTTGGGTCACATTTCGTAGTCGTCGCGATGACGACGGGCGAGGCTCAGGCAACTACGACCACGACCAGATCGGGTATTCCAAAGTTAATGGAAAGTGGGGAATCGCGCTGCGGCGCGTCTGGGGCAACACTCCCTTAGAGTAGAAAGTACCGAAGGCCCGTGGCTGTTCAACGATGCGCCGCGTGAGATGCGGGTATACGGGGTGGACAAGATACCCGAGGTAATCGAGACTTTGTGTTTAGAGGCGGCCGAAACGACCGAGATGGTCTGGCAGAAAACTCAGGAGATCCGCGAATTCACTAACGCAATTACACCTTTAGAGATCCTGAAAAAACCTCACGAAACCGTGTTATTGAGTGACCTTATGCGCGGGAAAAAGGGGGGCAAGTGATGCTTGACCCCGAGGCTTTTGTTCTGAAAAGCGGAACAATTTTGATCGTAGTCCTTGGCATCGTGCGAATCGTTCTGCATGAGTGCAATAACATCCGGACCGATTTCCGGAAATGGCGACGACGCCAGTAAACAGAGGCATCAGCCGGGCCAAAATTGTTGACAGTTGTTGACAATTCAGTCTCTTTTGGCAGTCTATCCGTGTCTGGATGTGTCTATCTAAATCACCAGAAACGCCAACAAAATCAGCAAATATTGCGAAAAGCCCAACAAAAACGATAGGTTCTGCGGAAGAAGGGACTCGAACCCCTACGGCCTTTCGGCCACCAGCTCCTAAGGCTGGCGCGTCTGCCAATTCCGCCACTTCCGCAGCGAAGCCGCATTATAACATCGCGCCAAAATTCTCAGGCGGAGGAAGGCGCGAAGCGGGCCCTTGCCGGCGTCTGGGTTCTTTCGTTTGCGCTTGCCGCGCGGGAACGCTTTTTGTTAGTCTCCGCGGCACATGACCAGCCTGTTGTAACCTCACGTCGGGAGGAACTCCATGCCACATTGCACAAAATGCGGGACGGCAGTTGCGGATAACGCTGGATTCTGTCCTAGTTGCGGCGCGCCGCAAGCGCCCGCCGGATCGGTCGCGCCTTCGGGCATCACGAACGCAACTCCGTCCGCAACATCGGGGATGGCCGAAAATGTAGCGGGACTGCTTTGCTACGCGCTCGGTTGGGTCACCGGTCTGATTTTCTATTTCATCGACAAGCGCCCGTTTGTGCGGTTCCACGCGGCACAATCCATCGTGGTGTTCGGTGGCTTGACGATCATTCGCGTTGGGTTAGGCATGGTCTTTCTTACCGGCGGCGTTTCGTTGGGATTCGGTCTGCTCTGGCTCGTATCCATCCTCGGTTTCGTTCTTTGGATTTTGCTGATGATCAAAGCGTATCAGGGCGAACGGTATCGCCTGCCAATCGCCGCCGACTTGGCCGACCAGCTTTTCGGCAAGGCCTGACATTCTCAACGGAAATCGCAAAGCGCTGCTACCCGTCTTCCCTTAGGCTATGTCCTTAGCTATTGACAACTGCGGACTGAACGTCCATCTTTATTGGCTTTCCGGAGCGCGGGATTTAACCCCGCGTCAGGTCGCCAGGAGAAGGAATTGAAGGTCCGGGTCTGCTTCCACGATAAATGTTTTGACGGAGCCTCTTCCGCCGCCGTCTTTTCTCGCTTCTACAAGGAACGCATCAATCCTGGCGCAGAATTCTTCTACACCGGAATGACGCACAAGGCGTCGCAGCCCTTCGAAGACGGCACGTTTGACGGCGATGAAAACGTCATCGTGGATTTCAAGTACTCCAGCTCGCCTCAGCTGACGTGGTGGTTCGACCATCACCAGAGCGCATTCTTGAAGCCCGAAGACGCCGAGCAATTCCGGCACGATCACTCGGGCAAGAAGTTTTACGATCCCACCTACAAGTCCTGCGTCAAGTTTCTTTCTACCATTGCATCGGAGAAATTCGGATTTGACGCCAAGCCGCTCGCCGAACTGATCCATTGGGGCGACATTATTGACGGAGCGCAGTTCGCTTCGCCGGAAGCTGCCGTTGGGCTCGCCGAACCGGCCACTAAACTTGCGCTGGTGATCGAAGCGGCGCCGGAAGCAGATCTGGTGCCGAAATTAATTCCGCACCTCGCGTATCTGTCGCTGGCCGAGATGATCGAATTGCCGGCGGTCCAGAAATATCTGCCCAGCTTGCTGGAACGGCATCGTAAATCCATTGATGTATTTCGTGAGCGCGCCGATTTTCGTGACGGCGTGATTTATTTCGATGTTAGCGATCTGGATCTCGAGGGCTACAACAAGTTCGTCCCGTATTTCTTGTTTCCTGATGCGCTCTACTCGGTCGGCGTAAGCGCCTCCCCAACGCGTTCGAAAGTTTCCGTCGGAACCAACCCATGGAAAGAAGCTTCCGCCGACGTGAATCTCGCCTCGCTATGCGAGAAGTACGGCGGGGGCGGCCACGCCCGCGTCGCGGCCATCTCGTTTGGTCCCGGTGATGTGGTCCGCGCGCGCCAAGCTGCGCAAGAGATTGCAGCCACCCTCCGGCGCCATCCCTAGAAGCAAGCGTAACAAATCACGATTTAAGGCTTCCCGATATCTGGCAAATACGCTTCTGTTTTGGAGCCGGATTTCTACTTTATGACGCTACGCGTACTCGCGGCGCATCTTGACGGCACGCCAAGCAGCAACGAATACCCACAAGCAGAATGAAAGCACGATGAGCCGGTTGGCCCACCCATCTAATGCAAGCACTCCTTGCGGCAATGATTTCGGCGCGTGTTGAGGCCAATGACCTCTACTGACTTGGCTGAGTTGCATGGTCATCAGAGTCAACGTCGCCGCCAACAGAACGACACTTATCCAGCTAAGGTTCACGATCCACAGTAACGTCCTCTTAATACCATGCCACGCCTCGGCGTGCCCAAGGCCTACGCTCAGCAGCAGGGCCGCGACGGGAAAGCCGCCAACCCCGAGCAACCCGGCGATGCCGTGGCCGGTGTCGTGGCTGATATCAAAAATGGAAGCCATCGCCTCGCCTATGCCGGCAACGATCAGAAACCACAGGCAAGGGAGGACAACTGCACGCGCTTTCACCGCTTCACCTGGAAATGAGTGTTCTCATGATTTTTGAGGTAGAATGCGCGAAAATTCCGTCGCGATCCCGTTGTCCGGGGAACTCCCTACTGCGAGGACTGTCTTGGGGAATGGGTCCAGCCTCGTTGCGTTAATGCAAGCGGCCGAAGGCGGCAGCAGGCCGGCTGCAGACGCACTGTTTAGCGCCCTTTACGCTGAATTGCGGCGAGTCGCGATGCATGAATTGGCGCGACACGGCGCGCCTATGACGCTGAGCGCCACAACGCTCCTGCACAAGGCATATATCGAAATGGCCGGAAGAGAGGGAACCTGCTTCCCCGATCGCAACAGATTTATGGGGTATGCCGCTCGGGTCATGCGCGGCCTGATTATTGATCACGCACGGAACCGCCAGGCTCAGAAGCGGGGCGGACAATTCGAGATTACCTCGCTCGAAACCGGGATCGAAAATGGCCTGGATGAAAGCAAGCTCGATGAGATCAGTCAGGCGCTCGACGAACTGGCAAAGGCCGAGCCGGCACTGGCCGAAATCGTTGATCTGAAGTTCTTTTGTGGTTTTTCATTCGCCGAAATCGCTGCCGTGAGAGACGTCTCTGAACGAACGATCCAGCGCCAATGGGAGAAAGCGCGCATCTACTTGCACCGCACTCTGAGAACAGCCCTGGAGGCTTGAGGAACTGTGCCCACACTTACGCCCGATCAATGGCGAGAGGTCAGTCCCTTGCTGGATCATGCGCTCTCATTGTCAGATGAAGAGCGCGCAAGCTGGCTGACGGATTTCCGCGAGCAACGGTCAGATTTGGCCAGCCTGCTTGAAAAACTTCTCGAGGAGCATCGGGCGCTGGCTCAGGAACATTTCCTCGAACAAGAACCGCTGCGGCCCGCGCACGACCGTTCTTTGGCAGGGGAGACGCTCGGCCCATACAGGCTCATTTCGCGCATTGGCGAAGGCGGAATGAGCAGTGTGTGGCTGGCCGAGCGCATCGATGGCCGGTTCGAACGCCAAGTCGCAGTGAAGTTTCTACGTTTTGCAGTTGCTTCCCAAGGATTAGCTCAGCGGTTTAGGCGCGAAGGCAGAATCCTAGGCCAATTGGCGCACCCGAACGTCGCTGAGCTCATCGACGCCGGGATGACAACCCAGGGCGAGCCATACCTCGTTCTTGAATACGTCAAGGGAAAGCAGATTGACGACTTTTGCGATGAGGGCAGGCTCGGAGTGGAAGCGCGAATCGACCTTTTTCTGAATGTCCTCGATGCAGTTGCGCAAGCTCACGCAAATCTGGTGGTCCACCGCGACATCAAGCCGTCCAATGTGCTCGTGACGGACCAGGGCAACGTCAAGCTTCTTGACTTTGGAATCGCCAAGCTGCTCGCAGATGAAACAAATCCCAGCGCAGAAACGCAGCTCACACTCGAAGCCGGCGGTGCCATGACTCCTCTGTTCGCAGCGCCAGAACAAGTAAGTGGTGGCGCAATTACAACGGCAACTGACGTTTATTCGCTGGGAGTGCTGCTCTATCTGCTGCTGACGGGACAGCTTCCGACAGGGTCGGTCCCACACTCGCCGGCCGAGCTCCTCAAAGCCATCACGGAAACGGAACCGGCGCGGCCTTCGGAGGCGGTGGACGCCCAGGACGAACAGTCGGCGAGGAACCGGAGCGCGTCACCGGAAAAACTGCGGCGCAGTTTCCGGGGCGATCTGGACACGATCCTGGGCAAGGCGCTGAAGAAAAATCCACAGGAACGCTATGCGTCGGTAGGGGCTTTTGCCGAGGATCTGCGGCGATTTCTCCGGCACGAGCCGATTGGCGCCCGCCCGGATAACCTCGCGTATCACGCCGCTAAGTTCATCCGCCGCAACCGCACGCTCGTGACGCTCACGACTGCTGCTCTTGTGCTGGTGATCGGCAGCCTTTCCACCGGGCTCTATATTGCCAATCGCGAGCGGAAGGCTGCCGAACAACGGTTCGCCCAGGTCCGCCAACTGGCCAATAAATTCATAGCACTCGATAATGACATCCGAGGTCTGCCAGGGTCGACGAAAGTCAGAATGCAGATCGTTTCCGATTCGCTGCAATATCTGACTTCGCTGGGCGGTGACGTTCGCGGCGACAAGGACCTCGCGCTCGAAATTGCATACGCCTATGTACGAGTCGCGCACGCTCAAGGTGACTCTACTTCACCCAATCTAGGACAGTTTGCGGAAGCAAAAGTCAGCCTGGACAAAGCACAGCAATTTGTAGACGCCGTACTCGCACACGATCCGGTGAACCAGCGAGGGTTATTCATTGCAACCACTATCGCGCACGATCGGATGGAATTGGCGAGCTTTCAGGAGCGCGATGAAGAAATACTTTCATGGGCCGACAAGACCGGCGACTTGGTCGAACGCTTTATGCGTCTTGATGGCGAGTTTACCCCGCACGAGGTTTACAGCATGGGGTATTTCGAACAAAACGTCGCCAAGGCGTATGCCGATACCCGGCGTTTCGACAAAGCTGTACACGCCGCCAACAGAGCCCTGGAAATCGTGCAGCCCGTTCCATCCGCCCGCCGGGTGGAGGGGAGTGTAATCGGAACATTAGTGATTGCTCGCTGGCAAACGGGTGACCTCGTTGGAGCCCTCAATGACGCGAAAAGGGCAGTTGATCTTCAACAAGTCCAAGCCGCGACCGGTCACGCGTCATTGCGCGTTAATTTGGCAAACGCCCTGTTGACCGAAGGCTTGATCCTGGGGAAGGCGGATGCAGAGCCAAGCCTTGGGCGATACCACGAGGCACTGGTACTGATCCAGCGAGGAATGGAAATCGGCGAGGACCTGGCCAGCAAGGATTCCAGCGATTACATGAGCCGGTACACCTTGGCTGGAACGAGCGTCCAGTTTGCCAATATTTTGCGGCACGAAAATCTCAGCAAGGCTCTTTCGGTCTACGACCACGCACTGGCCCGCCTTAAAGAAATAAAACCGAATGCCAGTTCCCAGCTGGCTGAGGCAGATTTGCTCGCCGTCTCATCTTACGCCGCCCGCTGGATCGGGCGCGGTGAGGATGCTCGGGAGCGCATCAAAGATACGTTCCAGCTTCTGCGCGACGTTCACGTCTACCCGGCGGATAAAGTCGAGCCGATGAGCGAGGCTGACGATGCCTTGCAGGCTCAAGCGGACGATTACGCTGAGACAGGCCAAATCATCAAAGCCATTGGAGCATATCAGGAGCTCTTAGCGAAGCTCATGGCCGGGAAACCTGATGTAGAGAACGATCTTCGGGATGCGACCTGCATCGCCCGGGCTTGGACCGGGCTTGCAATTCTCCTTCGCCGCGCCGGACGCGTTAACGACGCGGCCCAAGTTGAAAAACAGCGAGCGGAGTTATTCAATCATTGGAGGGCCAAGCTACCCAATGGGGGCTTCCTGATTCGCCAATCCCTACACCAGATCTGGCGTGACAGTAGTCCGCCGACTACCGGCAATTACGGGCGCGCCGCCGTCCGCTAACGTGCCACGCAAACAGTCGCTCTTCCCAACTCATTACCGAGCTGTCACCGAGAAATATTCTTGCCCTCTGTCGTGTTTTGCTTGCCATTTCCGATTACATAGATAGGAAGCCGTGGAAGGTTGGAGTTCCCAGCGCCGTTCCGACCGCTGTTCGCGTTCCGCAGTTAGCTTCTCAAGTTTCCTCCCCAATCCGTCTTGGGGCACAGTCGAAGCACCGCGACGGCGGTCCCGACCCCTACGTTCACGATTTGGAATTGCGAACGCACCCTGTCGTTCGCAGCGGAGGATTGAAAATGAAATCCAGCAACATTTGGGTTGCGATGCTTGTGGTGTGTCTGTTTCTTGCGCCGGCAGTGTTGGCTCAACAAGAGGCAGGGTCACCAATCCAAACCAATTCAGCTGCCGCTCCATCGGTTTCGACTGCCGTGGTTCCACAGCTCATCAAGTTTAACGGGACCCTTCTTGATGCAGATGAACGTCCGATGACCGGGATGACAGGAGTGACGTTCGCTCTTTACTCCGAGCAAACCGGAGGCGCGTCGTTGTGGATGGAAACGCAAAATGTTAAGCCCGACGCCAATGGAAATTACACGGTTCTGTTG
>Ga0210386_10004854_pt1 | contig 11039 bp, 14 predicted proteins | sample IncBWH32OmetaG_FD_160091 | JGI IMG/M metagenome (GOLD analysis project Ga0210386, IMG submission 160091) | Forest soil microbial communities from Barre Woods Harvard Forest LTER site, Petersham, Massachusetts, United States - Inc-BW-H-32-O ... | reverse complement strand
AGAGGAGTCTCCAAAGTTTCCGTATCCCAGATCGTAGAAAACACCGAACGCTCCCCTCACTACTGTTTTGGGTGTGATCTGGTAGGCAGCGGCGACCCGTGGAGCCAAGTTGCTAAATCTGGTGCGCCAGGGGGCGCCAGGTATCACTGAAAGGGGATTCGAGTTGAAGATTCCCTGCGTCACATACAAAGGTTGGCTTGACGACGAAGCCGGTGAAGTATTGATCTCCCACCGAAGCCCATAGTTGAGCGTCAGTCGGTTTGTTAACTTCCAGGTGTCCTGGGCAAACAATGAGTAGTTATTCACGCTTATGGACAAAGGATTACCCGCCGTCAAAAGGGCTGAGTCTACGGTCCCCTCTGTCAACAGCGTGAAATCGGAAGGGAAAAAAGAGTATCCGCCGTTCGGTGCTCTTTCGGGATTCAGGCGACGATAATCGACCCCGAACTTTAACTGATGTGTCCTGAAAACCCAAGAGAGTGAGTCCACGAAATTCAATTGGCGCTCGACATCCTCGAATAACCGGCCTCGTCTCACTTCCATGCCAGCATTCGGGAGAAAGACGAGCGCCTGATCTACGTCAGGACGATAAGAGGACGAGGACGGGAACAGAGCTGACTCCGATGGCACTGCCGCTCCATGAAAGTCAGTGAGGACGTTGGTATAGCTGGCTGTGCTTTGGCTCCAGTTTGCGCGGAAGTCATTCAGCATGGCAGGAGCGATTAGAACGGTGGCCCCAGCGGTCAGGGTATCCATACCCACGTTGCTATACGCCACCTCTTCCCAATTGCGGGTCGCATCATGTGACGGCGCGCGGCCATAACGTGCAAAGAGGTTAATTCTTTTGTTCAGATTGTGATCGATGCGGATGCTGATCGCGTCAAGGCTGGAGGGATTCGAGTAAGCGGCTGTGATGACTGCCTGGCATGGATTCGTTATGTTGTCGCAGGAGGGGTCGATGAGGGGCGCATCGGGATCCGGGAGCGGCAGGGCATTGATCACCGGCTGATAGATCGGAGCAACCGCCGCGCGTGCAGACACAGTATAGAACTGATCTGAGGCCGTCTGGGGAAGGCGCAGCCGCAGCCCTTCATAGGAGAAAAAGAAGAAGGTCTTGTCTCTCATGATGGGCCCACCGAAAGTTCCTCCAAAGTCGTTCTGGCGAAGCGGTGGCTTGGGAAGTGGAGGCGCGTCGAAATAGTTGCGGGCATCGAAAATGTCGTTTCTAAGGTATTCGAAGGCCGTACCGTGAAACGTGTTACCGCCCGATTTTGTGACGATGGAGATCTGCGCACCGGGAGTCCGTCCAAATTCAGCCTCGTACGATGAGGTTTGAATGCGAAACTCCTGCATATCATCCACGGAGACGAATCCGTTGGTGCCACCCTGCGAGGTAAATGCCGGTATCGCCCCGCCCAGCGATTGACCGAGCGGACCGATCTGTACGCCAAAGTTTGCGCTGACACCATCGACCGTGAAGTAGTTGGCGTCGCTGCGTTGCCCATTGACGCTGAACTGGCCAGGTCCGTCGTTCATGACCGAGGTGAATACAACACCGGGCACAACCGATATGAGGGATTGGAAACTGCGCCCATTGAGCGGCATGTTGTCTACAAACTGTTGGTTCACCAGGGTGCTGACAGCGGCCGATTGGGTTTGAAGGCCAAGACCGTTGTTTTCAACGGTGATGCTATCCGTCCTGAGGCCGATCGCGAGCGTAAAGTTTTCGTTGAGGGCGTCTTGAGCGTACAGTTGCAGGCTCGGCTGCATGACTGTACGAAATCCCGCCTTTTCAATAGTCAACCTGTAGGTGGCCGGATGCAGGCTTGAGATGACGTAGATGCCATACTCGTTGGTTGTGGTGGAGATTGAGACGTTGGTGTCGATGTCCGTGACGGTGGACTCGGCTCCGATAATCACCGCGCCACTCGCGTCCGTGACCCTGCCTGAGATCCGGGCGCCTTCTGTTTGCGCAAACAGTACTGCATCGTTCAGGAGAAGAATCACGATGAAAAGGAGACACTTCATTCAGACTCTCCAGGAATGTCTGCGCGGCCTTCCCCCGGTCTGTGCTGCCGCCGGGAGAGGGGCTCCCGGTATCTGCGTCGATTGCAGCCTTGTTTGCAAATAGTGATCGCTCATCGCAAGCAGTGTGTCTCATTTTCACTTCCGGCACTTTTGCCCCCGAAATGCATGGAACTCCGAGATCCGGGGCTGTTGGGACGACAACTTTGTTAGGGTTGCACCATTTGTTTTTTCGCCGTAACTGTCAGTTTTGACAGTGCGGACGGAGGGTACGCAGCCTCGTTTCGACTCTGAGTTCCCAGAGGGGGACCTACTTCAATCGCTGTACTCGGGGAATCGTCAGGGAGACGTACGTATCTATTGATATGAGGTTCATAGAGGCAATTTCATTTTTGATCGAATGAAGACGGGGTTCAATCAACTGGTTCCGGAGGCGCGATCTCATTTTTCCATGGCCACGATGAACTCTCGATGAACAGCGCGTAAAGATCTTCTAACCAATGGATTGCCCATGATCAGACGCGCCGACGAGTCCAGCATCTACCGCCCGCCGCCATCCAGCCGGGGATGCCGTTCCTAATTGCCTTAATTGCCTTGCTGCACTGGGTCTGAGCGGGCACCCTCGTCGATGCCGCTGTACTTGCCCCCACCGGGCCAGCAGCGACCGCAGCTAATGCGCACATCTTCTAACCGATGAAATACGATGGACGCCTTTACATGGACCGCGCGTCCACTAAGGGCATCGGTTCTCTACACGGTGGCAATGTTCGCAGAAGTGACGCGGTGTATGCCGGTCCATGAGAATTTGGGAATGGGACCTTCACTGGGATACGAACGTGAATCTTCGTGCCCCGGTTGAACTCCGAGACAATCGAGATCGTTCCATTCACCAGTTTGACGCGCTCGCGCATACTGATAAGACCGAGCCCTCTCCCTTCACAGGCAGTTTCGACGGCAAAGCCAACGCCAGCATCTGTGACTGTGAGTTGAACTTCGCCTGGGGCTCCCCAGCATTGCACCTGAAGACGCGGAGCCCTGCTATGCTTCGCTCCGTTATGAGCGGCCTCCTGCAAGACCCGGAATAAGCAGAGAGAGGTGTCAACAGGAAGATATCCCGGAACATCGTGGCATCGGAAATCAATCTGCAATTTATGCTTCTCACCGAACTCTTGGCAAAACCCCCTCATCGCCGTCTCGACGCCGAGGTGTTCGAGACGTGCAGAATGCAACTTGTGGGATATGGACTGCACATCATTAGCAATCTCTGCGATGTACTGCTGGAGGTGGTCTATGCGGTTAATGACACCAGGGTTGAAACCAGAAATCTCCGCCTTCAGCCCTTCGATCTCTATAACAGTCATTGCCAATCGCTGGCTGATGTCATCGTGCAACTCTCGCGCAATTCGCGTGCGTTCATTTTCTTGCGCCTGAATTAACCTGCTGCTAACGTCGGAGAGCAGCTCTGCTGCGCGCCTTTGTTCTGTGACATCTATACACGTTGCGATATATCCCGCGAATGAACCGTCGGCGTTGAGCCTTGGCGCTCCGGTATCGGAAATCCAGCGATATTTCCCGTCGTATCGGAAGAGCCGGTACTCCATCTTGAATTCTTCCCGGCGATCAAAGGCTTGGTTATAGATCTCCATGCATCTATCCGAGTCTTCCGCGTGAATACCTACCGCCCAGCCGTTTCCCAATTCGGCCGATAGTGGTCTTCCGGTGAAGTCGAGCCAGGGCTTGTTGAAATAGGTGCGGAGCTTGTCGGGACCAGACATCCAAATCATCAATCGGGCCGAATTCGATACCAGGCAAAAGCGCTCTTCGCTTTCTCGCATGGCAAACTCCGCATCTTTGCTCCGGATCGCATTCTGAATAGCCATGCCTACAACCGTGACCAACAGAAGTAGAGAGCTGCTCAGGTAGTACACGACAAAGACATGGCTGTGTCTCAACTCGAGTGAAACTGCTGCCCAGGCAAGCAACAGCGCGGCAGCTACAGGTAGCCATGAAAAGAAAACGGCACTGGTTCTGGATAGGGGAAGGGTCCGCATGTTCTCTCGCAAATCAGAGCTGGTCATGATTGTGAAAAGATCGTTGCCAGGGGTCTGTTCGAATGATTCTGGATTCAAGGCCACATTGAGCGGTGAGCATATTCCCGATCGCCTTTTTGGGCAACGACCAGCTGTCTGCCACTCTCTAAGAGGCAACCATATGGTTTCTTACCGCGTACTTGATCAAGTCGGCACCGTTTTTGGCTCCAAGGATTTCCTTGATGCGGTCCTTGTGAAATGCGACAGTCCGAGGTGTCAGGTTGAGGATGCCGCTAACTTCTCTTGCCCCCCTTCCGCACTGAAATCACGAAGGCTCTCCGTTTTTGTTCTGTTCCGGTTCGAAAACCCGCAAGGAGCGCGGTCATAGCAGCTAGCTCTGCGGAATTAAATCACTGGCGCAGGTGGCAAGGCTCGAACCACACCCATCTGGATTCCAAGAGCCTTTAAATCGGGGAAAAGCCTCTATCGCGGTATGCAATTCTGATGGGGATTTTGTACCAATCGCGATGGAAATAGTTTTCACTGACCATACAACAGGAGACTTGCCACACACATGGAATGTGTGAATTACTCCATTTGTGGCGTCCCCATCCATCGACCCAGATTCTCGTTCCGAAGAGCCATTGCCGTGGGCAAAGTTGCAACATCTATCGGACGATCAACTCATGGTCTGCCTTCGGAGTGGCCAGGGCGACGCCCTCGCCGTGCTTTTTGACCGGTACCAGAAATTGGTCCTTAGCATTGCGCTGAAGATTGTGCGCGATCGCGGTGAAGCGGAGGACGTTACCCAGATTGTTTTCTTAGATGTTTACCGCGCGGTGGCACAATTTGACCCTAGCAGAGGCAATACTAAGGTGTGGCTGATGCAGTACGCATACCACCGCGCTATGAATCGCCGTCAACATCTGCAGAGTAAGGAATTCTACAAAAGCGCGGAACTGGAGGAAGCGGACACTCGCCCTTTGGAGGCGCGATCGACTTTTGGGCTAACTTCGCCCGAAGCCAGGGAGCTAGTTCGCAGAAGCATGGCCGTCCTGCCCAAGGAGCAAAGAGCTGTGATTGAAATGGCCTCCTATGAAGGCTTTTCCATGCAAGAAATTGCGCAACGTACCGGAGTTTCTTTCGCTAATGTCCGGCACCATTATTATCGCGGGCTTAAGAAGTTGCGTTCGTTGATATCAGAAAGAACTGACAAGATGCCGAGCCGGCGGGGAGGCGATTGTGCCTGAGCATCAGAGAGGGATTTCGGATCATGAACAGTTCGAAATGCTTTGTGGCCTCGCCGCCGGGGGCTTGCTGGAGGGCGCGGAGTTTGCTGATTTCCAGGCCCATATGGAGGAATGCAGCCAATGTCGCTCTGATTACCGGGAGTTTACAGCTTTGATCACCGGGGACATACCGCGAAGCCAGGGATCAGTCCCGCAAAAGCTGGCAGAACTGAAGGTAAAGCCCTTGGAATATTCGCGGCAGCGCTTCCTTCGCCGGGCGCGGGCCGAAGGCGTGATATTTTCCAGCGACGTTGAAACTCCCGTGCGAGACGAGAGATGGCACTTCCGTCCGCTTGCCATTCTGGTCACGGTGGCTGGGTTGGCTGTGGTTGCGATCGTTCTTACGGTCTCCCATTTCCGCCAGTTGTCGGGACCAACGCCAGCAAGTGCCGCCATACAGCATATCGCCGAGCTTGAACGACAGAACGCCGATCTTACCGCAAGCCTGTCTCGGTTGAACCAGTCGCTCTCAGTAAATCAACGCGAAATGAAAGATCTACGCGAACAGGTGGCTAGCGAAAGCCATCGACATCACGAGGTCGCGCAAGGAGATTCCGGGCGACCTTCCAGCAACAGTGTGAATTTGCTGGACGAGGCTCGCGACCAGGAGAAGCTTTCCGAAGAGGTGAAAGACGAAGCAGCGCGCAGCGCTAAAGTGCCCTTCAATAAGGACACTATTGTGGAGCAACAGCTTCGTATCGCAGAGCTCACAAATAAATTGCGAATTGTGAGTGCCACCCTCGATCAGGAACGCCAACTTGCGGCTGCTGGTAGTGATGTACGAGAGCTGATGGCATCCCGCAAGCTGCATGTCATTGATGTGCGCGACGCGGATGCGAACGGCAACCCAGGTCCGACATTTGCTCGCGTGTTCCTTACGGAAGGTAAGTCGCTAACGTTTTATGCTTTCGATTTGAATGGAACATCGAATGCGAAGCGCAACTTCGAGGTCTGGGCGGTTCCGGAGGCCGGAGAGAACGCACCGCGCAGCCTCGGATTTCTGCGCATGGATGCGAAGGCGCAAGGACGCTGGGTATTGAAAGTGGAGAACCCAGAGCTCGTAAAGCAGATCGGCTCCGTGTTTGTTACAGTCCAGTCCGCGACTGACAGCAAGCAGCCAAGCGGGCAAAAAATGCTCTATGCCTACCTGGGTGATGCCAATCATCCATAGATACGAAACCCCATCCTTCGGTTTTAGCCCTGATCGCAACCGGAGGCGTTGAAATTTAGCGACAAACTGTCGCTAAGCTTTGATCATGTTCACTGTGCAACAAGCCACTTGGACGAAAAGTCGTACACGTGACAAAAAAGACCAATGCGGCTCGGCAACTATATAGCCAACGATAACGGACATTGTCACGCTTTGGCCCGACTCGACGGGAGCCGCAGCCACCGTCATGCCCGGCACCCATGGCTCAAACGCCAAGCAGAATAGGTACCGGAATGTATTCTCGAGTGACGACTTCAGGCAAATGCACTCGGCGAAATTCGGCCGGATTCCAATTTTCGGTGGCTTCTTGTTCGAGGTATACCAACCGTCGAAGCCAACAGCCACCAGAACAGCCACCAAACGATTTTGGCCTCTCGGATTCTGAGAGGCCAATTCAATCTAATCTCTTTGTTTTGTTGGTGCCGGGAGGGGGGGTCGAACCCCCATGACCGCAAGGGCCGGCGGATTTTGAGCCGCGCGTCGCACCTTTATGCTCAGCTAGCACGACCTATTCCGAGCTATCTCCAGCAAAACCTCATCAGCCCTACGCCGAAGTCCCAGGAATATCGCGGTATAGCTGCGGCGTCTCCGGCCGCGCGCGGCTTTGCGCCCCCGGCGCAACCCCCGCACGACCCCTTGGAAAGGAGCTTCTAAAGTGACCTTGAAACGGCGGCCCCGAACCGAACTGGTCATAGCGGCTGTTCTACGCGCGCGCACACTGAAGGAAGCTGCCGAAGAACTCGGTATGGGCTACCGCACACTGAAAACCTGGATGTCCCGCGACGACTTCCGCGCCGAGTACGAGGAAGCGAAGCGCTTGCTATTGGACGAGACTGTCAACCAACTACGCACGGCGGGGGGCGAAGGTGTCGCCGCACTGCGCGACGTTGCCAACAATCGCGCCAACCCAGCGGCCGCACGTGCAACAGCGGCGCGAGGACTGCTGGAAATTCTCTTGAGAGCGGTCGAGGTTCAGGACATCACCACGCGCCTTGAACGTCTGGAGGTCGCCATGAAAGGAGACGACCTATGAACCGCAATTTGCGCGCGCGGTTGGCACGGCTGGAAGAAGCTCACCGCGTCGATCCGGTAGTATTGCACTTCGCAGACACGAATGAACCTCCTCTAACTATTAGCGGAACAGCAAAGAACTTTTTCCGTCTCATCGCCGCACTTGGGGACAATGACCATCCGCCCCAATTGCTGCGTGACACGCTATTCCAACTGGACGGCCTCCGCAATGCCGTCCGTATTGAAGGACGTAGTGCACAGCTTTTCTCACTGGCACAGGCACTTGCTATAGGTCCCGCGCCTGACAACCCACAAGTCTAAACCGGAAGAGACGCATTATGGAATTTGGATAGTGGGTCAGTTTGGATTTGCACAGACTCGCTTTAGCATTCCTTGCCGTGGGATGATTACAGCATGACAGTCGGCAAGGGCAAACGTCCCCGTGATCCGAACCAGCTTGCCAAGTGGATTGTAGAGCAGTCCACTGGAGAGCCAGCACCTGCTCCTCCGCCTCCGACCGGGTTATCCGCGTACATGGCAGCTATGGGCCGCAAGGGTGGCATGGTGGGCGGGAAGCGGCGTCTTGTTACCATGACGGCTGCGCAGCGGAAGAAGGTGGCTGCGAAGGCTGCGGCTGTGCGGTGGGATAAGAAGAAGTAAAGAACAGGTCTTCGAGCACCATTCTTCGAACCTGCCAAAACTCCAGTTCTTCTTCACCTCCATCTACACGGAGCTTGCAGCGTCCTTCGTTGTTGAGCGTCAGGGTGATGCGGAATTTTCTGTCGTTCCTGTTTCTCGCAATGATGCAGCCAGCTTCACAATTGAAATCGACTCGATTAGTTGCGTTCTCGGTCTGAAACACAACGAAATAGTCGCCCATCGTATTCGTGCGGATTCCAAACGACATGGACGGATGTTGTTCCATCGGGGGAGCGGAGTTGATTGTTTTAACGTCCTCTTCCACCCCGAGGTAGAGCTCGTTGAATACCTTGAGCACAGAACATTTCGTTCGCGCCTGCACCCAATTGAATTCCTTCGGCTGCTCTATCATGTCACCTATCTACCACAGATTCTCTAGATGATGGGGTATTTGTGTGAAATTATTGGAGGCTCGAAATGGGTAGAGGTACGCTATGGGTCCACGCCTTTAAGAAGGCGCTCGGCAAGAGGATTCAGGGCCTCATGGTCGTTCAATCTCCGGATTCCCTTAGCTGCCGGGCTTTTCTCGTGTTTGACGATGGCACCCATTACGAACTCTACGGTGACATTGACGGCTGTAAGGATATTGACAAGGGCGGGCTGGCCGAGATCCGAGAGACTTTACGCGGCTGGCCAGGAGCAACCGTCATTCTCGAAGCCGCTGCCGAGGCTAAATAGCTACTCCGATGTCTGGCAATCCCTCAACTTCCGCACCGTATTCCTTGGCGATCTTGGCGCACAATTGAATCAATTGCGTTCGGCGCAGGCTCTCGTATTCGGTTCCTGCCGGGGAGCAAACGGTCTGAAGGGGGAAGTTCATTCGCTGATAGCAGTACAACAACTCTGTCAGCGTCTCGCTGAACATGTTTTCTTCTTTTCGCTTCATATACAGGAATTCTAAGGCTGATACAGGTATAATCAGCCGCAAATGAAGAACCCGCCTGCCAGGGCGGGTCTGCGTTCCTTGCATTGGACAATTCAAGGATAAGGTAGGTATGTGCCCAACGCAGGCACGAGATAGACGAATCATAAAACTCGCAGATAGATTTCTCGCTCTATTGCGATCTCATCCCGACAGAGGCGAGGCGCAGGGTGCCCTGAGACTAGCCAGCGACTTGTTTGTACACCCCTTGATTGCTAAGAGGGATTAGCTGGTGCGGTATTTCGGGCGATGTGTGGAACTTGGATAGGGATCGACGCCGATACGAAGCTGGTCGTTTCCTACCTCGTCGGCGGTCGCGATGCGGGTTGGGCAATGGAATTTATGGAAGACTGCGCCAGCCGCATTCATGGGCGCGTCCAGGTGACCCAATCTGGTCTTGTTCTGGACTGTGGAAATTGAAAGTGACCAGTACCGGAATTTGAGCAATGGAAGCGACTTGGGGCAATTGCTACAAATCATCGAGGACTTTGCCCAGGTTGGTATCCATAGCATTTGCGTCACAGTCAGTCTTTGCCATTCTTCTTTACAGAGTCGGCGACGATCTTCGAGAGAGTTTTTACACTCTCCATAGCATCGTTCTGATTCTCCAAAACATTGCTCGACAGCTCCTTCGTTGCGAAGTTGCGATCGGTACGAGTCAATTGCTTTATTACATCGATTTCCGGCCCTTTGGCATCACGATTCGTTGATGATCTCCAAGCGATCTCCATCGCCTCTAATCTTGTGCGTTCATTCTGGCAATACTTGATTTCAGCTAGATTTCCACGATAGAGGCCGAAGAAGAAATACGAAAATGTCTCAATCTGCACTACCGTTGTGATTCGCGAAATATAGAACGCGAGAACGTCCTTCAAATCTTTAAACTCGTCATGGTCCATCGTCACCAAATACACCAGGATTCGCTGCAGCTGCCGCCGTTACTACAACGCCCACGACAAGGTATACATTCCCACGCCTCCCGAGGTCCTCTATCCTCCCTCCGCCAGACCTATGAACCATGGAGTTGGCCGAACGCCCCCGCAGCAGCCGCTAGTTCGTCTTGTCTATTCGTTATCAGTATCGCGAGTGAGAAGCAAGATAACCAGCAACGCAACAGCGAAATACACCACAAGAAAGAGCAGAAGCCTAAGAAACATTGGATTATCCGATTCGGGAGGACCTAGCAGCTGATTTTAATATGACAAGGCAAGGAGGTCACGCAGTAATATGCAGACCGGATCTCCGGCGCGAAGATGCGCCAGCCCTGTTTGGACCATCTGATGCATGACGGACGCCGATGTGGTCCGGGTCTGGGCATCGGACAGGATCGCCCGGTCCGTGAAGAACTTTTTAGAAGTGCTCGATGAACGATGAACTAAGCCGGCTCAACATCGAGTTGGTCTCGTTCCGTGACCAGATCGAAACAGGCGGCCCGCCGGGCCGCGCTACTGCTCACCGCGTGGTCCATGGACAGGCACCCCTCTCCACTCGACGGAGCAAATTACATGACCGCAAGCACGATCTTCTTCCTTGCATCCACGCTGTCTCTAAGGGCTCGGAAACTTCGCTTCCTAAACCTCGCAATATCAACAGCCGAATCTCCCAGATTGGGGCGTCTCAAACCTATATAGGCATTGTTGAGACGCGACTCCATCGCGACCGGAGCGTTCTTCTTCTAATCTCGTTACGGGTTCAAACTGCGACAGCGTGGAGCATATCACAACATTGGCCGTGGTACTTCCAGTTGTCCACAGGCATGCCGTTCCAAGCACTCCGCTGCCGCGCGAAACACCTGCGCGGCCTCACGCCTGGCCGTGGTTTTTCCACTTTTTTTGATAGCACCGCCTTGAATC
>Ga0210386_10004846_pt1 | contig 11048 bp, 9 predicted proteins | sample IncBWH32OmetaG_FD_160091 | JGI IMG/M metagenome (GOLD analysis project Ga0210386, IMG submission 160091) | Forest soil microbial communities from Barre Woods Harvard Forest LTER site, Petersham, Massachusetts, United States - Inc-BW-H-32-O ... | reverse complement strand
TCTGCGGGCTGACCGGCCGGCGCCGGGGCATCCTGCGCCTTTTTGGCTTGCAATTTCTCGGAGGCGGATTCCGAGTCTCTGGTCGTGCCGTATTTGCTATGCAGCGGGCTGGCTTCGGCCGCCTTGCCAATCGCTTCGTCGCCGATGGCGGCCATGAGCGAGCGAGGTGAGCGCAGCCTGGTCCACGCGACGGGGGTCGGCGCACCGCGCTCCGACAACACAGTGACGACCGCTTCACCGATGCCCAGCGAAGTCAACGCCGAAGCGAGGTCGTAGACATCGGTTTTCGGGTAGGTGCGAACGGTTTTGGTCAACGCCTTCTGGTCATCGGGAGTGAAGGCACGCAGCGCATGCTGGATGCGCGCTCCCAACTGAGACAGCACTTCATTGGGCACGTCGGTGGGCAACTGAGTGCAAAAGAACACCCCAACTCCCCGAGAACGGATCAGCTTGACGGTCTGCTCGACCTGCTCCAGAAACGCCTTCGACGCATCGGTGAACAACAGGTGCGCCTCGTCGAAGAAGAAGACCAGCTTGGGTTTGTCCACATCGCCAACCTCCTTCAGATTCGAGAAGAGGTTGGACAGCACCCACATCAAGAAGGTGGAGAACAGCACCGGGCGCGCGGCTTGGTCGCCGAGTTCCAGCAGCGAAATGATCCCACGGCCTTTGTCGTCGAGCCGCAACAGGTCGTTGGGATCGAGTTCCGGCTCGCCGAAAAAGGTGTCGGCGCCTTCGGCTTCCAGGTTGACTAGAGCACGCAGGATGACGCCCGCCGTCTGCGCGGAAACGCCGCCCAGGTCCTTGAGATCGGCCTTGCCCTCGTCGCTGGTCAAGTGGCTGATCACCGCCCGCAAGTCCGCCAGGTTGTACAGCTCGTAGTTTTTCTGGCCTGCCCAGTGGAAGATCAGGCCCAGCGTCGACTCTTGGGTGGCATTGAGCCCCAACACTTTTGAGAGCAGGATGGGCCCGAAGCTTGCGATGGTGGCGCGCACCGGCACACCGATGCCCTTGGTCCCCAGCGACAAAAACTCCACCGGGAATGCGCTCGGCTCCCAGTTATCGCCGGTTTCCTTGGCGCGCGCGGTGATCTTGTCGCTGCTCTCGCCGGGCCGCGACAGGCCGGACAAGTCGCCCTTGACGTCGGCCATCAGCACCGGCACGCCCGCGGCCGACAGCTGCTCGGCGATCACCTGCAGCGTCTTGGTCTTGCCGGTGCCGGTCGCTCCGGCTACCAAACCGTGCCGGTTGACAGTGGCCAGCGGGATGCGGATCTGCGCGCCCGGGTCGGTCGTGCCGTCGACGACGACCGTGCCCAACTCCAGAGCGTGGCCCTCAAAGGCGTAACCTTTGGCGATCTCCTCCGCCGGCGACGTTGGCGATGCGCTGCGCGGTGTCGACTCGGAGCTCATCGTGACGTCCGCCTCCCCTGTTGGTCGTAGTCCGGCGACAATGCGGGCCGCTTGGGGCCGCTGAGGAGCCGGACAATCAAAGCTAGTACCGACAACGCATGACCTTACTTGCTGCGGCGCCTCGACGGGGTGGCTGCAGATCTGCCAGCTAACTTTGCCTAGGGTGAACGCTGTGCGGGACGAACTGGTGTGGATCGACTGCGAGATGACCGGGCTGGACCTGGGCTCGGACAAGTTGATCGAGATCGCCGTGCTGGTCACCGACGCTGACCTGAACGTTCTTGGCGATGGCGTCGACGTGGTGCTCCACGCCGACGACGCGGCGTTGTCGTCGATGATCGACGTGGTCACCGAGATGCATACCCGCTCAGGCCTGATCGAGGAAGTGCGCGCATCCACCGTGGATGTCGCGGCGGCGGAGGCGATGGTGCTCGACTACATCCGTAAGCACGTCAAACAAGCTAAAACGGCGCCACTGGCCGGTAACTCGATCGCCACCGACCGGGGCTTCATTGCCCGCGATATGCCTGCCCTGGACTCATTTCTGCACTACCGGATGATCGATGTGAGCTCCATCAAGGAGCTGTGCCGCCGGTGGTACCCCCGCATCTACTACGGCCAGCCAGCCAAGGGGCTGGCGCACCGGGCGCTGGCCGATATTCACGAATCCATCCGCGAACTGCAGTACTACCGGCGCACCGCGTTCGTGCCGCCGCCGGGCCCTGCCACCAGCGACATTGCCGCGGTAGCCGTCGAGCTCGGCGATGAAGCGGCCACGCCAGAGACAATCGATTCGGCCGCCGAGCGCCCGAACCGCTAGTATCGACGCTGCTGCCCGTCGCCTTAGGGTTCCGGCTGGCGGCAATGGTGGGTGTAGTTCAGTTGGTAGAGCGTCAGGTTGTGATCCTGAATGTCGCGGGTTCGAGTCCCGTCACTCACCCCAAAGGTCAGAGGAACGTGTGAACAGCACTGCTGTGGCTAAGCCGGACGTTCGGTCCCGATGACGCTGGAGGGGTCTTCGTCGTTGACGTTGGCAACCGCGCCGCGATTTATCTCACCGAGGCCGACGTCAACCGCTTGATCGCGGCCACAGGGAGACGAGTGAGCAGGTGCAAGGGCAGGATGTTGCGCCACACGGCGCGCCCTAAAGCCCAGTCGGCATGAAACGACCATCCCGCCGTGGGCAGGGGTCCGTGGGTGGAACTGTCCAGCCCAGATCCACCCTGGGCGGTGTCCTTCTACTACCGACGACCCCCCAACGAAGCAGAGACCGCCGATGCTGCGCCGGCCAATGTGCTGCCGATGAACCGACGCGGCCGTCGCCAGCCGGCCCGCAGGACTAGCCACCCAAGCAGCTGGCCTGCGCTAGGCGTCTCGCACGCCATCGGGTGTCTTGATGATCTGCGACCATCACCAACACACGATCGGATTGGTGAGCGTGCCCACCCTGTCGCTGACCCTGTTCAGAGGGACGGGTTGAGGCGCCGAAACCTCAATGCGGGTCGCCACTTGGTACCAAATTCCGTCAGTATTTGCTTGGACGTTCAAGTTGTACACGCCTACGGGCAGCCTGTACGGGTAATAAGTCGGCATGCCCAAATCGACGTGGCCCGCAATCGAGCGGGTCGCGTTAGACGGGACCGCAATGTTGGTGGCCTGAAAGAGATTGTTCAGTGGCTCGGTCGGCGATACGGCCTCGGCCTCCACGTTCACTTCGATCTCTGCCTCGGTGTAGTTCCACAGTGAGAACAGGACGTCACCGAAATGCCCGGAGACCCCTACCACCATGCCGGGAGGGTTTGTCATGATTTCTTCTCCTTTTGAATGGCCCTGGAGTCGGGGCCACTGGCTACCGTTCGACGGTGCCGCTAAGCAGTGCAACTGTCGCGAGTAGCCGATTACTCGTCTTGTTTCGACGTGATACCTGCGACCAGAGGAACCAGATCGTTGTTGCATCTCGCTGTCGGCGATTTCGACCGCCGCCCACACCTACCAAACAACGGCCAAGCTGTTGGCGGGCAACCGGGTGACTTTGCGACTGAGCCGGGCATAAGCTCGAAGCAACCTATGGTCAGGGACCGGTCCTTTGGGAGGCCTGCGATGACGAGATTTGTTCGCCGTCTGGCCGCTGATGTCGTCGCGGTCGCGTTACTCGCGATGGCGGCTGTGACGGTCGCGACACCGGGAATCAGTTCAGCGCAATGCGACCCGAACTGGTCGCGCAACGTGTGGACCAACGAGTGCAAGCCGCCACCGCCGATGCCGGAGTGGTACATACCCCGGCCGGCCTATGCGCCACCATTCGCACCGACGTGGATACCGCCACCCCCTCCTGCGCCGCCGTGGCACCCGGGGGACATCCCGGTGTGGAACGAGGGTCTTCAGCAGTGGGTATTCGTCGGGAACTGACGAACCAGGTATTTCGCTAAGGGAGAAGACCGGCTTCGGCATGCCTACCCGGCTTTTGTCAGTGCCTTGTGCGACGTTGGTTACGTCACAACCGAACCCAACGAGGCAGATCGACATGGACCAACTCAAACCCCACACGGTGGTGTGTCAGTGTTGCGAACTCGAATGGCCGGAACGGCTTACCTCGGCGGTCCGCAACGCGCACCTGCTTATCCGTGGATGGCGATGCCGTATGTGCGACGAGCATCAAGGCGACGAGATCAAGAAGGCCCACGACCACGAGAACGAAGTTCGCATCCGGTGGGGTAACGCCGTCGACGAGCTCCACACCGCGCAAGACGCCGCCGACCGTTACAAGGCCCAAACGCTCGCGGCATTGAGGTCGCGCGACCAGATACTGGAGCAATTCGGCAAGCTGGCCCGTTACCACCGGCCAACCGATTACGGATGCATCTGCGGAAAACGCAACTGCGAAGAGCTATCCATCGTTGACGCCGACTGGATTACCGATCACATCGTCAGGATGTACAAGCGCGGCGTCGGGTAGATGCTGGTCGACTGACAGCCGCCTACGTCGGCGGTACCATCCGCCCATGTCGCTAGCGGCTGGGACGACCTTTGACGGGTACACCATTCTGCGGCCGCTGGGTTCTGGCGGGATGGCCGAGGTCTATCTCGCTCAGCATCCACGGTTGCCACGCCGCGATGCTCTAAAAATCCTGTCCGAGGCGATAACAGCGGACAGCGCCTACCGTGAAAGGTTTCAGCGCGAAGCCGACCTGGCCGCCGCGCTGTGGCACCCGAACGTCGTCGCGGTGCATGATCGCGGCGAGTTCGATGGTCAGCTCTGGATCGCGATGGACTACGTCGACGGCACCGACGCCGCACAGCTTGTCAAAGAACGCTACCCGGCCGGGATGCCGATACAGGACGTGTGCGCCATCGTCACCGCTGTCGCTGTCGCACTCGACTACGCCCACCAGCAGGGCCTGTTGCACCGCGATGTCAAGCCCGCGAACATCTTGGTCACCGATCCTCAGGACGGCAAGCGGCGAATCCTGTTGGCCGACTTCGGCATTGCGCGACCAATCGCTGACATCAGTGGACTTACCGCGACCAATTTCACGGTGGGCACACTCACCTACGCGGCACCCGAGCAGTTGATGGGTTCAGACATCGATGGGCGCGCCGATCAGTACGCGTTGGCGGCCACCGCGTTTCACCTTCTCACGGGCGTGCCGCCGTATCAGCATTCCAATCCGGTGGCCGTCATCAGCCAACATCTGACCGCACCACTACCAAAGCTGAGCGATCGGCGTCCGGAATTGACGAGCCTCGATGAGGTGTTGTCGCGAGGGTTGGCCAAGGACCCCGCCGACCGGTTCGAACGATGCGCCGACCTCGCCGCTGCCCTCACTCAGCGGGCCGGCGTGCCAGCCGACGATGATCACCTCACCGAGACCGGTACTACGGTTGCCGCGCCGATCGCGGAGCGCGAGACTCAAGTCGCGGTCCGCACCCCGTCCGCCGGGATAGCCAAGCGACGCAGACGATCGCGGATTCTTCTCGGAGCGACGATCGCCGCGGTATTGGTCACCGCAATCGGCGTCGTTGGTTTCGTGATGCGGCCAACGAAGAACACCGCGTCTCCCCCGCCCGCCAGCGCGCCGGCCCCACCTGCCGCAGTACTCGACGGCATGTACCGCTTCGACTACGACTATGAGAAGCAAACGATCAACGGTGCCCCGTATGCCATTCACACCGCCGACAACACCAGTTGGTGGGCCTTTCACTCGTCGTGTAAATCCACGGAATGCGTTGCCACCGCTACGCAACTAGACACCAAAAATCCCCGAGTGGCGCGCACCCCGGCTCAGTCAGCCGGTTACCGTTTCGTCGAGGGCCACTGGCAATCCGCGCCCGTTCAGCGCCAACTCGACCAGCCGCGCTGCCTCGGACCCAACGGTCAAGTCGTCGCAGGCGCGAACACCGTCATGCTGACCTGGTCGTTGGAGCCACAGCCCGACGGCACGCTTCGCGGTGTGAAGACCGGCACCGCGCTCACCAACGAATGCGGCCTTCAGGGTCAGGTTGCCGTGGCGCCGATCGTCGCGACTCGCGTCGGCGACGTGCCGACCGGTGTCACGGTCGCCGATCCGGCGACGGTCAGCAGCGCCCCGTCGACCAGCACCGCCCCACCACACGTCGCGGGTCCCGTCCTCGACGGCACCTACCGCGTGGACTTCGATCTGCAGAATCAGACGATCAACGGCGCGGTAACCGGCCTCAGCACTGCCGTCTCCCAGTGGTGGGCTTTTCATTCGGTGTGTACCCCAGTCGGATGCGCGGCCGCGGGGTCCGAGTTGGCCGAATCCAACCAGCAAGAGGGCACCGGCACGACAAATGTTTTCCATTTCGTCGACGGTCATTGGCAGGGCACGACCGATCTTCAGGCACCCATGCAGTGCGACGGAACAAACAAGCCGGTCACCGACGACGAGACGCGCCTTTGGTCACTGGAGCCACAGCCCGGCGGCACGCTTCGAGGCACCGAGATCGGCACCATTCTCAGCAACGAGTGCGGCAATCAAGGAACGGTGTACCGGACGCCGTTTGTCGCGACCCGCACCGGAGATGTCGCGCCGAGCGTCATTGTGGCCGACCCGGCGTTGTTCGTCGCTCCGACTGCGCCGGCGTCAACGCCGCCCCCTGCCGGTAGGTGACGCCTCACGCCTTGGCGTTGCCGGCGTGCCACTGATCCCACGGGATGTTCCAGTCACCAAGGCCTTCGGTGCCCGAGAGCGGCGGGCCGAGGGTGTTGAGCACCTGCACGATGTCGCCGCGCTTGGTGTGTTCGAAGAACCATTGCGCGTTGCTGGGGCTCACATTGAGGCAGCCGTGGCTGGTATTGGTGTGGCCCTGGGCACCCACCGACCATGGTGCCGAATGCACGAAAACACCGCTGTACGACATCTGGGTGGCGAAGTCGACCTCGGTGCGATATCCGTTGGGCGAGTTCACTGGTACGCCGTACGTGGACGAGTCCATGATCATGTGCGCGAACCGAAGGCCGAGGATGTAGGTGCCGCTGGCGGTCGGGGTGCTGTCCTTGCCCATTGATGTCGGCATGGTCTTGACGACGTTGCCATTGACCCGCACGGTCACCATCTTGGTGTTGTCGTCGGCGGTCGCGATGACCTCGTCACCGACGGTAAAATGGGTGCGCAAGTTGTCCTCACCGAAAACCCCGTCACCCAGGTCGACGCCATACGTGTTGACCGCGACGTTCACAACGGTGCCTGGCTTCCAGAAATGCTCAGGGCGCCAACGCACTTCGCGCCTGTTAAGCCAGTAGAACGCGCCCTCGACCGGCGGGTCGGTGGTCACCACGATGGCCTTCTCGGCCGCCTCGCGATTGGCAATGTTCTCGTCGAATTGGATGGCAACCGGCTCGCCGACGCCGACCACCTCACCGTCGTGCGGCATCGCGTACGGCATGGCCAGGTTCTGCGGCGAATGGGTCTGGAACGATATCTGGCGGGTGGCCACGCCACCAAGGCCCCGCGCTTTGGCGGTCAGTGTGTAGTTCCTGTTGTAGCCCAGCGGCTCGGTGGTCGACCAGCGCACGCCGTCGGGGCTGAGCTGGCCATCAAGCGACCGCCCGTTTTCGTTGACCATCTCGACGGAGGCCAGCACCCCATCGTCCGCGGTCACCGTTACCGGGCTGTCCACCGCGACGCCCACGGCGCCGTCGGTCACCGACGCGCTGATCTTGGGAACGAGGAGGTCCCCGAACGGTGTGGCCTTGTCCATGATGGCTTTCGGCTGCGGGCTGCCGCCGTCGCTGCCGCAGGCCCCCGCACCGAAAACGGCAAGCGGGACCATCAGGGCGGCCAACCATCGCCGGCCCAAGCGCTGACGCGTCATCAAACGACCTGCCACGTACGTTGCTCCCCCTTGCAGCACCGCAACCATGTGTTACTGGCGAGTATTCTAAGGGGTAGACGACTGTTAACAGCGACCAGCGGTCAACCTCCATCTCGGCGATTTCGTAAGCCGACGGAATGGCTGTTATTGTCGCAACCGCAGTCCAGCAGGATTCAGGCGCCGTTAGCTCAGTTGGTAGAGCAGCTGACTCTTAATCAGCGGGTCCGGGGTTCGAAACCCTGACGGCGCACCACCCCAAAAACTATCCCCGACCTGCGGCGGAGCGAATCCCCCGAGATCGGTGCGGACACCTGGTGAGGCCGCAGTGACACGAGAGTGACACAACTGCGACGAAACTACCCCTCGGACGTGATGACCTATCCGAGAGTGGCGCCGGCCAAGGCTCGGTTTGAGCAGGTGGATGGCTAGCCGGCCTGCTTGAATCCGGGGCTTGAGCCGTAGAGCCACGAATCCGGCTGGGCCGGTGTCTTATTGCTCACACCCTGAAATCAACCCACATGCTACAGCGTTGCAGCTGGTCATGAAGGCAACAACAGTGTCGCAGTTAGTTGATGAGCTGAGCAGGTTTACGGATGCAGAGCAATGGCTCATTATCGCATTCGTCACGTTGTGGGTCGTCATGTTCACTTGCTGGGTCGGCTTCGCGGTCGTCCTCGTGACGCGTACCGTCCTCAGTGCTGCGCGCTTCGATACGCGAAAGATACGCGGACTTGCTGGACGCGCAGACAGTGCGAGGGCTGCTGCGGGACAGTTGGGTCACGGGACGGTTGTGCTGCCCGCCGATTGATCGCCATCGACCCGGTGACCATCGAAAACACTGCCATTGCGCTAAGCAGCGTTCAGTAAAAGCAGTAGCTCAGGGCGCTATTTAGTCGGGCGCGGCATCGTAGTCCTCTGGCAGTGGCAGAGGCCGGTGATGGCCGTGATGCGGTTGAGCTGCCTCTTCGTGAATGGCGGGGATTCGTCCACGATCCGCTCGATGATCTCCCACGATTCCTCTGACAGCCCTGGTGATGCCCATTCCGGTTTGCCCATGGCGCGAGTAAAGGGGGCCTTGTGGCCGAATGCAAGGAAGGTGAACACCAGGGCCGCAGCCAACGACGAATACTTGGCACTCCGGTCTGCGCCGAAATAGGTTGCGGCACAGCGGTTCCCAACGGCACCCGCAGATGCGCTGAGCATTCGCCAAACGGCTCGACGACGCACAGCTGGGCGACCGCGCAGGGTGGCAAGCCCACCGCCAGCAAGAGCGCGGCGCTGCTGCCCGGCTGGCAGGCCACCCAAGCCTAGCAAGGTACTGACCCGAGACGCATGGACATGCCAGATCCAGTTGCCCGGCTGCACCGTTCACGCCACCGACGTTGACCACGTTGTGGCCGCTGCCGATGGCGGGACCAATGACCCCGGCGAGCGCACGTGGAAACGTCCTTCGACTGGCGAGCTGTAGACAGGCAGACAGTAGGTACTACCAGTGGAAGCTGGGTCCGGTGGCTCGGTCCGGTCCACTCAGCGGACCGACCACTTGTCCAGTCGACAGTGACGCCGCAAATTGGTTCGTGCCAGCTTGAAGCAGGACCCGCATGGGGGCGGCCTCGGAGAAAATCAGTTTTAGGAGGACTTCATTATGGCGAACGAGAGAAGTAAAAAGCGCCCCACACCCGTCTCATCGGAGCGCTTTGCGGCTCACGACACCACCGCTAATTTGGGACCGCTCGCGGATCTGGCGGGAACTTGGACAGGCCACGGCTTCAATCTGATTGCTCGGCCTGATTTCCACGACAAAGCCGATCTGTACCTGCAGCTCAACCATACGCACGATGACATTAAGTTCGATCCGATAGGATCCCCGGTCCCGAATCGAGGCTTTGGGCAGGACGACATCGGACTGTATGGGCTAACGTATTTGAACCAGATTCAAGACGCAACGGTTGGCTCGGGATTACACATTGAACCACCGAACGTCCCGCCCGCAGGCGCACAACTGGTAGCGAGAATGGCAACTATTCCACACGGAAACGCCGCGTAAGCGGGATGCGGAGGTAAGTAGATGTCGCTTTCTATTGGTTTAGTCGCGATCCAGTCGGTTCATTTTCCTCGTGCTTTCCTGCGTATGGATGGTTCTAATGTTACGCAGTTTCAAGGTGAAGGAAGCGGTACTGTTAACTGTCAGTTTTATCGGGATGGCGACTTTCCCATCCCAAATATCGGAAACAATGAGGTATTTGAACTTATTCCGTTATCTGGGGATGACCTGATCTTCGGGATTCGCTCGCTGAATTACCCCACGGCATTCTTACGGATAGACGGTTCTAATGTTACGCAGTTCCAAGGCGGGGGAAGCGGTACGGTTAATTGCCAGTATTATTCCTCAGGAACATATCCGAATGAGGGCCAAACTTTTGAGCTTCTTCTTCTCGGGCGAGGAGTGATAATTCAAAACGTGCAATATTATTATATTCAATCAGGTAGTTTTCTAGAGCTAGGAAATGTGTTTGTGCGTATGGACGGTTCTAAGGTCACTCAGTCTGATCCCGGGGGAAGCGGTACTGTTAACTGTCAGTTCTACGCCGGAGGAACTCCCGTAAGCGTCCAAGACTATGAACTGTTCAAGTTTATTCCTCTGACAAGTTATCCTGGTCCCTGGTAGCCGAATTCAGCCTGATCTCCGCTCTCCATACGGGCCGCAACAATCTCGATAGCAGAGGCTCCTTGAACCGCCCCGGTGACGCAGTCACCGTCCGCGGGGGCTTGGGGCCGGAGGGAACCCTTGTGACGAGGGCTGCGGCGTTGCGAACCACATGATCCTGGCGCATCTGGTCTTCAAGGATGGTCTTCGTCTTCCTGCAACGCCTCGGCCAGCAACGGTCGCCATAACGGGCCCGGCTTGGCGCCCTGCTCGAAGGCCTTGATTTGGCGGCTTATCGAGTCCCGAACGATCGGTTCTAATGCACGTCGGCTCCGAACCTGCTGGACCTCGTTCACGAGATCGTCCTGAGTCCTCCGTCAAGTAGAAAGCAAGCGCAAGGAACCTGCCACTGCCTGACAATCTGGCCGCGACCCTGAAAGCCGCGAAAAGCCTGCAGGCTGCCGACAGGCTGTCAGTTGGCGGCGCGTATCAATCCAGCGGCTATGTCGTGGTGGACGAGGCCGGCCGGCCACTGAGCCCGCACGCATTGACCTCCCGGTGGTCACGATTGCTCGAGCGCGGCCGCGGGAGGGCTGCCGCCGTGTGTCGCACGCTCTCGCGGCTGGTGCAGCTCGTACTGCGCGTACTGGTGA
>Ga0210386_10004845_pt1 | contig 11051 bp, 12 predicted proteins | sample IncBWH32OmetaG_FD_160091 | JGI IMG/M metagenome (GOLD analysis project Ga0210386, IMG submission 160091) | Forest soil microbial communities from Barre Woods Harvard Forest LTER site, Petersham, Massachusetts, United States - Inc-BW-H-32-O ... | reverse complement strand
ATTGTCCCGCCAGAGCCTGCCCCGCTAGAGTTTGAGGTTCCATTATTGTATTGAGGTACGCCACCTGTCTGCGTGAATGCGGCGACCTTTTGCTGGATAAGTTGTTGAGCAGCTGAAACTTTGCTACCGAACTGAGAAGGAGTCATGCCATCGGGAAGATATGCCATTGCGGTTTCTTGCGCTCCAGTAGGCGTAGAAGCTCCCGTAGCTGTCAAAACTCCTTCCAGTTGTGCTCTTGCGTCTTGTAAAGCAGTTTCATACTGGCTCGTTGCCTGATTGCCGAACTGTTGGGCTATCCAAGTGCTGATGCTGTTCGTAGCTGGGATACCGCCCGTCGTTGCGCCAGGAAGTTGGTTAAAGAAACTACTCAATGTACTAAGAGCTGCATTTGCGCTTTGCGCTGATCGCTGGAGTGTAAGACCCTGTGTAGCGTTCGATTGTAACGCCGTATTTTGCGCCCCTGCGTTTTGAATTGAGGTTGTTGGGTTGAATCCGGGAATTGCTACGGCTGCTGCCTGACTCAATGCGGCAGACGGGATTCCTGCGGGAAGTTGAGTCGCTACATCCGAAAACGATGCGCCGTTTTTAAGCTGCTGTACGAGCGTGTCCATGATGCCTCCAGCTCCACCGCTTGATAACTGCGACAGGGTAGCATTCCCACCGAGTTGCTGACCCGTGAATGGGCTATAGAGTCCCTGACCTGGCGAGAGCGAAGTACCAGGCAAAGCGGAGTTCGCCGTCTGCCCTCCTGAAAAGAGGTTGTAGAGCGATTGTCCTGGCGAAATGGCTTGATTTTGTTGCTGGAGTCCCTGTAGGGTATTAGAAAGCCCCCCTGCATTCGTGGTTGCACCAATGGAAGTCGCTCGGTTTGCCTGAAGCGAAGCCAATTGATTGGTTAATGCCTGAAGTTCCGGATTTCTCTGTGCTAAGAGTGCGGCATTCTGACCCGTTTGAAATGTCAATGGTTCGGGCGTGGAAGCAATCTGACCCTGTCCCAAACCAATAGACGTTTCAAGATTTTGAATCTGTTGTTGAAGTGCCTGTTCGGTAGCATCTCCCGCCGATCCCTGACTCCCCGTATTTTGAAGATTCTGGATAATCGCATTTGTTTGTGCCGCGGTATTTCCACTTGGACTCGTGGGAGTTGCTGCTGCTGGATTGGGGCTTGAACCTTGCGATGGAATCGGAGCGGAAGATTGCCCCGTTATATTCCCATTCGCATCAAACGTATAATTTCCCTGAAATGGAGCCACTCCTCCTCCCGTTGTCGCGCCTTGATTTTGGTTTGTAGGGGCAGACGATGCGGGAGGAGTCGTAAGGGAGGACTGCATGTTTTGAAGCGTCGATTTTGCCTGGTTTAATTCGTTCTGCATCGCAGTCGTCGGATTGATGTTGGTGCCTTGTGCGGCAGGATGGGAAGTAACCGTGGGCGAACTCCAGGCACTCACGGGAGGGATAGCGGCGGTCGTTGAAGCCACAGTCCGAACGGGCGTTGATGTCGGAACCGGAGAATAATTGGGATTATTCCCTTGCATGGCATTATTGAACTGACCACCCAACCATCCGAGTGCCGACGTGACAGGGGAAAATAATCCACCACCCTGATTTGGAGCGGTCTGGGGAGTGGTTGACCCTCCGATACCCGGAGCGAGATTTTGTTGTTGAAGTCCTGTTGTTGGTATTGCCATATTAGTTGAGTGTTACTTTTACGAATTTCGCCTTTTGTTTATCCATGATCGCGTGGCAATTTTCGCAATAGGTTATTCCGTTCTGCACTTCGAGTCGCAATCTGGGAAAAAGGGCGAATGGATAAATGTGATGAGCTTCCAATCCTATACTTTTAATGCCGCAACCAAAGCATCTATAATCATCTCGTTCAAAGACTGCTTTACGCCAAGTGGCATATTCCTCTGAATTTCGTATTTTTGTATTTAATGGTGTGATGCCGCCTTTCCATGCGGGATTTTTCGCACCCATTTTATTTGCTAACTGTTCGGGTGTTTTTTTCCAATGCTTACCCAAAGAACCAGTAAATCCATTTTTGTATTGTTGTCTTCGGACTGCGGAAAGTTTGGTCTTAAATTGGGGGTTAGAAAATGCAATCAGGAGAGATTTTCGTCGTTTCTCTTTATGTTCTAATCTCTCTTTTCTTCCGATGTTAAGCGTGCGCAGTCGCTCTTTTTCCTTTTCCGAAGTCCATGAAGGGTTTTTAAGACGACGAGAGGCAACTCTTTTTGCTATATCTTCTGCTGATCGTTTCATTCCTTTAATCCACATATATTTATTATATCATAAACTCACGAAAGAGTCACGGTTAAATTCGGATTCAAGGTTGGTGTTTCCATGATGCCATTGTCCAATTTGGGACTCGTATTCTTTTCTCCCCAATCTCGTTCAAATGTTTTCAATTTCCCGTCATATAACTTTTCATATTGCTCTGCTTTCGGGATGTTATTTCCGTTCAATCGCCAATAATTCGCAGTCGCCCAATAGACAGGCATGATATGATAATTTTCGGGAAGTACCGACATTTGACCTATGATATATGCTGCCGAACCACTGGTGATACTCGTCCCCTTATAAGGGGAAGTTAGAAATAATTGTGTCCCTGTAATCGGAAGTGATGGAGAAATTTGGTACCAAAAATTATCACCTACGTTTGTGGTCTGCGCCGATGCGATCTGAATATACGATCCCGCCATGCTCTGATTCCATGACGTTGTTGTTCCTATAACCGTCGCCGTACCGTTCGTAGCGGTAAAAACCGCACCCGCCGTATAATCGGGAAGTGATGAATCAGAAACTCGCTTTTTATAATTTACTCCAATCGTATTACCCCCTTGCGATGGCGTCGGCCAAAAACCGATTTTACCCCCGTAAATAAAATAATATTGAGGTATATTAGAAGTGACATTCTGGGCATAATTTACCCTGTCCCACTGATCTCTCGCAGTCAATTCTCTCGGTTTCCATAAGACCGTTCCGATGAGAACCGTGACATCAATTACCTTGTCCGCATCAGCTGGCAATGCATAGAATTGCTGGCTTCCGACAGTAAGTTGGGAGGTATCTGATGCTTCAAGGAATGGCCAATCACGTTCACCTAAAATATCGTGCACATTGTCATTCATATACTCCTGTCCCGTTGCCAAGTTTGCCGCCGTGATTTGCGGATATTGATTGGTATATTTCCCGTATCTTTCTCCCCGTCCAGTGTATGAAAGCATTTTTTAATTTATTATATTTATTATTTTATATATTATCATCATCCGAGAATCCATTAATCTCTATTTTGCGTATAATCGCTGCCGTATTCGACGTTAAGGCGTGCGACCATTCGATCCCCAGATAAAAACTGTTCACATTTGCTATTGATTGGGTTTGATACATATACGTAACTGATGTTCCGAGTGCGGTTGCCGTCGGATTCCACTGGAGAAAGTCATTAGTGCCACCAAAACCGAGGGTTGAATAATCCTTGAATATGCCAAGATTGAGAGCCGCACCCGCACCCCATTGCGATAACCATACTTTCACGTTATCTATAGTTGAGTTCGCTGGAAGAGAAATAAGCGGAGAGATAAATTCACCGTTCACGGCATATTTTGTAAAATCAGAATACTGAATGCTATAGGTTCCATTCACATCGCAATTACCCATAAATAAGGTATTTTGATATAGATTTTTTACCATCCCAATCCTTGTAAGACTTGAAATGCCGCTCGGTGGAAATTGTGCGAATTGATGGAATCCCGCCGGGAAGTCCTGCGCTTCGGGTGAGCCATAGGAATTTATGAATCCTGTCGTATTAAGCGAAGATGCTAGTTGGTCACCATTCGTCCAAACGATATGATTCAACCATAAATCTACCCCTCCTATAACAGGAGTACGACCATAATTCGGATTCCCTGGTGGAAGACCTATGGTGGCAGATTCCCAGAGTGTGTCGAATCCCTGTCCATTGAACTGTTTTAATTTTGTCGTTCCGTTTCTCCCATACGTGATGACATAAAGATTCTGACCATCATAAAAAATGTTTGATACGAAAAAATCCTGCATATCATATTGGAAGTTCCACGCAGTAGCTATGCCATCCCAAAAGAAAAGCATGGCTTGTCCTTTATCCTGCGGAATCTCGGGAGAAGCATTCTGTTGCCACGCGGCGATAGCATGGTAATTCTGGTATTCACAGGCCCCTTGAATTGTCCAATAGGGAGGCAAGGTGAGTGCGATATCCGTCGGTGTGTTGGTTACAGGGTTAAATTTTCCTAAAACATTTCCGTTCCCAAAATAAATGAATCGGTCGTTCCCCACCAAGAGAGGATGGGGTTTCCCCGTTTGTAAAGCGGTTCCACCGATTCCCGTATAATAATTGGCTGTTCCCGTAGACCCGACAAATTGCCCAATATCTCCGTCAATATTATCAGTCCATGATATATACGCATAAGAATTATTTGTTCCCGAGGTTGCAAAATTCGCAACATCTCCGTTAAATGTTGCGAATGACACGTGTGTCCCATGATAGAGGACTGCCGAACCAACCGTCCCAAATATTGTCTGAGAAACGGCTGGCGTAGAAAGAGACGACATCGTCACATACCGATTGCTATCTAATAGAACATAACAGGTTCCATCGGGAGTAATTACCGAGTTCAAAGCTAATCCATTTACGATTCCTCCGGCATCCACGACTGGAACAAAAGCCGGAGGAGGAGCCAAATGACCCTCGAAACCAGGGCGATTCGGCATCATGGATGACGAATAACTATATTCTTGATAACCGGAATACTGTCCCATCAGATTAAAAGAACTTTCAAGGGCGTGTCCCGTCGAAGTCCAAAGCGACGGAATCCATCCGTAATAGGGTTTTTCTATCGTGATCTTAAAAGGTGTTTGACTCATGGTTTATTGTTTTGCAACGACCCCCGATGCACTATTGATAGTCATTGCATGGGTAGAGGATGTTTGGCAATAGAAAGAAATCGTATCGTTAGCTGAAGCATTGATAAGATCAATGGTCGTAATTCCCAACGAGTTGGATATTCCACCAGCGGATACATCTGATTGGCTTACGACCGTATTGTTTTGTTTTATGATAGCGGAATAAGCAACTCCATCTTCCATATCGATTGGGTTATAGGAAACCGTGCAAGAAACCAGATATACCCCGGCGATGGAAACCGTAAATTTATGAGAAGTGGAAGACCATGTAAGACCATTCACAAAATTATTGACGGAAAAATCCAGTAATTGAGGTGTCCCTGACTGGTTAATGGGAATAGTCGTTGTCGTGGGCGTAGAGGAACGTCCGCTTGCCGTCCCTCCAATCGCGCCGAGTTGATATTTTAAGTTGGAAAAAGTTAAGGGATGGATAGCAGGATTCGTCCCGAATGATTGTTGTTCGAGTGTCGTTACCCTGTCATTTAATTTTTGAATATCGTCGTTAGGCATGGAGATATGAGATTGTTACGGGAAGTCCGGCGGGGATTCCTGAGTTTAATGTAAAGGTTGAACCAGATTGAACATAATCATTTACTGGACTTTGCGGTTGGTCATTCACCACAAATGAGAATGTAAATAACGGTGCTTGGGTCGTGGTAAAGACCGTCTGGTTATTTGTTGATGTGAATGTATCGGTTGAAAAAAGATTACTGATAGTAGAACCTCCTATTGCGTTATAAAAGGAGTGGGGAGTCTGGGTCGGAGCATTGACGAAGGTAACCGTTCCTGCAGAATACGTATAACCGTAATTTCCCGAATCCTGTGCCTGGGAGACCATGACTTGACCCGAAACTTCAATCCAGACGGGCGTATTCACAACAGTAAAAATTGTGTTTATGCCATTTACCGTTCCCGATACATTTTCAACCGACGAACCAAGAGCGGTAAGTCCCGTAGCGGAAACCTTAAGTCTTCCCGTGGCGGGGTCAATGCGAAGTTGCGTGACAAATTGATTGGCATCGTCTGTTACGCCACCCAACACTTTTATCCTATTTTCATCATGGTGGAGAATCTCTGCGGCCATTTATATAAAAGATATATCGACAAACAAATAATTATTATTATGGTCTATCAAAAGCGGTAATGGCGTTACTCCATCCGTAGCATTCACGCCATATCCCGTCGGTTCCCGATCCGCATCCCGCTTGTCGGTTGTCCAAAGAATTGAAGCCGGAATGTTATCAAGTGTCACATCTATGAGTAATCGACTCGTGACGGGATCAACGCTAAGGGGAGTCGGAGTTAATAAATCAACGATGCTAATCGCGCCGCCGACCCATTTTCTATCGTCATCCCGTTTCAGATTCATCTAGAGAAGATATCCTGCGATATTTACATAGGTTAATGATGTGCCGTTCATATAGAATGAGACTGTCCCCCCCGTTGGAGCCATGAGGATCGCCGTAAAGTCTTCATTCACATTGCCCGCCCCCTGCCAGAGAATAGTGGTGCCAGTTGCTCCCGAAAGGATTGTCCACGTCCCTCCGCCATTCGGCACCGCCGAGGAGCCGCTTACGTCTGTAATGTGATACGTCTGCCCTGCAACGCCATTTAATATGACGACCGCCGTACCAGCGCCCGATGCGGTTGCGCTTACGGGCGTCCCCCGAAGTTGTGAGTTATTTGCCATTTAATTTTTATTTTTTATTTCCGCCATAGCCGCAATGAGGCTTTGCTGCTGGGATTCTATGCGTTTCCTGTCTATCGCAATCTTTTCCTGTCCCTGTGCCAGTAACTTCTCCCGTTCGGCCAATTCGACCTCGTGTCTGTTCAGTTTCCCCTTGAAAAGCATCAATTCGATGTTTTTCCTATTCGATTCCGTCGTGAATTTCAGAATCGACTCGGACAAATCTTCTTTTTCGGTTGCCACAGCTGTTTCCTGTTTCGCCACTTTTAGTTCCCGCCTTGCAAGAGACTTTTCTTGCTCTTGTAACTGCAAACCGTTGAGTTCATAATGCTTTTTTTCCGCTTCGACAATTTGTTTCTCATTTGCTATCTCTTTTTTTCTGTTTTTGAGGTAATCCAAGAGATTTTCCGTAACCGCAAGCCGTTCTGTGATAATCTCTGGGGTATCATCAAGTGGCCTTAAGAGGATTTCCCGTTTTTCTTCCAATATGGATACTTCATCCTGTAATTTTCTGATTTCTTGGTTGAAAACCATAATCTTACGCTCGAAATCATCAATTGCCTTCCTTTTTTTGGATTCAATGGAATCATTCCAGTCATTCAAATCACGTTCCTCCCGCGACAGTTGCGAACGTATGGCCGTAATGCGCTGGGATTCAGCGGACTGTATGGCTTTTGTGTGTGTTTCGACTTCGCGGGGCGGAAGTAATCTCATAATCTCATAATAGGTTATTTACCTTCAAATGATTCCTCGTCTGAATCCTTTATAACTTCTTTTTTAGGTCTGCCGACTTTCTTTGATGATACCTCAGTGGTTTCCGTCTTGGCATTCATATTCTTATTGAGAACTTCAATGCCCAATGGATCAGATTTATTAATTTCCTGTGGCTTATTCCCGATGCACTTCGCTATGAATGTTTCGCGGGAATGATGATCGGTTGGAATCTTCTTTTCATTCAACTCGATATCAACGAGATGTTTCGCTGCATGTTCTGCCAACCAGAAAGGAAGCCACCGCGTTTCCTTAGCCTCTAGGGTATAAGGAACTTTATCCCAATGGAATGTAAATGCTTCATTCCTGAAATTGACAAAGAGAATCGGGGTCTCATTCGGTTTTATGGTGTCTTTATGTTGTACCATGTTGTTATGCGGTGGGTGAATCCGCTTGCACCCTTGAGGAAGATGCGTGAGTTCTTCCCTTTATTTGCACGCAAGAGCCATTGGCTCGATGGGCATTTTTGAAAAGAATGCCCCAAAACTTTCCTACTTTATTCTAAAGTAAGGAAAACCGGGTTGGCTCGTGCCGATACCGTGGCAACCACTGCGTTCCCTACGATGAAGAAACTCGTGCCGTTGGTAGCCGTAACCGATCCTGCGGTCGTTGTCGATCCCTGCACCGCAATGCCCTTCGCCGCAACATTCGCATCAGCCAAAACCGATGCAATGCCGCGGGTCTGAATATAGCCATACCAACCAGCCGTACCAGCAGTCAAAGCCACTCCAACTGGGACACCCGTAACGGTCGTCGGATTTTGAATGACGCCCTGATACTGATTTGGAACTAGTGAGATAGTATCCGTTCCAGCGACGATGGTCGTCTGCAACGGTTCGCCGAGGACGATGGTCATCGTTCCCGATGATGCCGCCGTGGTGTTTGAGACTATGCTGTAGCACTGTCCCAAATGTCCCGAACCGGAATCCACGACCGCGTAGCCGTTTGAATAGAATCCTGCCGAACCCGATGTTGCTCCAAGCGTCACGACGATTGATGGATTCTGTCCCAACGAACCCATGCCAGCCGAAGCACCAGTTGCAACCGTTAAATGCTGGTGATTCAAGACCGGAATGACGCCTTGCAATAGGTTGCCTGCTACCAAGTTGTTGCTGGGATCGAATTGGGCATACCGATATCCACGACCGTCTTCACTGACATAATGCGATCCAACTGTAGCCTGAGGGGTGATAGATGTCGCAAACACATCGCCCGGAGTTGCTTGTGGATCGCCTCCAATTTTTGCCATTTCTTTGATTGATTAATTTATTTTTACCTTTAATGTAGCGTTGGAATCGTTGCATACCAAATATTCACCGTTGCCGTTTCATTGCCCGTGGTGAAAGCAGTTGAACCCGTCGTTCCCATGCTTATCACGGCATTGGGGAACACTTGATATCCCGATGTTGACCCAGCGAGATAAACGGTTGTGCCTGTTGTTCCTGCGAATGCCGCAGATGCTATTGATCCCGCAAGTAGCGTTGCAGTTCCAGTTCCATAAAAGAACGAAACCGTTCCTCCGGCCGCATATGCAGTTCCACCTGAGATATCGACTGCGATATCAGAGACGACATAGGCGAATCCAGAACCTGAAGATGGGAGAATCTGGACATTGGTTGTTCCAAATGCAAGAATCTGCGCCGAAGTCACTGAAACTGAGACATACTGGACAAGGGATGTTGCTACTTGAGTGCTCGTGATAGTATTCGCCGCCATATCGGCAGCGCTAATCGTTACCCCCCTTCCCAATGCCGGTACATAACCTGATAAATCAGCCATAGTTTTGTTGTGTTGTTAGATAATTTCTAACGTCACGACTATGACGTTGTGCATCCAGTTAAAACGCCCTGGCGCAACGGGTTCTGCGAAATGAGTTCACCGCCCAAATACACATGCCCGATGATCGATGCCGAGTTCGTCGGTTTGATCCAATTCGACCAGGAGAAACCAAGACCTTCCACCTCCGAATAATCATTGCCTTCGATGCTCTCTGTCTTATATTTGACGGCTTCCGTCGTTGCCAAAGGAAGGGCATAGAAGTCCAAGAAGTCTTCGTTCAGGAAGTACATATCACCCGTATTGCACTTCTCGTCCGCGAGGATTGGGAAGCCTTTAAAGAACAAGCCAGTGAATCCCGTGCCGCCAATAAGACCGGTACCGGAGTTCAAACCCTTATTCTCATTCTTCATCATGCTGACATCCTTTACCACGCGTTCCTGGGGCTGCAAGAGTGCCTCATATAACGAAAAGACCGCCGGAGTGCAGATGCCGAGATTCGGCTTCTGGGTTCCCGAGGTAATCGTATTGTACAAGGTACTCATCTTAGCCAACGAGAGAACGCCGCCCGATGCCGTTACCGTCGCTTTGAGGGTCGGGTAGGTCGTGCGGCTCAATGAGCCATATGTACCCACCGAACTCCCGTCATCAACGATGGCGTTCAAGCCCAAGAAATCCTTTGAACCGTTGCCGGTTCCGTCGCCCATGAACAATGAACCGATGCTGTCTGCCATATCCTGCGCCCGCGACGCGATTTCAAGTTTCACCATATCCAATACCCGTTCATCGGTCTGGTTTGCTGAGACTTCATCGAGCGGAAGAACCACGTTCGTCTCATAGAATTTTGGGACGAACAGGAGATTTACCCGCGTGTCGCTGGCGGAAGTGCTGAAGGTGTCAAAACCTGCAAACGAAGTTCCCGACACGCCTTTTTGCCATTTTACTGGAAATTGCATGTTTAAGCCGCTCCATTTCTTTGCACCTGCGAGCTTCTTCGCTGCGAAGACGTTGCTATGCAAGATGGTATCGACTAATTTCGGGATTAACTTATAGTTCGTGGTTGTGACAACTCTGTTGCCAAGTGCTGCCATGAATTTAGTTAATTAGTTAATTTATTTATTCTGCTATCAGGCTATCCCAGCTCTTTCCCCGCAGTGATTGCGCGGTCTGCACCTTTGAAACTGGTTTGTCCGCCCGTGAACTTGAACCGCTTGCCGTATCAGCCAACCGCTTTCTCGCATCGGATTTAACCTCTGCGGCCGCCGTCTGCTGAGCTTTTAATTGGTTCATAATCTTAAGGGCTTTGCCGAAATCTATGTTCCCTTCCAAATCGGTCGGGAGATATTCGAGAGCCACTTTTTGCAGTTCATTCCTATCAAACTTATTGCCCTCATCTTCGAGCTGTTCCAAGGAAGTGTTCACCCAATCCGACCACTTCTTTTCTTCTGCAGCCTTCTGGGTCGCTTCCTTCGTCTGCTCCTCGATAAGTTCCTGTTTGATCTGCGCCTTTACGCCGTTCTCGTAATTGAGATATTCCTGATATTTTGTCTCATCCGCCTGTTGGTTTCCTGACTTCGGGAACCATTCGGGGATTTTGACTCCGCTTTGAGTAGGTTGGTTGAACTTACTCATTACCTGTTCGTAGGTCTCAAGTTTCGTCTTTGACTCCGCTTGATACTTCCGAAGCTCCGCAAGCTCCTCCTGTGCTTTTTGCCACCGGGGGTGCTTATGAAATGGAACATTTGCATCAGGAGTATTGACGCCCCCCTGCGATGGCTTATCCACTTTGGTTGTTTCGTCGGCTGGCGGTACCGCAGGTGTTTCCTTCACCTGTCCGTCCGGTTTCGAGAGGTCGGATTGAAAAGCGTCTAAACCT
>Ga0210386_10004844_pt1 | contig 11052 bp, 8 predicted proteins | sample IncBWH32OmetaG_FD_160091 | JGI IMG/M metagenome (GOLD analysis project Ga0210386, IMG submission 160091) | Forest soil microbial communities from Barre Woods Harvard Forest LTER site, Petersham, Massachusetts, United States - Inc-BW-H-32-O ... | reverse complement strand
CCACACTGGCCGCCTGAACCTTGAGGTCCAGAACGCCCGTCGTGACATCCGGAGATGTGAACGTCAGCGTGGCGTCCCACTGGTTAAATTTGCCGGTGATAGCCACCGAGGACTTCACAAAAAACTTAACGTTGCTGTTTACCGGCTTAATTTCGAAAACAGGAACACCTTGTGCGCGGCTTAACGGCGTTAGCGAGGCGGCGGCAAGCAGTGGCAGGAGTGCCAGAAATCTCATCTTCATAAACCTGTCCTTCCTTTAGTTGGTCTCAATCAGCGTGAACTGCACACCGATCATCATGGTTCACTACTGCTGTCTCTTAGCATGCGTGCTTTTCTACTGGCGACCTCAGTAGGCCAGCGGGCGCGATTGATGCTCCCCACCGGCGCGCTATCCGGTGTCGAGTTGCCGGTGACGTCGATATAGGTTGCTTCGGCGGCGGCGGGCTGAAGGTGTGACTTCGCGAGTAACGTGAGCCGTGCAATGGTATGGAAAGGCGCTTCCGATTCCTTCCACTCGACACTCGCGTTTTCAACCCAGAAACTGGCGTCATGACGCTTGCCCCAATAGGTCATGCTGTCGGTGTCGAGGAACTGAACTCCAAAGTCGAAGCTGCTCATCTTGCTGTCTTCCGTGAGGTGCCGGATGAGCTCGTCCTTCAGGGCATTCGGGTTCTTCTTCTGCAAAGGGCCCGAAGGATTGTCTGGAGATGGCGTGGCCGAATACTTCACTAGATCGATTGGCCCGTGACGAAACGGCACGTTGCTCCAATAGCGCAGTTGCTGATAAGGCTTGATGGCCTGATGCGTTTGAACTTGCACCAACGTCAGCGTCCTTAACACCCGCAACATATCTTTCAACGAAAGGGACAACAGGCCGGCGGCTGGATTCGATGCCGTAAGTAACTTCATGATGGCCAGAAATGCAGGTGAGTCGTTGATGGGCAGGGTCGTCGCATTTTGCAGAGAGAAATCCTGCCGGCTAACGTGCGCGTCACTGATTGGCACACCGTCACGCGCGAGATCGACCGAGAAAGACAAGGATCGGACATCGGCCTTGAAGTCAGAGTTCTTGCCTGGATCCGCATTCCCAAAGCGCACAACAGCGGGATATATACCGGGCCTCACAAAAATTCCCTTCGCAAGCCGTGCCGCCAGTCCAGGATCACGTCCGATGGTTACATCGAATACTTCGAACGTGGCTGCGACTGATACACCCTTTGCATGAGTTCCACGGGCGAGAGGCCGGTTTTGTTTGGCAGCGGCATTCGCCTGCATCAAGAGACTTCTCTCCGTGATCTGCTCGATGTCAGACTGCTCCCGGGCGAGGTCCCGGTCAGCGTCACTACCGGTCACTCCGAACCATCTGGTGATGAATAGCATGCGAGGCTCAATCTAGATTGGAGATGAACTTCATGGCGGTGATACTCGGCAGAAAGCAATAGGCGGCGGCTTTTGTCTTAACGAAGGTTGAGAATCCTGTGATCTTGATCGGCGGCGCGCCATTCGCCTGCGGAATGACGAAAATGCTTTCTGCCGGGTCTTGAGTCCCAATCATGGGATCCTTCGCTTTAGGGTTCAGCCTGACCGCCCCAGCAAATTCGCTGTCATTGACCCAATGTCCCAGCACGAACTCATATTGATTCTCGATGCTGGAGTTGATGAAGTAACCGAGAAGCCCGCGCTCGATGCCGTCGTAGGGTTGCGTCGGATCATAGGTTGGCCCGTATGGCATGCCGCGACGGATTAGCCTATGAGTATTGTTGCTGCCTCCGGGGTGGCCCTGGCCCGTGACGGGCTGACCGCGTGGATTGATGCGGCGCATGTGCGCACCTACAGGGCAGCGCAGTCCCTTTGGATCACCCGACCCATCAGCGTTCACATATTCGAAGTTGTTCAGCTGCTCGAGTGAAATATCGCCGGGAGGACTATCGGTGTCTGGCGACAGCGCAAGAGGAACGCCGTTGCGCCAACGTCCGCAGAGCTTGGCGGCAAGCAGTTCGGGGTCTATCTTGTCCTTGTTTGATTGCAGGAAATTCTCGAACCCGACAACGTCTGTCTCGATCATCTTGAAGACCGCAAAGCTGCCGTTCAATCCAAGTTCTCGAGGCTCGGGGACGAAATAGTTCTCAGCATCATCCTGCAAGACGAAGAGCCACGGTTCGCATGGCTCCTGATGATCCGGCGTATATCGTTCAGGGCCTCCGCGAATGGTGGTCATGCTGATACCGTCGGTGTAACCGAAGGGAACCTTGGAGGTGAAGACCGGCTTGCCGTCCACCATCTCCATCAGCGCCATACCGTCGGTACGCCAGATCTCGCGAAACGCATCGCCTTCGGCAAACAGAACAGACAGCCGGTCGCTATATGTCTTCATCGCCTCTGGGCTGAGGGCATGCAGCGTCACCAGGACATGACGGCTTTCTGTCCGAAAGGCGTCGATCCAGTTCTCCGGTGCGCTCGCGCCTGTATCGCCGACTAATGCCGCTCGTGCGGCCGCTCCGGCAATGAAGGCCCCGAACGACTTGAATGAAAGCGCCGGGACGCGATCTTTGACCTCGAGCGCGATCAGTCCCGGCCAGGTAATGCTCACGTTCAGACAGTAGTCTGGCTTGCGGCGCGGAAGATCGGCGACGTTGTCTCCTGGCCCCGGCGCGAACCCTACATGCCAGTCCTCGGCGGTGGTGATCTGCGGCGTGTCAGATTCATCGCCGCTGACAACCCTCCCGAGCAGCTTGCGTGCCGCTGCAGGGACGCCGACCGTCAGCAGGAAATGCCGCACCATCGGCATCCTGTAGCCGCGGAGGATGAACCCCTGAATGTCTCCGAGGTCGAGTGTGCTCCTTGTACCTGATCCTGAGTGCGTCTCATGCCCTGAGGTCTCATGTCCACCGTGCCCGAACAGACGCCCGAGAAGACCCCCTCCCGTCTGCGGTTCATGTGACTTGTCGTCGTGACTCACTTCGGGTCTCCTACCGCGGCTTTGCTATCGGCAATCAGGGCATGAATGTCCTGAACGCTCAGGCCGGGATAGGCCTGATAGAAGCCGATCGGAGCACGGTTGGCTGCGGCGGCGTAGTCAATAAACTCCTGGGTGTATTTTCTGCAAGGCGATGGCGGTGGGTTGATGATGAACTTAAAGACCAGATCGAAGGTCCCGCCAATGTTCTTTGTGAAGTCGGCAATATAGGTGTCGAAGTTTCCGTCATACACGGTAAAGAACCCGATCTGGTTGTCCTCGAGCGCCACGAACTGTGCGAAGTGGGGTGTTCCGACTTTCTCGAGATCCCTCTGCGTGCCGCGCGATCTGGCGCGCAGGAGCAGTTGCATCTCCATAAACGCAAGACGTGATTTAGCGGGCAGGATCACGAGGAATGGATTGAGTACGCCGGCGCCGCTGACGTCTGCGGCTGCCGCCAGGGCCTTGATCTCCTTGACGGTCACGTCGGGATAAGCGCTAAATACATTCAACGGATTGAGAAGATGTTCGGCCGTCCATTCGACGAAAGCATCGGTGTTTTCAGCGATTGGGGTTGGCGGCGGACTATCGACATGCTGAAAAATCGCGTCGAACACCGATCCGGCGTGCGCGGCCAGCGCGGCCATGAGCTGACTGAATTCCCCGTCAAAGTCACCAAGGAACAGGAGGGTCTTGTCGCTCAGTACCGTAAAACGGGAATAGTGAATCGTGCCAATAGCATCCTCGGCTTCGAAGAGTCCGGGCATCAGCGGAGGAAGTTCTTCCGCAATCGCCTTCGCGTCAGCCGGCGATCCCAGGGGAAAGTTCAGAGTAAAGTGGCTTTGGCTCATAACGCAGTCTCCTTGCTAAGCGCTATCAACATAGGGCTGATGGCGCGGTTGTCTTCACCTGTCAGGTTTTCCGATTGTGGGAGGTATCGCTCTCTCAGGCCTTTGGCCACTGCTTAAACATCTTCTGGACAGCTTTTTCTACAGTCTGCTGGTTCTTGTTGCCGTTGTTGCTCAAGGTATCCTGGCCTATACCGCGCCAGATCAGCGCCTTCGCTTTAGGGTCATAGATGCTGACGATCAATGTTGCCTCGACACTCTGCTCGGGACTGATTCCGCCCATGCCGCCGCCGATGCCCCGCATACCCCAGGCACTGTAGGAGGTCTGCTGTTTCATGCCGCCGCTCCCGGTTACGATCAGGTCCGGATTTGCGCTAATGTCAACCTTGCTTAAGCCCTTGGCCTGGAGCGCGCTGTCGACGTCGCTGATCGCGACCTGCGCCAGGATGGAGTTGGCGATTCGATTTGGATCGTTGTTATCCCAGGCATAAGTATGAAACTGGGCAAAACTCTGGCTGTGGTTGTAGTTGACTGAGACTTGTTGGCCGAGCGCAATCGCCGATGTGACTGATAGCAGCAACGCGCACAACGTGAATTTCATTTTCATGATCGTCGTCCTTTCGAAATAGCACTGCCAGATACGGGACTAGCAGCGCGCTTGTTTGAATTCATGGCGGTCGAATTACTCCAGCCGTCTAGTCGTTGACTTTAGCAACAGCGTCCTGCACCTTCTTTTGGTCCTCCGCGGTTAGCTGGCTGGGTCCCAGATTGTAAGTCAGCTTGTCGATCGTGCCGGTGAAGCGGAACGGCACGTCGTAGCTGAAGTCCACCGGCGTGCGGGTATCCATTCCGACGTCGAAGGTCTCGTCGATGCACATGAGCAGCGGAATCGTGTGCGCGATCGTCTTGCGGTCCACTTCCTTGCCATCCACCGAGAGCACGCCCGTGCCGCCTTTTCCAGGGCCGGGGCCGTCATATTTAAAGTCGAAGACGATGGTGTGCTTGCCGGCGCCAAGCGAAGGGCCACGCCATCTGAAACGCTCCAAGTCCAGCATGTTGTAAACGAAGATCGGCCTGCCTTTGCCTATTTGCGCTACGTGGGTAATAACCGCTGCAACCAACCAGAGCGGAGCGATCAGCATCAGTGCATAGCCAGGCCAGGTTTTCCAGTGTCTGTTGCGAGCCAGCAAGGTAAGCAGCAGTCCCAGGATGAACAGTCCCCAGACTATGACTTTAAGCGGCGTGCTTCTGAGAAACCAATTGTTGCTCCTGCTCAGGAAGAGTCCGTAGCCGCCGAATCGGCCGCCCAGAGTCGCGATCATTCCCTCCGCACCACCATCCGGGATCGTCACTTCTGCAGTAATGGTGTAGTCCTTGGCTATTATGCTGGGAGCATTGCCAGTGGGAATGCCGACATTTTCACCCGTGTAGGTAAAAACAGTCTTTCCGGCGATCGCGCTCGGCCGCGCTGTAAGCAAGCGCACGAAGCCCGAGTTATCCAGCGGAAGAACCTGGTATTTCGCCGCTTCCGTCTGGAACATCGCCTGCAGTTCCTTCAATTTGTCCGGATTGCTGGCTGCGAGATCGTTGAACTCTGAATAATCCTCCGTGATGTTGTAGAGTTCCCACTTATATTGGTCGAGGGGCACCATCTTGCCCGTTCCCAGCTCCCAGGGCGGGGAGGGCGGAGTCGTCGCGGCAATCCAGCCGTCGTGATAAATGGCGCGGTTGCCCACCATCTCGAAATACTGCGTGTCGCGCTTCGACGGGGCATTGGCGTTGGCGGCGTCAAACGTATAGACCATGCTCACGCCTTCGATCGGTTTCTGCTTAATCCCGTTGACCACCTCGGGCGCCTGGATACCAGTGGCTTCGAGGATGGTCGGAACAATGTCGATGACATGGTGGAACTGGGTGCGAATCCCACCGACGTCTTTGATATGGCCGGGCCACGAAATGGCCATGCCCTGCCGGGTCCCGCCGAAATGCGACGCCACCTGCTTGGTCCACTTGAAGGGAGTATCAAATGCCCACGCCCACGGCACCGCCATATGCGGATAGGTTTTGTTCGAGCCCCAATCATCATAGTGCAATAAATTCATCGCCTTGACGGCCTTGACGGCTGGGTCGCTAAGAATGCCGTTGTACGCGGTGTACTGGTTGTACGTGCCGTACAGGCTGCCTTCAGGGCTGGTGCCGTTGTCGCCGTCGATGTAGATGATCAGCGTGTTGTCGAGCTTGCCCTCGTCCTGGACCTCCTGAATCACGCGGCCAATCTCATAATCGGTATAGGCGGTGTAGGCGGCAAATACCTCCGCCTGGCGGGCGTACATCTTCTTTTCCACGGCGGAAAGCGAGTCCCACTTCGGCAGGTCATCCGGCCAGGGGGTAAGTTGCGTATTCGCGGGGATAACGCCAAGCCTCTTCTGGTTGGCGAATATCTGATCGCGCATCGCATTCCAACCCATATCGAACTTGCCCTTGAACTTGTCGATCCACTCCTGGGTCGGCTGGTGCGGTGAGTGCGACCCGCCGGGCACGTAATAGACGAAGAACGGCTTGTCCGGCGCAGCCGCGTTCAGACCGTGCATGTACCGGATGGCATCGTCTGCCATGTCGGTGGTGAGGTTGTAGCCCGGGTGGCCGACCCACGGGTACACCTGGGTATGGTCGCGAAATAAATACGGCTCCCACTGATCGGTTTCGCCACCCAAGAACCCGTAGAAATACTGAAAACCCATTCCTGAAGGCCATTGCTCGAAGGGCCCGGCCTCGCTGCTGTATTGGAAACCCGGTACGTTATGATCCTTCCCGAACCATGATGTAGCGTAGCCATTCTCCTTCAGGATCTCGGCGATGGATGCGTTATCCAGACCAATGATGGAGTCATACCCTGGGTAGCCGGTGGACAATTCGCCAATAACGCCGTAGCCGACCGAGTGGTGGTTGCGGCCAGTGATCAGCGCCGCCCGCGTCGGCGAGCAAAGCGAGGTGGAGTGGAACTGTATGTAGCGCAACCCCGCCTTGGCAATGCGGTCCAGGTTTGGAGTCGGGATGACGCCGCCAAAGGTGCCGCTTACCCCATAGCCCTGGTCGTCGGTCATGATGAGGAGAATATTGGGCGCGCCTTTGGGCGGCACCACGCGAGGTGGCCACCAGGGCGTGGAATCCTTGGCGCTCTCCTTGATCACGCCACCGAATTTCGGGGGCGGTTCGGGTATTTGCTTGCCATTGATCGTGGTGGTGGCCTCGGCCTGACCCAGCGTGCCCGTGACCTGCTGCGCATTTGCGGACGCCGATATCACCAAAAACATCGGAAGAGCCACAGTAAGTCGAATGAATCCTCGAACCTGCAAGTGTTCTATTAATTTGCCTGGTGCTGGATTTCTGATGCCAGCCGGAAAGTCCATTCGATTTCTCCTTGCAAGTAAAATCGACTGCTGCGATGCAGTTCCCTTGTCGCGTTACGCCTTTCCGCAAATGCGGCAAAGTGCTTCAGTACTTCGCGAACATCAACATCCAGGGCCTACAGACTTTTCCTATCCCGACTATTTGTCACCGAAGCGAACCGCTTCCGCGTACTCCAAACCGCGTATTTCGGAAACCGAGTGAAACTCCAGCATTGGGGCTTCGAGGGCGGTCTCCATCAGCATCAGCAGGTCTGTGAAACAACTCGAACGTATGTGCGATTTCAGTTCCGCTTCGCTGTTCCACTCTTGCTCCAGACAGAGCGCCTCCGGATTGCCAGCCTCCTGGTAAATCCGGCTTGATAGGAATCCACGTTCCACTTGCGCCGCGGCCGTGATGGACCGCAATGCTTTGATCGCTTCGACCGACCGCCGCGGTTGCGCTATCATCCGCAAGTTGACCTGATACATGTAACGGATGAGAGCAATCAGGGAGCCAAAGGCAGGCTCACGGGTAGTTGGAGGGCGATATGTTGCTATCTAAGAGGCTTACGGCAAGCGTGAAAGGCTGGGATAAGTCTGCTTGGAATGGATTCAACTCCGACAGGTCGGAGGAGACTCCGACAGGTCGGAGGTGGGATTGGAGTTCATGAGTCTTGACGCTTGCCCTTAGGGGTGATGCCGAGCCGAATCATCATTGAATCAAGTGTGGTGGGTTTAAGACCCAGGATCTCAGCGGCCCCGTCTTTTCCGCGGATCCGCCACCCGGTCAGTTCCAGCACACTGCGCAGGTGCTCCCGCTCAGTATCGCTAAGGAGCAGACTCGTAGCTGCGTCATTGGATGACACGCTCGGCAGGCTGATGAAAAGCCTGGGGCCACTGGCGAGTATCATTGCCCGTTCCACCGTATTACGCAATTCGCGGATGTTACCGGGCCACGTGTACCGTTGCAGCGCGTCGATGCTGTCTTTGTCGATGGACTCGATGCCCTTGCCGAACGATTTTGCGAATTCGTTCACAAACGACTGGACCAACAATGGAATGTCATCCGGACGGTCCCGCAGCGGCGGCATCCTGATAGGAAAAACGTTCAGCCGATAATACAGGTCATCGCGGAACCTCTTCTCGCGGATAGCCTTCTCTAGGTTTCGGTTAGTGGCAGCTATAATCCGCACGTCAACGGTGATGTTCTTTGGGCTGCCCAGGCGCTGTACCTGCTTCTCCTCCAGAACCCGCAAAAGTTTTGCCTGCACCTCGAGCGGTAGTTCGCTCACCTCGTCCAGAAATAGCGTTGAGCCATGTGCCACTTCAAAGCGGCCGACCTGCCGCGAAAGCGCGCCCGTGTATGCTCCTTTCTCGCGACCGAACAATTCGCTCTCGATAAGGGTCTCGGGAATTGCGACGCAACTGACCCGCACCATGGGTCGCGAGGCACGAGGACTGAGCTCATGAATGGCGGACGCGATCAGCTCCTTTCCTGTGCCAGTTTCGCCGATCAGAAGCACGCTGGAGTTGGTCGCAGCCACTTGCTCGACCTGCTCCAGGACATGCCGAAGAGCAGGACTCTGGCCGATCAAACCTTGATGATGGCCACGGACAGCCTTTACTTCCTGCTGCAGATATACGTTTTCGCGTTGCAGCTGGTCGCGCAAGCGCCGCAGCTCATCGAGAGCTTCCCGCGTTGCCCCTTCAGCACGCGTGCGGGCGATGGCACTCCCGATCATCTCCACAAAGAGCCGTAGACGACTCACGATCGCATCGGGCCAATCCCGTTCCCGATGCATCGTCCCGAAACTCATGGCTCCGATCACCTTCCCGCCGACTTTGAGGGGAAAGGTAGCGTTTGAGAGAAGTCCGAACCGACGGCCAACTTCCTTCTCCCGTACCGCTTCTTCGGGCAGATCGTCGATGTGTGCGACGCACACCGCTTCTCCGCGCGCTATACGGCTCGCCCACCACGGTAAGCTTTTGATTGCGGACGGCGGTAGGGCCTCCAGTCCGGGTCGGTACCAGGAATGTGTGATGACAAAACCCTCTCCCTCCCGTTGACCCACTACGCTGCGATCCAGATCTAGGACATCAACAATTTGCCGCGCGGCTTCGACGATCTCGCCGTCGATCGATTCGGACGTGACGCTCACGAATCGCGCCGAGAGCTCGGTCAACAACATCTCGAAGCGTAATCTGTCTTCGAACTCTGCGTGCGGATCGGGCGGCGGACGACTCATTTGTTAACTCGCAGGTTTGTTTCGCACGGTTGTGGCTCAAACACCAGAGCTTGCTCAGACAACAGGGCTCATTGTGGAGCCTGTATTTGCGGACTTCATGGTAATTGACAGCAGCGATGCGTAACAAGCGCAATCGAACCAACTGGAAACTCGCCTCATCTCGCGGATGAGAGGCCGGTTCAGTAAGATGGGCCGAGATTACGCTGGCGCCTTCTATCTGCGGCGCTGCCAGTATGGGTTTGGTGCCGCCTTCTGCCCACGACCAGATATTCCGGAACCAGAGTGTCGGCAGATGCAGCGTGGCCGCTTTGGGTACCCGGTTGGCAACGCTGAACCTTATGCCCAGGTCGTCGTCTTCGAGACCGGCTTCGGAGTGTCGCCGGCCGTATTGGTTCTTAGTGACCTACAACTCACCATCAACCTCCCAACTCCCTCCCCCTCGTACCGGTTTTTGAACGCCGAGCCGAGCGGGTATTTCGCCGGCTCTTCGCTGCACTGCAGTATTTTTTGTACTGACTTGGGAGCAAATCGACTGCCGGGGGGCAACAAGCAACTTGTCCCGTCAAAACCTACGAGTTTCCTACCCACGAAAATCGGTTTAGTACAATCGCCTTCGCCCCTACCAGTCCAGTCGCTCGAGTCTATGAATGCTGGGCGACCCATGCAGCGGGAGTAAGGTCTGGGAGGCGCTGGATCGGGAGATCGGCAAACCCGTGTGTTCGGTCGTTTCGCTGGGGAAAATACACTCAACCCAGAATTGGCCGACAACGCCTCCGGAGTTCTCGTCACTTTCCCAGCCTTCCCGGCACAATCCCATGAACCGGTCGTCGCGGAGCGGCCGATAGCTGGTTGCAAGCGCGACAACTCGCTCAGCTTTGCCTGGAAAGTGACCCTCAGATCGGAGCTCAGCTTAACGTTGGTGTCGATTTCCCCGGCAGTACCTGTGCCGTTTGCGCGCTTCCGTGCAAGCACCAGAGGATCGCTAGACGTGCGAGCACAAGCGACTTTAAGTCAAATCCACCCATTACTCAGGTCTCTGAGGACACGGGAACTGAGGACCGCTCGTTCTGGACGCTTCGTCACATCCTCTGATAGTTCGAATTCTGATTGTTTACCGCAAGCTGTTTGCTCTCCCCATTGATAAGTGTATTGGTCACATGATTGGTGCCGTCGGGCAACTGCGCGAACTCGGCGGAGATGGTGACGGCATTGCGGTCAGACAGCTTCAACGGCGCAGGATGGGTTTCATCTTCCTAGCGCATGACGAATCCGCCGTCGACGGTTCCAGGATCAGCATCAGGGACGATCTCCAGTCCACGGCCGATTGGAAAAATCGGGGCAAATCTGGTGCCAGTTGGGTTTGTACTTTAGTGCAAGTGAGTGCTACAAATAGCAAACTGGATATCGCTTTCAAGCGATTGCATCAGAATTACTTAAGGTTCCAAACCATTGAACCGGCTGGTCTTCTTCATTCGGGAGAATTCACATCCTAAGTCTGGTGCGTCTGCCAATTTCGCCACTTTCGCACTCCTTATTTTCAATGACTTACGACGTTATCGGCTACGGCGTGTTTTGCTGGTCGCCGATTTGGTCACCAGTCCTTTGGACGAAGA
>Ga0210386_10004842_pt1 | contig 11054 bp, 10 predicted proteins | sample IncBWH32OmetaG_FD_160091 | JGI IMG/M metagenome (GOLD analysis project Ga0210386, IMG submission 160091) | Forest soil microbial communities from Barre Woods Harvard Forest LTER site, Petersham, Massachusetts, United States - Inc-BW-H-32-O ... | reverse complement strand
TCCAGGGTGACAGTGTTGCCGTTGGGGTCGGAGAGCGTGACCGATCCCTGATCGTCGTCGAACTCGAGCTTGTGCGGGGCGGCCGTGACGATCACCTTCACCTGGTCGGCCGCGTCCGCCGGGATCTCACCTTGACGCCAGTACCCGCCGACCCAGATCGGGTAGGACACGTCCCCGCCCTCGAACTCGATCCAGACCCCGCTACCCGCCTCGGGCAAGAACGCGAAGCCGACGTTCGGCCCGGCGTAAGGCACGCAGGGCATGCACCAGCCGGTGTCGGTCTCGCCGAGCACGGACGGCACCTTCGCCTTGATCCGCATGGTCGGCGCGTCCACCGCGGTCACGATCCCGCGGTACTTCCCGTAAAAGCGCGTGCGCAGCCGTTCGAGGAGGTCCTCCAGGGCACGGTCGTCAGCCGTCGTCATGGCGACATCAGCCCGCCCGCCCCGGTCAGCGAGCCCGCGAGCGAGGCGATGCTGCCGCCCGGGGCCGCCGGGCCCATCGCGTTGCGGACCAGGGTGAAGGCCATCTTCCACGAGTCCGTCGAGAACTCGTGCCGGACGTTCCAGACGAGCCAGTCGCCGGACTGGATGCTGCCGGCGCCCTCGATGGTCACGACGTCGCCTACCCGCAAGATCGCGCCGATCCGGTCCGCGTCCGCTTCCCCGGTGCAGCGGGCGAAGAACCCGGACTCGGCGAGCACCGCCGCCGTGCGCTGGCTCAGCTCGGGCAGGTCGGCCGGCGCGGTCAGCAGCAGGGTCGAGGACTGCCCCAGGTAGGCCGGGTAGTCCCGGTCGTCCAGCGGGGTCAGGCCGCTGTCCGTGGCGCTCACGTCGGTGCCGGCGTCCGAGGACTGGGTGAGGTCCACCTGGCTTGCGTCGGCCTCGGTCGGGCGCATGACGTCCCAGTCGAAGTCGAGGGACTCCACCGTCCAGGTATCGCGGTCCAGCAGCGAGATGGTCGCGGCGGGCTGGCCGTCGACCGCGGGCGTCACGAAATACCCGGTCCGTACGCCGGGAGTGTCCGTGCAGGCGACACGGCACAGCTTCCCCCCGCGCCGGGCCAGGCCGCGCAGGAACTGAAGGTCAGTCGCCCGCTGGAGGAGCGTGTGCCCGTCGGGCGTGTGGCTCGGCGAGTCGTTATCGGTATTCCCGGCGGCGGGCGTGAACCCGTAGCTGCCGAAGATGGCGTTCGCGACCTGTCCGTCGGTCAGGCCGGACCATTCGGTGACGGCGTCGTCGATATTCATCAGCCACGAGGCATCCTGGGCCCAGATGTCGATGGTCGAGGAACTCGACGTTCTGTCCATGTGCAGCCGCCAGGACAGCACGTAGCCGTCGAAGATGCACTGGGTCTTCTTGCTCCGCGCCGGCGTGACCGTGACGCAGGCGTTGGTCATGGGCTCGAAGGTGCCGTCGCCCACGAACTGCAGGTCCCCTGCCGAGGTGCGGTTCACTGGCAGCCGGAGCAGGAGGGCGCCTGGCCGGTCGGAGCTCTCCTCGACTTCCAGCTGCTGGATCGCGTCGTAGAAGGCTACCGGCACCGCGGTGCCGCCGACTCGTAGCTGGACGATAGCAGTCACGAAGCGCCTCCGGCCGGGATACCGATGAGCGCGCGGGCCGCGAGGGCGGCCGCGACCATGGAGTTGTTCGCGTCGCAAAGCCGCCAGAAACCGGCCGGCGCGTTGAGGTACTGCGCCGCGAGAAGGTCCAGGCGTCCCTGGCCGGCCTGCCGGGCGTAGCCGGTGATCGGCGCGGGGTTCGCCCCCGCCGGGGCTACCACGCTGACCTGCGCACCGGAGGCCAGCGTGATGGTGTGAACGGGCTGCTTCGCGTAACGGCTGTCGGACGTGAACATGGCGGCTCTTTCTCAGTGCGGGATCATCCCGATGATCGACTCGGCCGCGTTGGCGAGGTTAGCCACCGCGAGCGCTTGGCGCAGCGCGAGCGTGTAGGTGTAGGTGATCGTGGCCAGGTTGGCGAGCACGTCGTCGTCGGCGGATGCCGCGACGAGCTCGGCGGGCGTCAGGACCCGCAGGGAAAGCTGGGCTTCGGCATGAGTCGGGTTGAGCGCAGGGTCATAGAGCTTCTCGGTGATGGTCAGGTCGGTCACCCGGACGGGCACGATCCGTCCCGGTCCCCAGATGAACAAGGTGACCGGCATGACGGACTCGGGGACCAGGCGGACCGGGTCGGTAGCCTCGCCGGTAATCGACGCGGTGACGGCCGCCGACACGGTGCCGACCAGCGTGCTGGGCGCACCGGTCGGGTAGAGGAGCATCTCCAGTGCGGCCAGCCTGCTGTAGAGCCCGCTCACCTTGGCTAGTGCCGCCGTGGGTGCGCTGCCGTCGGCGATCTCGTCGTTGGCGTCCATCGCGATCGTGAAGGAGAACGACTCACCCGGCATCCCCTGCACGGCCAGCGGGTTGCTGGTCACCTTCCCCGCGGTGCTGGCGGGCTCCGGCTGGGTCCACGTGTGGGTCATCGTCTCGGGGTTGTACTGGAAGACGATGACGTTCGGGACCGGGATCGGCAGGAACGTCGGCATGAACTCGACCAGCGCGCCCTTCATGACGACTCCGCTCATGGCGCCGCCTCGGCGTCGGGCCCGCCAGCGGCCCTGTCGCGGGCCAGCACCCGGCCGACCTGGTCCGCGATGTGCTGCGCCAGTGCGTCCGGCGCGGCCTGGCCGGCGCTGTCGAGCCTTACCTCGACCTGCAGGGAGTCAAGGCCGGCCGACCCGGCCGGCCGGAGCAGGTCCGCCGTGAGCCGCTCCGCGACCAGGCGCGCGAGCGTGCGGGCAGCGTCCTCGTCCAGGCCGTTCACGCGAAGCGCCAACCGGCCGACGTGAACGTCGGCGGCCGGCCCCGGACCCGCGTCCGGCCCGGCCGCCTGCGGGCTCATCGCAGCTCCCCGCGGCCGGGCCGCACGACGACGCCCTGTTTCCCGAGCTCACGCCGCGCCGCCGCGAGCACGTGGTGATGCGAGATGAGGTCGCCTTGGCTCCGGGCGAGAAAGGCTGCGGCCAGCGCCGCCGACTTGATCGCGGCGCCGGTCAGGTCCAGTTCCCTGGCCAGGGCTTGCCAGTCGAGGTCACCGACGAGCGGCCCGCCGCCGGCATCGGCCGCACCCTCGAGCGCGAGCCGCCACAGCTGCTCGCGCTCCGCCGCGCTGGGCGGGGCGAAGTCGATGATGAAGCGCAGGCGGCGGATGAACGCGGTGTCGAGATCGCCCTTGCGGTTGGTAGCCAGGACGGCGACACCGTCGAACTGCTCCATCCGCTGCAGCAGGTAGTCGATTTCGATGTTCGCGTACCGATCGTGGGCGTCGCTGACCTGGGTCCGCTTGCCGAACAGGGCGTCGGCCTCGTCGAAGAGCAGCAGTACGGGCGCCCGTTCGCAGGCCTCGAAAACCTGACGGAGGTGCTTTTCGGTCTCCCCGATGTACTTGCTCATGATCCCGGCCAGGTCAATCCGGTACAGGTCAAGTCCCAGTGACCTGGCCAGGACCTGCGCGGCCATGGTCTTGCCGGTCCCGCTCGGGCCGGCGAACAGCGCGGTCGTGCCGCGGCTCAGCGAGGTGAGCCGCGAGAAGCACCAGTCGTCGAGCACCCGGCCTCGTTCGGCCGCCTGTGCCTGGAACTCGCGCAGGTGCGCGGCGGTAGCCGACGAGACGACCAGGTCATCCCAGGTGTACGGGCGCGTCAGCGGGCTGAGCAGCTCCGGGGACCCGGCCATCAGCAGCCGCCGGCATACTTCCCTGACCTCGTGGTCCCCGGCAGGCGCAACACGTGCGGCGACGCCGATCTCGGCGGGCCGCAGCGCCCACTCGGCCACCGGCTCCGGAGCCGGCGCGGTGACGAGCGAGGACCACAGCCGCAGCCGGCCGGCCCGGCTGATCGGACCGCACCGGACCGAACGCCGGATCGAGCGGAATCCGGCGCGGCCGGGCCCAGGGGAGACCACGGAGAAGAACGCCAGCGGCGCCGCGGGAACGGCGTCCCACAGGTCGGCAGGCAGGGCGTCGGCGCGTTCCCATTCCAGGACGGAACCCTCCAGCCGCGCGCGGCGCGCTTCACGCACCACGGCGGCCAGGCAGTCCGGCCGGTCTGCGAGGGCCGCGGCGTTCACGGCCACCAGCCCGTATCCGAGCCTGGCCGCGGCCTGCGCGGCCAGGCTCGTCCGGCCGGACCCGGCGCTGCCCGCGATCTCGATCTCGACCGGCAGCGGCCCGGGTGCGCCGTCCCGGCCGAGCGCCTGCACGAAGCGGACGATCTCCTCCAGCGCCTCCGGATGCAGGACCGGATCTGGCGGCGGCTCGACGTCACGGCCGGTCGTACCGCTTGACCAGCTGGCCAGCAGGTTCGGTCCTGCCGGTGCCGGTGCCGGTGCCGGTGCCGGTGCCGGCCCGCGGCCGCAGGCCGCCTGGCTCCCGACCAGCGCGGGCAGCAGCAACGCGTCGGGGCACCAGCCTGCTGAGGATGCGAAGGCGCCGGGCCCGGTCGCGACCGGCTCGCCGAGCCGCCACCGGATGAGCGCGGATGCCGGGCCCGGCGCCTCGGCGGGCAGGTCGAACAGGCTCGCCGCCAGGGCCGGCGTCGGATGGGCAGCCTCGGTTCCGTCGAGCAGGTATCCGAACACCCGGGCGAGCGCCGGCTTCAGCGCTCCCGCGGCCATGAGCATGAACAGCGCCTCCTCGGCGGCCGAGAGACCGAGGGTGCCGGTGAGATGCCTGAGCCTGGCATCCACGGGGCCGTCATCGAGCGCGGCGATCTGCGCGGACGCGGTCAGGGCCTGCTGGTCCGACCGGTAGAAGGCTCGTTCGGCCTCGGCGGCCTCGACCGGTGACGCGAGCGCGCGGTCTACCTCGCCGTGGCCGATCGCCAGCAGGTGCTCGCCCTCGTACTGATAGTCCGACCACAGGTGCCGCAGCCACAGCACCCGGCGAAACGCGCGCAGCCGGACCTCGGCCAGCCACCGCGGCTCGGTCTCGCCGCCGGGCGCGGCACCGGATGCGGCACTGGGCGCGCAGTGACCGGGCTCGACGGCCAGCAGCCGCGGCGCCGCCTGGGCCGGATTCACGGCGTCACCCACAGGGCCGGGTCGGATTCGACGCCGTTGACCCGGACCCGCAGCGGGACGGTGACCCCGGCCGGGCCGGCGGGCGGCATGAAAGAGAACGAGGTACCGGAGGGATCCACCGTGAACTGACCCGCCGCCGGGACCGTCGCGGTCCCGGCCAGCGGCGCGCTCCCGGCCAGCACCTCGGTGGCGCCGGGGATAAAGCCCGCCCCGTTGACGGTGAACGGGCCCGGCCCGGTCAGGACCGGGCCACCCGCCGGATCGACGAAGGCGGCGACGCTGACCGGAACCGAGCCGGTCCGCGGGGCACCGGGCGAGCCGGCCGCCCCGCTACCGGCCCGGAACTGGTAAACGCCGGGCGCCGGGGCTCCGCCGGGTACGGTCCCGGCGGACGGCGGGACCGTGAGCACGAACTTGGCGGTACTTGACTGCGCGGCCACGATCCACGCGGTCACCTCCACCTCGGCGCCCGCCGGGGGGAGCAGATACACCCGGTCCGCGACGCCCGGGGCGCCCAGCTCCGATCCGGTTAGCCATATCGTCTGGCCTGCCGCCATGGTGGCCGGGGACTGCGAGAACGGTACCGTGAGCCCGGCCGGTCCCAGGTAGGAGCCGTCCCGGAAGGTGCCGTACAGGGCCGGGAAGCCGGCCGCGCCTGGGCCGGGAAGCGGCAGCGTGGCCGGGCTGGCGGCCACGGTCAACGACGTGGCCTGCGGCGCGGGGGCGGGCACCGGGTCCGGCTCGATGAACGCCACCGCCGCGCGGTACACCAGCGACATCCGCAGCGGCGCCGTGGTGGCCTGCCACAGGCGGCTCAACTCGTCGTAGGAGCGGTGCTCCATCGTGAGGGTCAGCTCCCAGGGCGGCTGCACGCCTGGGTCGCTGCGCACGATCGGATTGGCGTGGAAGATACGCAGCGCCACGCTCATCGCCTCCTGCTCCTCGGTGTAGCTCGACTCCGAGTACGCGAAGAGCAGGTAGAAGAGGTTGAGCGCCAGCGGCAGGAAACGCGTCGGCCCGGCGGCGCCGTCGAGCATCTGCGCCTGCCAGAACAAGGCCTCCTGGGCGTTGTCCGGCTCGGCATGGTACAGGTACATGCTCAGCTGCGGGCCGGGCTCCTGGCGGGCCGCGTCGGGCGCCAGCCCGGTGAAGTTCGGCGTGAACGCCGGCCCGGCCGGGCTCCCGCCGATCTCGGCCCAGATCGGCGCGGCCGTCCACTGGCTCTTGACCAGGCCGATCAGCGAGTCGGTCACCGCGGAAAGGTCGAGCGTCATCGCGCGCCTCCTCAGCCTTGCGCGATTCCGTGCCAGCGGCGGAGCCCTTGCTCCAGCCGGCCCGCGGTCATCCCGGCCGCAAGCGGGGCAGCGGGACGCGGCCGGCCGGCGGCCGAGGGCCGGTTCGCGCCGGCCTGCGAAGCAGCGGGAGCCGCCGGCACGACGGTCACCTCGATTGTGCCGATCGACACCTGGGGCTGGCTTGACGGGCGCTGGTCCCGGGGCCGCCCGGCTGGTCCTGTCGCAGAACTGGCCGGCCGCGGAACCGCTGCGCGCGGCGGCACCAGGTCGGAGGCCGCCGCTACCACGTCGCGGGCCGTGTCCGCTACCTGGTCGCGGGCCGCCGGCGACGGCCAGCCATCCAGGCTGGCCGTCGCCGCCGCTGCTGACCGCTCCGGCGCAGCGACCTTGCGGGCACCAGACGCCACCCCGATACGCCTGTCGCCCGGGACGTGGCCGCGTTGGCCGTGGTCATCGTGGCCTGGGTGGTCCTGGCCTGGATAATCCTGGCCTGGATAATCCTGGCCGTCGTCCGGACCGGCTGGCCGTCTCCTTTCCGGTCCGGGCGCCAGCGCAGCTGCCCGGAGCCCGGGCCCGGCGGCATGGCGGCCGGCCGTCTCACCGGGGCCCGGCCTTGCCGCGGCCGGGTCCGGCAGGTCGACGGGTGCTCCCCACAGTGGGTCGGGCCAGGACGGTGACGGCTGCGCCGCTGCGGGGCGGGCGGCGGGCGGTGCTCCTTCGTGCGGCGGCGCACTCCGGCGGTCCGGTGTGGCCGCCGCCGGTGCCCGGCCGGCCCGGCCGTCAGGTGCCGCCCTACCGTGGGGTGCCGCCCGGCCGCCAGGTGCGTCCCGGCTGCCCGTATCGGCCGGGGCCGCGGTCCCGCCGACCGTCTGGGCGTGCGAAGCCAGCGCGCCTTCCCCGGCGTCCGGACGCACGGGAAGACGGGAGTCGGGCGGCCACGCGGACTCGCCGGTACCCGGCCTGCGGGCTGGTGAGTAAGTCCCGGGGAACAGCTGACGCGGGGGCCGCAGCGCGGCCTGCCCGGTGCCGTACCGGGCCAGCCTGGCCAGATAGGGTACCTGGGCCCTCATCCGGCTAGCCGTTCGTCGGCGATGATCGACGCGTAACGTCTGCGCCGGGCCCGGGGGAGCGCGAGGATGGCCTGTTCCGGCCATCCGTAGGCGGCGGCGAGCGCGTGGGTTTCCAGGTGGATCCCGGAGAAAGCGCTCCGCAGCTCGGCCAGGGTGTAGGTGAGCGGGTCGAAGTGCATCGTCACCTCGTGCCCGCAGGCCGGGCATGTCCCGCCGAGGTAATCCTCCAGGCTCGGAGCGAGCGCGGCGAACGCGCGGTCAAGCCGGCGGGCGAGCGCTCGCGGTATCTCGCTGGCGTCGATGCACCGGTAGGACAGGAACTCGGCCGGGCGGTCCTGGGACGCCACGGCGAGGAGATCGGCGACCGTGGGGAGCCGGAACCTGACCGGGGCTCCGGACAGCGCGAACCAGTCCTGGCCCGGCGCCTGAACCAGGCCGCGCGCCCGGCGCGGACGATGATGCCCGATGTAGTCGGCGATGCTGAAGCTGACGTCGATACGGTCCCCGCAGCCAGGGTCCGGGCACCGCGTATCGGTGCTGATCACGTCGCCGATCCAGGATCGCCTGATCTCCAGCACGGCGGCGCTGAGGTCGGCTGCGCACAGGCCGGGCCAGTCGAGCGGATCCCCTGCGGGCCCCCTCGTCACGCGACCGGCGAGCCCGAGCAGAGCCCGAAGCGGCGGCAGGGGGGTCTCGACGAGGTAGAGCTCGTCCTCGCCGGTCGGCTCGAGTACCTGCAGTGCCGCGCCGCTGACGGGCAGCAAAGTCACTTCTCCACGGGCTCGGCGAGCGTAAGGTCCCGCTCCCAGCCCTCGTTCTCCATCTTGATGTGCTCGATCGCGATGGCGTTGCCGCCCGCGTCGAGGTCAGGGAGAGCCTGGAACTCCGAGACCCAGCAGCGGTGGATCAGGTACCGCAGCACGGGCTGGGCCTCCTCGTTCAGCAGCACGATCCTGACCTCCTGGCGGAGGTTGGCCAGCGACGTGTTCGGGTGGCCCTGATCGAGAACCTGCGCATAGTTCGCCCAGGTCGCGAAGTCCGGGTCCTGGGTGATGCCGCGCTCGAGCGTGATCGGCTCGTACTTGGTGCGCCCGAGCCCCTTGAGGATGACGGCGTTGCCGCCTTCCTTGTACTCGATGACGTCCGACGAGCGCTTGATCGCGCCGACTTTGCTCACGGCGGCGACCGGCGACGTGCTCTTGCCGAAGTAGACGAGGAACCGGTACGCCTTGTACGGGTCGTAGCGATTCAGGTTCGCCGGGAAGATCTTGCTCATGACGGTCCTCAGCTTCCTGCCTGGCCGGCCAGCTGCGCGACCTGGACGACGACGAACTCCGCGGGCACGAGCGGGGCGAAGCCGACCAGGACATTGACGACGCCGTTGGCCACGTCGGCCGGGGTTGTCGTCGTTGCGTCGCACTGCACGAAAAATGCCTGGCTCGGTGTGTCCCCGGCGAACGCGCCCTGACGGAACAGGCTGAGCATGAACGCCGTCACCTCCTGGGTCAGGGCGCTCCACAGCGGGGTGGCGTTTCCCTCGAACACCGCCCAGGTGAGGTTGGCGTACAGCGTCTGCTCGATGAACAGTGCGGTCCGCCGCACCGCGACGTACCGCCATTGCTGCTGGGAGGTGTTGGCGGTGGCGCCCGCGGTTGTCCGCGCGCCGAAGATCACGGTGCCGATGCCGGGGAACTGCCGGATGCAGTCGAGGGCGTTGGCGTTCAGAACCCCCTGCTGGGGATCGTTCATCAGCCCGTTGGGGTCGACACCTGTCGTCCCGAGCAGGCTGGTCTCGGTGCCGGCCGGGGATTTCCAGACCCCGCGCGCGCTGTCTTCCTGGCCGTACATGCCGGCCACGAACCCGCTCGGCGGAGCCGTCGACGGCGCTCCGGTGACCGGATCGGTGGTCAGCAGCCACGGGTAGTAGATCGCGGCGTTGACGCTGACGGGGAAATCCTCGGAAAGGATCGCCGGCGCGTTGCCGACGAGGCTGTTGACATTCCAGGCCGGGTCCGGCTGCAGGGGCGCCGGCGCGGTAGGCGGCGTTGCCAGCGGCGGCGGCAGCAGCGAGGGCGAGGGCGTATCCATGATGTAGAAGGCCCGTTTGCGCTCGCAGTACGCGACGGCTTCTGAGGTGACGCCGCTGGCCGTGATCCCGGGCGTGGCCAGCAGGTTGAAGACGGGTACCTTGTCCAGCGAGGCGTTGTCCGCGAAGACCGGCGCGAAGTCCAGGGAGTTGATAACCGTCCAGCCCTGACTCGGCGCCACTTCGTAGGCCAGCGAGTAGGGGCTTCCCGCCGCCGGGTATTCCGTCGGCGGCGGATTGGACACAGACACGCGCACCAGGCCGGAGTTCTGCAGCGCAGACGGCGGCTGCGGCGGCGCGGTGGGCGCGAGCTGGGAGATCTGGACCTTGCGGTACGTCTCGACCGTCGATCCGTAGGAGATGACGATGTCGGCGGTGTCATTCGGGTTACTGGGGGTCGAACTCTGGACGTTCGAGATCACGACCTGCATCCCGATGCCGACCGCAGGAGTGGCCGGGGAGGAGGAGGTGGCGGCGATCGCCGGCGTCCCGACCGGCTGCGTGGCCGTGAAGGTGATGCGTCCGGTGCCGCTCGCGATGGCGATGCTCGCGGCGGTCACTTCGACCGGGCCCAGGCTCGGCGGAATCGGCTGCCCGTTGTCGTAGTACTCCTTCGCCGGCAGGCCTACGACGTAACAGGTCTGGCCGCCGTTCAGGAAGAACTGGTAAACGGCCTGGCCGACATAGTCGGGCAGCCACGGGCTGTAGAAGAAGCCGCCGAAATTCGCCTGGTAATCAGCGAAGCTGAAGAGCTGAATCGCGCTGAGGTAGTTGCCGGGCGGAGTGGCGAACGGGTGGGTGTAACCGACGAACACCGCGACCGACGTCGGCGCCGGCGTGATCGCGTGGACCAGGCTCGGGAGTTCCTGTACGTAAACCCCTGGATATGACGTCGTGACCGCCATCTGCCCTCCCAGTACGCGCCGGTGTACGCCATCCGCAGCTGGCGGCCTGGCGCGATCTCAACCGTACGGAGGAGCCGTGATACCGCTGTCACGGCAGCGTTGTGCGTGCGTCATCACCGCGTCTCAGCATCAGCAGGCGAGGGGCACGGGCACCGCGCGCCCCGTCCCGCTCTGCGTTGACGGGTCTTGGCGCCCCGACGTACGGTGGGCCCAAAGGGCGTAGGTATGAGGCCCCTTCGCATGCACCTGTCATTCGGGCGAGACAAAGCCCCCACGAGGGGCCCGTGCGATACGGCGTCCGGGGGGAGCGTCCTATGTTTGCCCCGCGTGCCGCAAAGGCACAGTCGGCTCTGCTGCTGCGCTCGGCGGCTGTCTCACGACGGCCCAGCCAGGCCGCGTCGGGGCAGCTGCCCCAGCGGACAATCGGCAATCAGGCAACGCGGCGATCTCAAAGGCCGTCGCTGGTTCCGGCGCGGCTCTCCGATCCCGGTCAGGCGAATCTCCACGTTGGCGCCATCGATGATCCGCTAGAGCTTCAGGCCGACCACGTCGCTGATCAGGTCACGCGGACGCAGGGCTGGCACGGAAACTCCGCCGGATCGCAGGGTGTTCATGGCA
>Ga0210386_10004841_pt1 | contig 11055 bp, 8 predicted proteins | sample IncBWH32OmetaG_FD_160091 | JGI IMG/M metagenome (GOLD analysis project Ga0210386, IMG submission 160091) | Forest soil microbial communities from Barre Woods Harvard Forest LTER site, Petersham, Massachusetts, United States - Inc-BW-H-32-O ... | reverse complement strand
TCCGGAGGCTGAACGGCTGATCAAAGCCGCAACCGGCGCCGATCGGGTGTTTGTCTTCGATCACACCGTACGCAAGCGGGTCAACGGCGCGGCCGATCGCGATGGCGGCTTGCGTCAGCCGGTCGCACGCGTACACGTGGACCACACCGAGAAGTCCGGTCCGCAACGCGTCCGCGACCTCATTCCGGACGAAGCCGAAGAGCTCCTGAAGGGCAGGGTTCAGATTATCAATCTCTGGCGGCCGATTCGCGGGCCGCTGCTCGACTCGCCATTGGCGTTTTGCGATGCCCGCACGGTACGCCCTGACGAATTGGTTGCTTCCGATCTGGTCTATCCCAATCGCGTCGGCGAAACCTACTCGGTGAAGTACGATCCCGGCCATCAGTGGTTCTACGCGCCCAGGATGACGGTCGACGAAGCCCTGCTGCTGAAATGCTTTGATTCCAGGACCGATGGACGGGCCCGCTTTGCACCTCACAGCGCTTTTGCCGATCCGACCACGCCTTCAGATGCGCCGCCGCGCGAGAGCATTGAACTGAGAACGCTGGTGTTTCACGCGACCTAGGACGGTAAGAAAACCTATGAGATGGGGCCGGCAGATGAAGCCGGTCCCGTCGTCCACACATGGGTATACCGGTCAGCCTTGCAGCGCCGCAAGCAGCTCGTCGGGCCGCTCCACCATCATCATGTGACCCGCGCCGCGCAGCACCACCGTCCGCGAATTCGGCAGCACGGCGGCCAGCGCCTTGCCTGCCTTTGCCGGGGTCATAATGTCGCGTTCGCCGAGAATGAACGTGGCGGGGACCTTGATCTGCGCGGCGGCGGCCAGCGCGTTTTCATAGGCGTTGCACGCTGAGAGGTCATTGAACAGCACGCCGGGCCGGCTCCGTTCAAGCACCCGCTGGGCGCCGCTATGCATCCACAGGCCGGGCGCAAGGCTTCCGCCAAGCTCCGCCTGAAAACCAAGGCCCCAGATCGAGACCATATCGACGGCTGAATGATCGTTGGTCTCCGCGGCCTTGAGCAGATCGGGTCCGACGCTCATGGTGGCCGCCGTTCCGATCAGGGCGAGTGCCGAGACCTTTGCCGGATGCCGGGCCGCGGTCTCGAGCGCGATCAGCGATCCCATGGAATGGCCTACTAGTTGCGCCTTTGCTGCACCGGCGGCATCGAGCAGCGCCGCAGTCCAGTCGGCCATGTCGGCGATGGTCGCCAGCGGCGCGCCGGCCGATCGGCCGTGGCCGGGCAAATCCGGCGCCAGCACGCCGTAGCCATGGTGCGCAAACCACCGGCTTTGCAAGGCCCAAGTGGTATGATCGAAGCCGGCGCCGTGCAGCAGCACGATGGTCGGCTGGGACAGGTCGAATTCCCGGCCGCCGGTGGCGACAAAGGCATCTCTTCCGTTCACGGATAACTGCATGGCTCAAGCCTTTTGCGAAATACGGAGCGCCTGAGCGAAGTCGTCGATGATGTCGGAGGCGGATTCGATGCCGACCGACAACCGCACCAGCTCCTCGCCAATACCCGCCGCCTTGAGCTGGGCGGCATCCATCTGCTGATGGGTGGTGCTGGCCGGATGAATAACCAGTGTCTTGGCATCGCCGACATTGGCGAGATGGCTGATCATTCGCAACGACTCGATGAATTTCTTGCCGGCAGGCCGGCCGCCCTTGATTCCAAAGCTGATGATCGATCCCGCGCCGCGCGGCAGCAATCGTTTTGCAAGCTCATAATCCGGGTGGCTTTCGAGCGAGGGATGCAGCACCCAATCGACCGCCTTGTTGGCGGCGAGTGCCTCCAGCACTGCGTGGGTATTTGCCAAATGGCGGTCCATGCGAACGCCCAGCGTCTCGACACCCTGCAGCAGTTGAAAGGCGTTGGTCGGCGAAAGACACGCGCCGAAATCGCGCAGGCCTTCGGTGCGCGCCCGCATGATGAATGCGGCCTGTCCGAATTGCTCGTCAAAGACAATGCCGTGATACCCGGCATAGGGCTCGGTCAGAACCGGGAATTTGCCGGAGCCCCGCCAGTCAAACCGGCCGCCGTCGACGATCACGCCGCCGATGGCGATGCCGTGGCCGCCGATCCACTTGGTGGCCGAGTTCATGACGATGTCGGCGCCAAGCCCGATCGGCCGGCTAAGGTAGGGCGTTGCGAATGTATTGTCGATCAGCAGCGGGATTTTCGCGTCATGCGCGATCTGCGCCACATTCGGAATATCCAGCACTTCGAGACCGGGATTGCCGATGGTCTCGCCGATCACCAGGCGGGTGTTGGGCTTGATGGCGGCGCGAAACTCGTCCAGCGCGCGAGGTTTCACAAAGGTCGTCGTGATTCCGAAGCGGGGCAGCGTATGCGCGAGCAGGTTGATGGTGCCGCCATAGAGCGACGAGGAGGCGACGATGTGGTCGCCGGCGCCAAGCAGGGTCGCGATCGCCAGGTGCAGCGCAGCCATGCCGCTCGCGGTGCAGATGGCGCCGACGCCGTCTTCCAGCGCGGCGAGCCGTTCTTCAAGCACGGCCGTCGTCGGGTTCGAAATCCGGGTATAAATGTGCCCTGCGCGTTCCAGATTGAACAATGCCGCAGCGTGTTCGGAGTCCTGGAACACATAGGAGGTGGTCTGATAGATCGGAACGGCGCGTGCGCCGGCGACAGGGTCCGGATGTTGGCCGGCATGGAGACTGAGGGTTTCGAACGCGGGTGGCTTGGGTGCGGGCATGTTGAGCTCGAAAAGCGACGCAGTTTCCGATGTGACTGCGTGTGTGCCACAAAAGCGCTTCGAATGTTAGCCCCGGGCGGACGGTGCGGCCGACGATTGTCCGGTTTGGTGGTCCCAACCGTGTCTTCTCGCGCGAACAATGACCCGATCGTGCGCCGGTCACAACTTCATACCACCTAAGTTCCGCTGCCCATTTTAGGATCAACGATTTTGCACGGCGCGGGCGTCAAGAAAAATAAGCCTTGGCGGATCACAAGCCGGCAATAAATCCATTGCCCGGGACGCACCAAGCAGTGCGGTCATTGCTATTTTTGCAGAGCACTCGACACTTCTTTTGAACGACACCATGTTGACGAAGACCGAATGATCGCGTTCAGTTCGTGGCATTCCCGCCTGGATAACTTGATGAAGCGTCGGGAATTCCTGAAGCTATCCCTTGGAGCCGCGGCTGTGGCCGTACAGTCGCGGCGGGCGCGCGCGGAGGCCGGCTTCACCAGGGGGTCCAGCGCCCACAATGTTATTGTGCAAACCCTTGAAGAGGCCGGTCTCACCTGTGCCGATATCACGCCGGTCTATCTGACGCCGCCGGATGCGGGTCCTGCTTTCGCCAACGGAAGCATCGATGCCTGGTCGGTCTGGGATCCCTATTTGGCGATCGGTGAAATCAGGCAGAAGGGCCGCATCCTCGTCAACGCCTCCGACATCACCAAGACCAACTCTTTCTATATTGCCAACCGCGATTTCGCCAAAAGCCAAGGGCCGGTTCTGCGGCAAATCATCGATGTGACGATTTCGATCGCAAAATGGGCCGAGGCGCACCGCGACGACGTCGCAAAATCACTGAGCGCCGTCACCGGCATTCCGCTGGATATTCAGACTGTCGCTGCCAAACGCTCGTCGTTCGCCGTAGGCCCTATCACCAACGACATCGTCGCGACCCAGCAGGCCGTTGCCGATCGCTTCTTCAGGCTCGGTCTGATCCCAAAGCCGGTCGTGGTTCGGGACGCGCTCTGGAAGCCGCAGCAAAGCTGATCGGATGCCGGCGGTCGTTATAGAGGATTAAAACATGCATTGGCTTAAACGGTTGATCGCGGTCGCGGTGTTGTCGATGAGCACGGCTCTCGCAGGCGTAGGCGCCAGCTACGGGCAGGACAGAGTTGTTCGCATCGGCTTCCAGAAATACGGCAAGCTCGTTCTTCTTAAAAGCATGGGCAGCCTTGAGCCGAAACTGAAGGCACTTGGTTATAGCGTGACGTGGATCGAGTTTGCTTCCGGGCCGCCGCTGCTGGAGGCGATCAATGTCGGGGCGGTTGATTTCGGCAACACCGGCGAGTCGCCGCCGATCTTCGCGCAGGCGGCGGGCGCGCCGATCCGCTACGTCGCTTATGAGCCACCGGCGCCGAGGGGCGAGGCGATTTTGATTCCCAGGGACAGCCCGCTGCAATCGGTCGCCGATCTCAAGGGCAAAAAGGTTGCCTTGAACAAGGGATCCAATGTCCACTACTTGCTGGTAAAGGCGCTCGAAAAGGCCGGCGTCAAATATTCTGACATCACGCCGGTGTTCCTGGCGCCGGCCGACGCCCGAGCCGCGTTCGAGCGTGGCTCCGTCGATGCATGGGCTATCTGGGATCCATTCCAGGCGGCGGCGGAAGCCGCAACCGGAGCGAAGACGCTGGCCGACGGCACGGACACCGTCCCCAACTATCAGTTTTACCTGTCGTCGCAGAAATTCCTGGAATCCGAGCCCAGGGCGCTCGATGCGATCCTGGCCGAACTCCGCGAGGTCGACGAGTGGGCGAAGACCGACATTCACGCAGTCGCCGAACAGCTCAGTCCGTCCGTCGGGTTGCCGGTGCCCGTGCTCGAGGTTGCGTTGAAGCGGCAGGCTTACGGCATCAAGCCAATAGATGCTCAGGTTATCGCCGAGCAGCAGAAGTTGGCCGACACGTTCCTGGCGCTCGGTCTCATTCCCAAGGCCGTCACCGTTTCTGAACTAGCAAGAAAGCCCGGCACATGAGTAACGATCAGTCCTCCAAAGCCAACATGCTCTGGTTCCTGCCGACCCATGGCGACGGACGCTATCTCGGCACCACCACCGGCGGACGTGAGGTCAACTTCAATTATCTGCGTCAGATCGCGCAGGCGGCCGATCAACTCGGCTATTTCGGCGTACTGCTGCCGACCGGGCGAAGCTGCGAGGATTCGTGGGTGGTTGCCTCGTCGGTGGCGCCGTGGACAGAGCGGCTCCGATATCTTGTAGCGGTGCGGCCCGGGCTGCAATCGCCGGGTGTTGCCGCGCGGATGACCGCAACGCTCGACCGGGTGTCGAACGGACGGCTTCTGGTCAACGTTGTTACCGGCGGTGACCCCGTCGAAAACAAGGGCGACGGCGTCTTCCTTGATCACGACGAGCGCTACGCCGTGACGCGCGAATTTCTGAATGTCTACAGCGATCTGCTTGCGGGAAAGACGGTCAACGTTGAAGGCAAGCATATCCGCGTCGAGGATGGACGCCTGCTGTTTCCGCCGGTGCAGTCGCCGCGTCCGCCGCTCTATTTCGGGGGATCGTCAGATGCCGGCATTGATGTAGCTGTCGATACCGTCGACAAGTATCTGACGTGGGGCGAACCGCCGGCGCAGGTCGCCGAAAAGGTCAACCGCGTCAAGGTGATCGCATCCGAGCGCGGACGCAAGCTCAGCTTCGGCATCCGTCTTCACGTCATTGTCCGTGAAACCAACGCCGAGGCCTGGAAGGCCGCGGACGAGTTGATTCAGCACGTCACCGACGAAACCGTAGCTTCGGCGCAGAAGATATTTTCGCGCATGGACTCGGTCGGTCAGCAGCGCATGGCGCAACTGCACGGCGGACGCCGTGACCAGCTGGAGATCAGCCCGAACCTTTGGGCCGGCGTCGGTCTGGTCCGTGGCGGCGCGGGAACTGCTTTAGTCGGTGATCCCCCGACCGTGGCGGCGCGTATCAGGGAATATCAGGACGTCGGCATCGATACTTTTATCATGTCCGGCTATCCGCATCTCGAGGAAGCCTACCGCTTCGCGGAACTGGTGTTTCCGCTATTGTCGCTGGAGCAACCCAATAACGTCGCGCCGCTTCGCGTCAATACCGGTCCTTTCGGCGAAACCATCGCCAACGAGCACCGGCCGCTGGTGAAGGCGTCGCAATCATAAGCTTGAGCGAAAGTCTTCCTCGTGCCGCAAAGGCCGAGGATTGCGGTCCGGGCAAATCTGTCGCAACGGAGCTGGACCGGTCAAAGAGAGTTTGCCCGAGCTTTAGGACCGGGCACGCTCGTGGATGGTCGAGATCAGAATCGGAAGCGCAGGCCGACGGTCGGGGCGAGGTTATTGCGCACCAGATAGCCGTTCGATAAGCCGCTATTCACGTTCGAGTACATGATGCCGAGATAAGTGTCCCACTTCGCCGCGAACCGCCAGTCGACAACGCCCGAGACCGCATCAAGGGTGCCGCCGCACTGCGAGTGCGCCGCCGAACTGATGACGCAGTTCGTGGTACTGGTCGCGACCAAATAGTCGTTCTGGATATAGTGATAGTAGCCGGTGGCGATATCGAGGTTGTCGGTCACCGAATATTTGCCGCCTACCCACATGATCTGGAGGTGCTTGTCACTGCCGCTGCCGGGTAGGCCGCTATAGGCCGTGCCGCTGATTGCCGTCAGCGGATAGCCGGCGCCGACCCAGGTTCCATTCGCGGCCTCGAGGGTCGTCGGAACATCGCTCGGCGGAGCGAAGTCGATGTACTCGTAACCGGCATAGATCTGCAGTCGGCCGACGACGTATTTCGCGAGGCCGATCCATGCGGTGTTATTGGATATCGTCGCAGTCACGGTTTGGGCCGGGAAGCTGATTGGTACACCGTTGACGTTGGCCGTTCCGCCACCAAGCGCCAGGCTCGCGGCATCCTTTTCATAGCTGAAGATGCCGTCGACCGATAAGGTGCCTGGCCCGAGGTGATGGATGTCTCCGCCGAGTTGCAGCTGCACCGCGCTGTTTGCTCCGTTGTCGAGATCATAGCCACCGAACTGGTAGAGCACGGCGGCGCGGAAGTCGCCATACTGGAAACGGTACTTCACCGAAGTGGTGGCGCGCGCGGTTTCAGTGATGCCTGCGCCTGAGGCCACGGACGAGAATCCGATCTGCGAGAAAGCGTAAGACAGCGCCAGCGGATCATACGCCGCGAGGCCGTCCAGAGTCAGCGAGTTTTGGCGGAAAAAGGTCAGCGTGCCGTAGGTCGGCGAGCTCACACCGACGAAGCCGACCGAATTGTAGAACTGGCCGCCGCGGCTGGAATCGGCATTGACGGACTGCTGGTTGAGCGGAACACCCTTGTTGTCGAATAAGGACTGACCGCCGTTCGAGAGCTGCAGCGAATAGGGATCAAATCCGGCTTCCACCTGGAAGATGGCCTTCCAGTCGCCACCGATACTCTCTGCCCCCCTGACGCCGATGTTCGACGCACCAAGGCCGCTGGGCGCCAGCCCCCACATCGCCTGCCGATTCATCTTCTGAATGCTGTAGGAAGCGCCCTGAGGGTAATACCCATTGAACGGAGCGCCGTGGGTCTGGTAGCCGCCACCAGCGTCGACTGTGCCGTATATCGAAATGCCGTACCAGCTCAGCACGCAGTCGGTGAGAAAAAATTGCGAAACGCCGGTGCACGTCGCGGGCATCGCTGGCGTCACGAGAGGGGGCGCCCTGGTCACCAGGTCGGCATCGGCAGCAAGCGCTCCAGTAGGTCCAAACATAATACCGGCAGCAAGGATCACCGCAGCCATACCGCTTTTCCTCATCAAAGAATCTCCCCGACAAAACAAATCTCCACAACTGCTTGTCGAAAGGGCATTTGCATGCGCTGCGACTGCATTGGTCTGTGCTGATCTGACGCCTGCACAGCCGGGCAAATTATGGGGGGATGAAGTGTGCGTCACAAGGTCGCGTCGCGACGAAGTTGTCTCATAAACGTCTAAAGTTGAGTAACTTTATAGAATAAATACATTTTAGGTCGGCCGTTGAGGCGCGCGTCGATTGAAAACGTCCGAAAACCTCCAGAAGATTTTGGCGCCTGAGCAACCGGAAAAGCGTCCCGATTATTCCCGGGCGGCAGCAAACTAACCGAGCGATTGAGCGAATTCTGCCGTGTGTGTCCCGAGCGTCATGCAGGCGCGGAGAAGACGCTTGAAACGCCTTTTGAGAATTAATTCCGGGAATATCGATGGCTCAAGGTCAGTCTTGTTGTTGGAGGCAGCGTGGCTGCCGAACAGCAAGACGATGCACTAATGAAAGTTGTGAGAACTTATCGGAGAGTGTGGCGCAACGGCCAACCAGGCGGGATCGGGAAAACCCAGATCATCGGTACGTGCTTTGAGCGAAATGGAATTGGAATCCAGTTCCGAGAAGTCCCAGACGGGCCTGCGGCATCTGGAACGCCGCGTTAGAGACCGGTCGCATGTCAGCGCCCCGGCCATGGGACGTGCTCTCCGAGAAACCTTGGTCTCGCTGGCGAAACGAGAACCCGCTCATTAGAAGTCGGCGTGACAGCCGACCTTGTTCTGGCGCGGAGTCATCCAGAAATTCAATCAGAGCCGCGATGGTTCGGGATCGGCAAATCGATTCAACCCAGTGCGCTCTGAATCGAGGACGCATGCTCGACTTGAAGGGCGCAGATCAGCCTCCGTTATAGCCGTGCTGCATGTGATCGCCGGTGAGGCCAGGATTTACGGTACCACCCGTCGTGCCGCCCTGGGTGATGGGGTGCGCGGCGCGCGCCGCCGATTGGCTCACAAGGCGTCCGTCAGGCATCATGTCCATGCTTTGATATAAGGTGCGGGCGCGCGCTTGTTTCGAAGCCGCACCCGGAGAGTTCTGTTGCGCGCTGGCGATCGACATCAACGGTAACTGCAAAACCATCGCTGCTACGAGCGCAAATGGTAACATTTTGGTGGGACGAGTCATGGGGCACCTGAGCTGCGTTCCAAGGTGATTTCGCACCTGCGTTTGCAGCAGAAAGTGTCGCTCCAGAGCCACCCTCGGTCAACTAAAATGTTCTTTAAGTGGTTGACCTCAAGGCACAAAATTCCAAGCTCGTTCGGTTGGGAAGAAGTTGTCTGCATCAGGTCACCGGTGACGGAAAAGAAAAGATGTGACCGTGGGAACCGTCGGTGGCGGTGCCTGGCGACTGGATTGTGGGGATGCGGCGTCATCTCGTTCGCGTCCAATAACCGCAGGACTTGTCCAAAAGAGAAATTGCTTTGATCAGAAGAGAATATCGGCGGTCAGGCCCGGCCCGCAGGTGCTCGACGCTCGATGGTCCGCACTTGCGCGATGTCGAGCGTGGTCCTAGGTTGAGCTTCGGCGCGGAGTTCGCGCCTGATTTCTTGGGAGGATGGAATGACCTGGAAGACTCCTAAAATTGTCGAAGTGCCGGTGGGCATGGAAATCAACATGTACGCTTGCGCGGCGCGTAAATAGACCGCATTGAAACGATCGGCCCGGCTCGATCGGCAATTCTTGCGTCGAGCCGCGGCAGGCGTCCTGCCAACGATTTCTAAACATGCACTGACGCCAGCCCGCCCTTAAGGGCGTCTGGCGAATCAAATTATGCCGGGGCTTGAGGATCGCGTCCCGATACGCCGCCGTCAGGTCGCGTAACCGTGTCCTTGAGTTCGTGCGCCAAGCTTTGATGCGGGAGGGCATGTGCCAGCGAGCGTGTAACATCTGCTCGTCGCGTCGAAGCGGAAGTTCTATTCGCAGGGAAGGTCCGGGAACAGACCACCGTGCTGCGCTTTGTGAATTTCAGACGGAACCACTCCGAAATGCTTCCGAAACACGCGGCTGAAGTGCGATGAACTCGAAAAGCCCCACGAAAATGCGACGTCCGTGATGGTTTTTCCGGTCTGGGTCTCCAGCTCCCGGCGGCAGTTCTGCAACCTTGCCTGCCGGATATGGTCGCTGATGGTGGTACCCCTGTCGCTGAACAACATGTGCAGATAGCGCTTGGTGCAGTTCAGTGCCGCCGAGATCTGGTCGATGGAAAGATCCGGGTCGCGCAGATGTTCGCGGATGAAGAACTGCGCCCGGATATACATCGCCTCGGGCCCGACACGATCGAACATCGCGTCGGGCTCGTGGAGCGGCAATAGCAGGAGGTCGATCAGGGCATCGGCCACCCCGATCGCGTTGTTCGGCGACAGCTTGGTCGCTTCGTCGAACGCGGCATGGACAAAGTTGTAGGCGATCCGGCCGGTGCCAGTGCGCGCCGAGAGTTTGCACGCCGACATCTTCGCCGAGCGGAACCCGCGTTCCTGCAGCAGTTCCTTCGGCACGATGACGACTTCGTGTCGCGTCAGCATTTGGCTGACGATCGTGTGCGGACAGGATACGTCGTAGGCGAGACAGTCGCCCGGCATCAGCTCGATGCGGCGGCCATCCTGCTCGAAATGCGAAATTCCGTAAGTCTGAAACAGTATTTTGACGAACGGATGGTCGCCCGGTTTTGCGCGCGAGGCGATATGCGCAAGCCGATGCTGGCTCGCCTCGATTTGGCAGAGTTTTAGCTTCGAAACTGTCGTGTAGTTGATCCGGCCTTCGAATGACGAAGCCTCCAGCGGATCGATATCGAAATGGCCGCAAAGATCGGTCAGTGCATCTGACCAACATTGGATCTGCTTCTTCGGCGCCAATCCGGAAGTATTAAGTGAGCGGACCATGTCGGGCATTATCCAGCCACCGATTCGAGATCAAAACATGACGCTTGCCGGGAGAGGCCTCGGTCATGATGGAGCGACTTTTACCTCAATCAAAGGGATCATTGGGGTTTAACCGGACCCGTCCTGATACCCCTTTGATAATCCTCTGACTTAGTTTCAGCGCCGTCAAGGGGAACCTCAACCAGGGGTCGTTGACGCCGCGCAGCATAGAGGTGCGCCACCCGCGAAAGTCACGGACGCGGGCTAAAAAATTCGCTGTGTTTCGCTTTCGCACAAACGCGCTTCCCTCTTGGACAAGTTTCCTGTTTCCGAAACGGGTAGGGATATCAACGAGAAAAACTGAAAAGGGGCCGTCTTTACGGAAACCCTTCGTTCACAACTGGGAGGATTCACGATGCGCAAGGTGCTACTTGCTACCGGTCTTGGCCTCATGGCTATGCAGGGATCGGTGTCGCGTGCCGACGAGGCGTTGGATAAGCTTGCCAAGGATCCCAAGCAGTGGGTGATGCAGCAGGGTGACGACGCCAACACGCGCTATTCGAAGCTCAATCAGATCAACGCCGCCAATGTCAAAAAGCTGCAGGTAGCCTGGACATT